>Ga0326597_10000012_pt1 | contig 287148 bp, 197 predicted proteins | sample RVTome_12_FD_203789 | JGI IMG/M metagenome (GOLD analysis project Ga0326597, IMG submission 203789) | Soil microbial communities from uranium-contaminated site in the Upper Colorado River Basin, Wyoming, United States - RVT100D185 | ecosystem: Environmental > Terrestrial > Soil > Contaminated...
CGGGGACCACCCTTGCGAGGGCCCCCGCATGACTCGGGGCCGAGGTGGGTCGCTAGCCCTTCCTCGTACAGCTCTCTCATCTGCGACTCCATGCCGGTTTATCCCGGCGCTCATCGTGCCCTTCGTGGTGAAAAAGGGCCCTCGGCCACCGCCCAACCCGGTCAGTCCTCGTCGCCGATCTCCTCCTCCAGCGCCTCCCGCTCCCTCTCGTTGGCGAGCCACGTCGGGTCGGTATCGGTGGGATCGATCCGCACCTCCAGCTTCTGGCGGAACGTCGTCCCGTCGACGGTGAGAGCCACCACGTAGGAGCCAGGGCCCACGCGCGGGGCCCTCCGGAAGCGGCGGCGGGGCCCGCCTCCCTGGCCCTGGTCTGGTGGCATCTCCCGCCGGAGATCCCACTCCACGCGGTGGAGACCCGGATCGAGGCTCGCCTCCAGATCACGGACGGACTCGCCCGCAAGATCGAGGATGGACAGCTTCACCCTTGCTGCCTTCTTGCCCAGCGAGTAGCTCAGAATCGCCCCCGACGGCGGATTCTCTCCGACATAGCGGCGCAAGGTACTCCCCACCGAAGGCTCGTTCTTCCAGAGGATCGCGGGCCCGGGAGTATACAGATGCGCCGTCTCGGCGATGGCCTGCGGAGTCACCTGGCGCAGGGTCGTGACATCGAGGATCCAGAGACTCCGACCGTGAGTGGCCGCCACCAGCTCACCCCGGGTCGGGTGCTGGGCGAAGTCGTGCACCGACACCGTGGGCAGGCTCTTCCCGAACCGGGTCCAGCTCCCTCCCCGATCGATGCTCACCCAGGCCGAGAGCTCGGCCCCCAGATAGAGAAGATCCGGATTGCGTAGATCCTCGACGAGGGCGCGGATCGTTCCCGCCCCCTCGGGAAGGTTCGCCCGCAGTGAGCGCCAGGTCTTGCCCGAGTCCTCCGATACGAAGAGGTGGAGCTCGTCGTCATCGGACCGATGGCCGTCCAGGGTGAGATACACCCGATCCTTGGCGTGGCGTGAAGCAGTGAGGGAGCTGACCCACCGCGGCTCGGGCACGAGCTCGGAGAGTCTCTTCCACTCGTATCCCGCCCGTGCCGGATCGGCATCCGCCTCCCCACCCTGGGCTTTTCTCGTCGCCGTGAACTCGAGGCGGAAGAATCCTCCCATGGCCTCGATGGTTCCCTTCATTCCGTCGCCCTCGACGTCTCCCGTGAACTTCAAGCTCACCACGTCGGTCACGAAGCGGAACACGAGCTTGCGCGTCTCGGGATCGAAGCTCACGTCGGAGATGGGGCCGTCACCCACGTCAGCGTTCAAGGTGCCGCCGAGCTCTCCCCCTTCCTCCCGCACGAGGTCGAGCGTGAACGAGCCCTGACCCTCGGGAACATTGGCCCCCCGGGCGTCTCCTTCCCAGAGACCCACCAGCGGGCTCCGTCTCGCGGCGCCGCCACGCCGTGCGGGTCCTCCCCGACCACCAGCGGCTTGCCCCGCGGCCGGTCCACCGCGTCGTCCTCCTTGCACGTTGCCGGGTCCTCCCTGGGGACCGCCAGCGCCTGCCCCACCCCCGGTCCGACGCGCGCCGGGACCGCCCGAGCCGCGCCGCCCCGCAGAGCCCGCGGCCGGCCTTCGCGACGCTGCCTCACCGCGGGCGGTGGGCGATGCAGTCTCGCCACCCTCTGCGCCCGTCTCCGCCGCCACGAGACGCGACGGCTTCTTCTCCTCTTCTTGCTCCTCGGGCTCGGGCTCGACCTCGGCAAAGAGATCGACCCAGGTGCTCCCTCCGTCGCGGGTGGCAAACACGGCCCCGTCATCGGTCCCCACGTAGAGGATGTCGGAATCGATCGGCGACTCCGACAGCGCGGTGGCACTCCCCTTGTCGGTCCGGGTGATCTCCGGCGAGATGGGACGGATGCCATCGCCGCGATCGAGAGAGCGGAAGACGTGGTTGCCGGCGGCGTAGTAGATGCGGGTGTTGTGGTGCGAAAGCATGAACGGGGTGTTCCAGTTGAACCGGAAGGCCTGTCCTCGCTCGGGACGCGGACGCAGCGAGGCAAACTCGCCCCGGGTGAGATGGCGGCGCAGGAGACCGCCGTTCTGGCTCTCCACGTACACGAGGTCAGGGTCGTCGCGATCGATCCGACAGACGAAGCCATCGCCGCCACCGGTGGAGATCCAGTCCTCGTTGCTCGGACCTGGATCGTTTCCGACCCGACTCGGGCCGGCCCAGGAGCCGTTGTCCTGGAGACCACCGTGAACCCGGTAGTCCGGCGACCAGTCGACCTCGACGCGGTAGAACTGGCCGATGGCCACGTGGTTGTGGTGGTCCCAGGCCTCCATCCGGTCGTAGGTCACGTAGATCCCGCCATCGTTGCCGAGCATGATGTGGCGGCCATCCTGCGGATCGATCCAGAGGGCGTGGTGGTCAACGTGGACACCGCGCCCCGCGCCATCCGCAGTGAAGGTCTCACCACCGTCCTTTGAGCGATAGAGCGAGGTACCGAGCACGTAGAGGTAGCGGTCATCGGAGGGATCGACCCGGACCTGGCTGTAGTACATGGGTCGAGGGTTGACGGAGTTGATGCGGGTCCATGTCTCGCCGTCGTCCTCGGACCGGTAGAGTCCGCCGTACTCGTGACCGTCGGGACCCTGCTGCTCCTGCACGTTCTCTCGCTGGCCGCCGAGACCGGAGGTGAACGGGCCGGGCTTCTTCTCTCTCTGGTCCTCGGGCTCCTCCTTCGTCGCCTTCTCTTCTTCCTCCCCGGCCTCCGACTCCTCGGGCGGGGACTCGGGCGCATCCTCTTGCTCCTCGGGCCGGGTGGAAAAGGAGACCTCGATCTTCTCCATCTTCCGGTTCCTGGAGATTTCCATCTGCACGGTGGTTCCGGCGAGCCTCTTTCTCACCTCGGTGAGGAGGTCCGAGAAGGACAGGACGGCGTGATCCTCCACCCGGAGCACGATGTCGCCCTTCTGGAGGCCCGCCCGTTCCGCTGGCCCCTTCTCGGTGATCTCGGTGATGCGCGCTCCGACCTCCGCGTCCTCACCGTTGGCCCCGAGCCAGGCCGCATTCTCCGGTTCCTGGGAGATGGTCTCGGACTCCACCACGGCATAGACGACACCGGGCTTGGCCCGGGAGCAGTCGATGCCGATGCGACCGAGGAGTCCTCCGGGAAGGCCCCTGGTGAGCCTCGTCCAGCTGGCACCCCCGTCGGAGGTGCGCCAGAGGCCGCTTCCCGGGCCCCACTTCTTGGCCGGATCGTTGGTATCGAAGCCGTCCCGCTGGCGCTCATAGGTCGCGACGAAGAGCGTCTCGGGATCGCCGGGCTTCATCTTCACGTCGACGACACCGGTCCTCTCGTCCACCGAGAGGACCTTGGTCCAGGTGGCCCCCCCATCGCTCGTCTTGTAAAGACCGCGCTCCTCGCTCTCGCCCCACAACCTTCCCAGTGCCCCCACGTAGACGACATCGGGATTCTCGGGATGGATGGCGATGCGACCGATCTGGAAGCTCTCCTTCAGCCCCATGTGCTCCCACGTCTTGCCACCGTCGATCGATTTGTAGACGCCATCTCCCCACGAGACGCTGTTCCTCGGGTTGGCCTCGCCCGTTCCCACCCAGACGATGTCGGGATTCGATGGCGCCACCGCGACGTCGCCGATGGAAACGGTGGCCTCGTGGTCGAACTGATGCTCGTAGCTGATGCCGTTGTTGACGGTCTTGAGGAGTCCACCCGAGGCGGTGGCCACCCAGTACATGGAGGAATCCTTCGCGTTGACCGCGAAGCCGGTGATGCGGCCTCCCATGTTGGCGGGACCGATGCAGCGCCAGGGCATGGCTTCGAGATAAGACGCAGGAAGTGACGGCTCGGCCGGAGCGTCCTCGACCCCTATCTCCTCTGCGGCCGAAGAAGGTGCCGTGAAGGAAAGTGCCCCGGCGACGAGGACGAGGAACGGGAAGAGGACGACAAGGGAGGTACGGCGCAACGTCATGAGCAGCATCCTCGAAGGGGGGCTTCCATCCGACCCCGGAGCCCGGGGGACCGGGAGCCTTCCCTTGACCCGCGGAACGGCCTGCTCCCGTCAGCCGACCAACGCACGAAAAATCAGGGCCAGGGGGAGAGACCCACGATACCGAATAGGGCTCGGATCGGCAACACCCTCCAGGACAAGGGATTGACGGGGACTCTCCTCGCCCCGAGGCAGACCCCTCGCCGGTTCTTCTCCGTTGCACCTTCGGCAAGGAGGACCTAGACTCCCCGGGTTTCGGCCCCTCCCCGACCCTGAGCCCCATGCCTCTCGACATCGACATCTATCTGGACCGCATCGGTGCCTCCGAGGCGCGAAAGCCCTCGGCGGAAAACCTCGCCCACCTGCATCGATCGCACCTCCTTGCCGTGCCCTTCGAGAACCTCGACATGCACCTGGTGGAGAAGAAGGCCATCGTTCTCGACGAAGACGCCTTCTTCGACAAGATCGTGACGAGGCGGCGCGGAGGCTACTGCTACGAGCTCAACGGTCTCTTCGCGGCACTCCTGCGCGCGCTGGGATACGACGTGACCCTCCTCTCGGGACGGGCCAAGATCTCGGTGGGAAACTTCGGCCCCGAGTTCGACCATCTGACCCTTCTCGTCCGGCTCGACGAGAGCTGGGTGGTCGACGTCGGGTTCGGCGACGGGTTCCTGACCCCGCTCCGCCTCGACGATGCCGGCCCCCAGAACGACGGCCTCCACGACTACCGGCTCGACGTTCGCCAGAAGGATCATCGCCTGCTGCTGCGACGGGACGAACGTGGCGAGTGGTGGGAGCAGTACCTCTTCAACCTGGTACCCCGCGAGCTCACGGACTTCGCGGAGATGAACCACCATCACCAGACCTCGCTCTCCTCCCACTTCACACGCGGAATGGTGGCCACCAGGGCCACTCCTCGTGGTCGCGTGACCGTGAGCAACCGGAGGCTCATCCGCACCGACGGCGACCGGCAAACTCTCGAGGCCCTCGCCACCGATGGCGAGGTCCTGGCCGCCCTCCAGCGTGAGCTCGACCTCGATCCCGCGAAGGTGGGTGAGCTACGCATTCCGGGGGCATGACCACCGTCTCCACCGTGGTGCGCGCCTGGTGGCCCCTGGCCGCGAGCTGGGCACTCATGGCTCTCGAGCTCCCCGCGGTGAGTGCGTTCATCGCACGTCTGCCCGATCCCGAGGTCCATCTCGCCGCCTACGGGGGCATCGTTTTCCCCCTGGCCATCCTCATCGAAGCGCCGATCATCATGCTCCTCGCCGCTTCCACCGCCCTCTGCCAGGACGCCTCGTCCTATCGACGCGTGCGCGGCTTCATGCTGGTTGCGGGCCTCGGCCTCTCGCTCGTCCACGTGGTGGTGGTGTTCTCTCCCCTCTACTCGCTCATCGTGCGCGGAATCATCGGCGCCCCCGAGGAGATCGTGGAACCGGCACGATGGGGACTCATGGCCATGCCGCTGTGGACGTTCTGCATCGCCTACCGGCGCTTCCAGCAGGGGATCCTCATCCGATTCGGCCACTCGCGCGCGGTGGGAGTGGGGACCTTGCTGCGCCTCTTCGCAACCCTGGCCGTCCTCGTCATCGGCTACAACCTGGTCGCCCCCGGCGCGCTCACGGGAGCCCTCGCCGTCCAGGCTGGCGTCCTCGTCGAGGCGATCTACGCCGGCCTGAGAGTCCGGTCCGTGGTGAGGGAGCACCTCCAGGACACGGGAGAGGAGAAGCACTCCCTCGACTGGAAAGTCTTCTTCTCCTTCTACGTTCCTCTGGCCCTCACCCCTCTCTTCACCATCCTCGCCCAGCCCATCGGCAGCACCGCGCTCAGCAACATGCCCGAGGACCTCGAGTCCCTGGCCATCTGGCCTCCCCTTTACGGGATGGTCTTCCTCCTCCGGTGCCTCGGCATGGGGTTCAACGAGATCGTGGTCTCGCACCTCGGCCGCCCCGGCGCCCGCGAGGCCCTGGCCCGCTTCGCGGGGATCCTCGCCTTCTCCACCGCGTTCATCCTGCTCCTGATGAGCGTGACGCCGCTTGCCGATCTCTACTTCTCCACCGTGACCGCCCTCGCTCCGGATCTCGCCTCCCGGGCCGCGGCGGCCCTGTGGTTGACCATCCCGCTGCCCGCGTTTGCCGCCCTGCAGAGCTTCTTCGGCGGGGCTCTGGTGCACGCTCGCCGCACCCGGGGCATCACCGAGGCCGTGGCCATCCAGCTCACCCTGCTCTGCATCGTGCTGGGAATCGGGGTACAGACGGGCCGCCATCCGGGGCTCCTGGTGGCCCTGACGGCCTACGTGGTGGGAAACCTGGGAAACACGACCTGGCTGTACTTGCGGAGCCGGGGAATCTTGAAGAACATGAGGGCACTGGAAACCCGAACCCGGCCCGCCCAGGAAGGCAGTGAGACATGATCCGGAGCCTCAGCCGCAGGCGAATCGCCGCGTCGATGGGAGCCCTCGCGCTCGCCGGATGCGTGAGCGGCCCTCACCTCGTTCGTCCGCCGCGCCACTCCACCAATCTGGACGTGACCACCGACGTGTCGTTCCTGAGCCCGGGCGAAAAGGACGGGCTCGCCATCCTGCTCGAGGCGGCTCGACACCTCCCGCCCATGGCCCGGCCGAGGACGGAGATGAGCGGCACCGTCGGTCCGCTGCTGCGCTCTGCGGCCGACTCCTTCCACGAGGCGGGCTCGGGCCCGATCGGCGACTACATCTCGGCCGTGGCGCGACGCACGGAGGGCGAGCCCGAGGTCCGGGTTCCCGATGTCTACGACCAGACGCGGGAGGGAAGGCTTCTGGTCCTCTTCTCACCCGACGCCGAGGAGGATCCCGAGGTCTCCCCCTATCACGGCTTCGAGCTGGGAGTGCTCGCCGAGGAGAACCGCTGGCTGACCACCCTTCAGGACGAGCTCGACGTTTTCGAGTCGAGCCTCCCACTGCCCGCAGACGTGACGACCTATCTCGGCGAGGCACGTGACCGGGTGGCCATCGCCGACATCGCACTCCGGGCGGGAAGCCTGGCGCCCTCCTCCCACATGCACTCCAGCACTCCCTCTCCCTGGGACAACCCGGGCACCCCGGGCAGGACCTGGATCGCCTGGAAGAATCTCCTGCGCGAGCGATGGTACGCAGGAGAGGTGGAGCCCTCGGCCCGGCTCGTCCTCACCCCCGCCGGGGCGGATCGCGTCACCGCCCGCTCGCACCTCCTGTTCTTTGCCACCCGCTTCTGCTCCTACCAGATCGGCGCACGGGAGATCGAGCGCGACGGCGAGGCAGTCCCGGTGCGCGACGCCCTGGGAGAGGCCTTCGGGCCGCTGGTGGTGGCCAAGGCCGATCTCGTGTCGGTCCTGGCCCAGGAGTGGCTCGTGGACCGCGGCGTCCTTCCCCGGGAGTCCCTCGAAGAATCGCACGCCACCCTGGTGACCATGTGCTTCCGGGCCCTCTACGACTCGGCCTATCTGGGAATGGCCCCCGCGCACACTCCGGCATCGCTGCTCATCCTCGGATGGCTCCGCTCCCGGGAGGCCCTCGCGTTCGGGAGCGAGGCGCGGAAGTGGGAGATCGATGACACGAAGATCTCCACCGCGGTGCGTGAGCTGACGGGCGAGATCCTTCGTGTGTTCGAGAGCGGTGACCCCGAGGAGGCAAACCGGCTCCTCGACACCTACGCCTTCCTCGATGCTCCGCTTGCCGACACGCTCGGTCAGTTCCACGAGATCCCCGACCGCGTGGTCATCCCGAGCTTCCACATCGAGGGGCTGCAGGGCTCGGTCCGCCCGGACGAGCCGATAGCGCGGCGCCCGGAGAGCCCATCCCTTCCCCGAGCCGCGTACGAGGGAGCGGTGCGTCGGAGCCTTCCCCTCCTCCAGGCCAGCGCCCGGACCTGGTACGAGAAGAAGGACTGCTTCTCCTGTCACCATCAGGGGCTCGGCATCGCCACCGTGGCCACCGCCCGGGAGCTCGGCCACTCCATCGACGACGGCATGCTCGAGGAGCAGATCGAGACCATGGTCAAGGGCGATCGGGGTCTGCGTGAGTTCCTGATCCAGGGAACCGGCATCATCAACGGCCAGATCAGCATGAGCTACGAGATGGTCCCGCTGCGGATAGCGAGGCCCGAACGGTCCCTCCTGACCGACGCCACCATTCACTACCTGGCGGGAAAGCAGACCCTCGAAGGGCGATGGCTCTCCTCGAGCCACCGGCCGCCCCTCGAGGACAGCTCTTATTCGGCGACCGCCCTCTCGGTGGCGTCCCTGGTGGGATTTGCACCCCCGGGACGAGCCCGTGAGATGAGGAGCCGGGTGAGCCGCTGCCGGGAGTGGCTCGAGCGAGCCCGGCCCGTGACCACCGAGGAGCGGACGATGCAACTCCTCGGGCTCCACTTCGCCGGAGCCGAGGGCACGGTCATCGAGCGCGCGACGAAGTCACTTCTCCGCGAGCAACGTGAGGATGGCGGGTTCGCGCAGCTTCCCTTCGCGGCCGAGACGTCGTACTGCTCGGAGAGCGATCCCTACGCCACGGGACAGGCCCTGCTCGCGTTGATGCGGGCCGGCGGGGTGCCCGCCACCCATCCCGCGATTCGCAAGGGGCTGGATTACCTCGTTGGCCACCAGGAAGACGACGGCTCCTGGCACGTCTTCACGCGCCGCACCACCCCGGGGCTCCGCTACTTCGAGACGGGATTCCCCCACGGCATCGACCAGTTCATCTCGTATGCAGGGACGTGCTTCGCGGTGCTGGCGCTGGCCCACGCCGCGCACGCCGACGACGCGGGTCTGGTTCCCGCCACCCTTGCCTTCCGGGGAGTGGCGGAGATCGACGACTGGCAGCAACGCGAGGACGTGGCAGCGACGGGGGACGAGGAGCTCTCCCGGCCGAACACCGCCGATGGCTGGGGCATGACGCCTCTCATGACCGCCGCTCTCACCGGTACCGCGGGCGAGATGAAGGCTCTCCTCGAGGCCGGCGCCGATCCCCGGCTCGCCAGCAAGGAGGGTCTCACCGCCCTCCACTGCGCCATCCACGATCCCGAGAAGGTCCAGCTCCTCCTCCGGGCGGGGGCGGATCCTCTCGCGCGAAGCGGCCTCGGCTACATACCCGGGGTTCTGGCCGCGGGCTTCGACGCGGCCTGGGAGACCATGGAGATCCTCCTCTCCCTCGACGAGGTCACCGGTCGAGACCTCGACTATTCCCTCCTGCTGGCGGCAGAGGGGGGCGACGCCGAGAAGATCCGGTGGCTGGCCGATGCGGGAGCCCGGGTCGAAGGTGACGACACGGGCCGGGAATCCCCTCTCCTGTCGCTGGCGGCCCTCGGGGATGCCCAGACCACCAAGCTGCTCCTCGACCACGGTGCCCGCATCGACACCGACCGCGGCGGCACCACCGCCCTCCATCTCGCCACCCGCTACGGCTTTCTCGACGTGGTGGACGTGCTGCTGTCGCGGGGAGCGGCGGCGAACGCGAGGGACGAAGGGGGAAGGACTCCCCTCCACCTGGCCGCCATCGTCGACCCCGGCCACACCGACATCGTCAACGCACTCCTCCTCGGAGGCGCCGATCCCGCGGCCACCGACGCGAAAGGGCGCACGGCCGCCGACGAGGCGGAGCGCCTCGAGCATGAGGCAATCCTGAAGGCGCTCCGACCGACCTCGCGCCCCGACGGCTCCTGACCGGCAACAATGGTGCCAGGCACCGTTCTTGCCCGCCAGGTGTTAAGAAGTGTGCCAGGCACCGTTCTTGCCGGTCGCCGGAATCAGCGAATCACGGACAGGATGGTGGCGATCCGCTTCCAGGCGTCGTCCCGAGCCTTTCGGTTCTCGGGGGAAGCATCGGCCTCCTCACCGCGCCGCATGAAGGCATGGCCGGCTCCGGTGTACGTCACCAGATCGAACGTCTTGCCGAGCTCCTTCATCCGGGCCGCCGTCGCCTCCAGGCCGGAATTGATCCTCTGGTCGTTCTCGGCGTAGAAACCGTGAACCGGGCAATCGATGGTGGCCAGCTCTTCACCGGATGGAGACGAGCCATAGAAGACCAGCGCCGCCGAAAGACCCCTGGCGTGGGTCGCGAAAGCAAAGGATTGCCCTCCCCCCCAGCAAAAGCCGGAGACCACGATCTTTCCGCTCGAGGCCGGCATGCCGGCCACATGCTTCTGCACGGCCAGCAGGTCCCGGGTGATCTGCTCCGCGTCGAGTCGGTAGAGAGCATTGCGCGCCTCGTCCGAGGTCGCAAAAGCGCTGGTCCGGTCGTGGTCGGCGTCGAAACCCGACAGCAGGTCGGGGGCGATGGCCAGGTAACCCGCCTCGGCGATCTGGTCGGCGAAGCTTCTCACCCAGTCGGTGAGCCCCCGGTTCTCGTGAATGACGAGCACGACCGGGGTGCTCTCCTTCTTCTCGGGAAAAGCGACGAAGCAGTGTACCGCGCGCTCACCGGACTTGACCTCGATCCATTCATGGTGCCGCGGAGAGTCCTCGAGCCTCTTCGTCGCAGGATCCTGGGCCAGGGAAGGGCCCGCGCCTCCAAGGAGCAGGACGACAAGAGCGGGAATGAAAACACGGATCATGGGAATCTCTCCTTGCCGGGGGCGGACGTTCTTGCCGCCAGTGCCTCGATGTAGCCCACGAACTCCGGATCCTCACCTTCGGGATGGCCAGCGGAAGGCCGATGACCGTGACCACGTAGCTCAGCAGCTCCCAGGTTTCGAGCGACATGGGCAACAGCGTCGCACGTGCCCGGATCTCCCGGCAAGGTGGTGACCGACGATGACTCACCACAGGACTACTTGATGTAGCCGAGCTTGCGGAGCTGCTCGAGGGTCTCCTCGTCGATCTCGCCCGCGTCGTCGGCGGCCTTTCCGAGCCTTTTCTCCCTGTAGGCGAGGATCTCCGCCTCCAGCTCCCGGACCAGGTCGGGATGGGTGACGGCGAGGTTCACCGTCTCACCCGGATCGGCCTCGAGATCGAAGAGCTCGTATGTCTCCCGCTGGCGAGAGGTCGGCGCGAGAAAGCTCCGGATCAACTTCCACCGCCCCTTGATGACGGACACCGCGGTGCCGCTCCCCGATCCGGCGAGACGCGCCCTCTCGTCCTCGGTGATCTCCGAGAAGATGGGCTGCTGCTCCCAGGTCGAGTGGTCCTGGACGAGCGGAAGGAGGCTGCGCCCCTCGAGCCCTTCCGGGATCTCGATCCCCAGAAGGTCGAGGAGCGTCGGGTAGATGTCGATGGAGCGCACCCGCTCGCGAATCCGCTTTCCCCCGGGAAGGAGCCCCGGGGCGTGGATGAGGAGAGGTACATGGAGCAGCTCCTGGTAGAGCGAGTAGCCGTGGCTCGTTCCCCCGTGCTCGAAGAACTCCTCGCCGTGGTCGGAGGTGAGCACGAAGACGAGATCCTCGCCCCAGCCGTCCTCCTCGAGCTTCGCGAACAGCCGCTCCAGCTCGTGATCGTTGGCGAGGAGATCGGCGTCGTAGAGATCCTTGCCGTGGGCGATGAAGGGACCGGGCGGGATCCCCGCCTTCTCGAAGTTCGCGGGAGTCAGGTGATTCCCCGGCACCCCCGGCCTCGTCCCGAGGAGAGCCTGCCAGTCCTTGCGGTAGCGGTCCATGCCCTCCGGATCGGCAAACCGGGCCAGGAAATCCGGCGCCGGCTCGTACTCCTCGTGGGGATCGACGGAGTGGACATAGAGAAGCATCGGCCAGTGAGCGGTGCGGTCGAGCCAGGGGAAGATCTTGTCGTTGAGCTTCTTCGCCGACCCGCTGGCGAACCGGATGGGATCGGCGCGGTTGACCATGATGGACTCCACGAAGGCGTCGAAGCCCTGGGTGTAGTTCGAGATCACGCCCATGATCGGGTTCGACGAGAAGCCGAGGGTCTCGTAGCCCGCCTCCTGGAGCACCTCGGGAAACGTGATGAAATCCGAATCGAGCCGCTGGAAGAGACGGAAGACGCCGGTGGATCCCGGATGGCGCGAGCTGAGGATGGCCGCCATGGAGGGCTGGGTCCACGGAGCCTGGCTCGTGCAGTTCTCGAAGACCACCGAGCGCTCGGCCAGCCGCGTGAGGAACGGTGTGGTGTCGCGGTCACCCCGCAAGAAGCCGAGCCGATCGGCGCGACAGGTGTCGATGAGACAGAAGAGGACGCTGCGGCGCCGCCCTTGCTCTGGAGCGGCAGCCAGCGACTCGTCCTCGTGGACGACCTGTCCCTCGACCACGGTGAGAAGCACCTTCGCCTCGTGGATCTCCCTCGCCGGGATGTCGAAGAGGTCACGGTCGAGGACCACGAGGTCGGCATCCTTGCCCACGGTGAGGGTCCCTCGCCGGTCCTCGGCCCCGAAGAGCCAGGCTCCTGAACTCGTGTAAGCCGTGAGCATCGTCTCGACATCCACCCGCTCCTCGGGAATCCACGGCCCCTTCTCCGTCCCCGCGAGGGGCTCACGCGTCATGGCCACCTGGATGGCATCGAGAGGATTCATGGAGGTGACCGACCAGTCGCTCCCCGCCACAAGAGGAGCCCCGGCCTTCACCACGCTCGCGATGGGATAGAGCCAGCGCGAGCGCTCGGGACCGAGGACGGGTTCGGTCAGCTCCGTGATGTAGCTGTCGGCATAGGCCCAGAGCGCCTGAAAATCCGCCGCGACCCCGAGCTCGCGGAAGCGCGGGAAGTCGGCGGGGTCGACGAGCTCGAGGTGGGCGATCTGGTGGCGGGGCCCCGGGCCGTTCTTCCTGCGCGCGGCCTCCATGGCATCGAGGGTACCTCGCACCGCAGCGTCGCCAATGGCGTGGACGTGCACCTGGAGGCCCTTCTTGTCGAGACGCGTGATCCAGTCGCGGAGGGCATCCGGTGAGAAGACGGGCTCCCCGCGAGAGCCCGGGCGATCCACGTACGGTTCGAAGAGCCAGGCGGTGTGGGCCTCGATGACGCCATCGGCGAACAGCTTGGCTCCGGTCACCCGGAGGCGATCGCTCGCGTACCTCTTCGAAAGAGCGATGATCTCGTCCACCCGCGACTCTTCGTCTCCGGGGTCGATGCGCATCGAGACCGTGACCCGGGCCGTGAGCTCACCGCGCTCCTCGAGCCCGGCGTAGGCCGCGAGAATGCTTTCGTTCGCGCTCGCCTCGTGGAGCGAGGTGATGCCGAAGCGCCGCGCCAGGGCGAGCCCCTGCCGCGCTCCCTCGAGGTAATCCTCGGGCCCCGGCTCGGGAAGGTGGCGCGCCACGAGATCCATGGCGCTCTCGCGCAGCGTCCCCGACGGAAAGCGCGTTCCCTCCTCGCGCTCGATCCTGCCCGAGGGAGGGTCGAGGGTCGCGGCATCGAGGCCGGCCAGGGCCAGCGCGCGGGTGCTCACCCAGGCCGAGTGGCCGTCGGAGGAGGAAAGATAGGCCGGGCGGTCGCCCACGAGACGGTCGAGATCCGCGCGGCTCGGGTCCCCTCCGGGAAAATGGGGGAGGTCCCAGCCGCCGCCCGCGATCCAGTCCAGATCGGGATGCTCCGCGGCGTAGGCCCGAATCCTTTCGAAGACCACTTCCTTGCTCGGGAGCCCGTTGAGGTCGCACTGGAGGAGCTCCATGCCGCCGGTCACGGGATGGACATGGGAGTCGTGGAAGCCGGGAAGCACGAGACCACCCGGGAGGTCGAGGATCCGGGTCTTCTCGCCGATGAAGGGAGCCACGTCGGCGGAGGATCCGACGACCACGATCTTGCCGTCCCGCACCGCCAGAGCACTCGCTCTCTCTGCACCTGGCTCGAGGGTGACCACGGCGGCACCCCGCAGCACGAGATCGGCGGGAGCCTTCTCCCCCGTGGCGCCCGCCGAGAAGCATGCGGCGGCAAGGAAAAGAATCAGCGTCCCCGCCGCACGGCTGAAGCACTCCCTACCTCTCACGCATCACCCTCCAGTGATCGACGACCTCCTGTCCTCGCACCACCGTCATCTCGTCGAAGAGGGCGACGGCGAGGCAGGAATGGTGCTCGAGGATCCGAACTTTGTCGCCCACACGATACAGGCCCTCGATCCTCGCGGCATCCCGGGCCTGGACCTTGCCGTGCTCCTGGGAAAGGGACGTCAACACGAGGTCCTTTACGAGCCCGACTCCCCGAAGATCCGTGAAGAGGGAGCCCAGGCCGCGATTGCCGACGACATGGGTGGCTCCAGGATCCTTGGAGAGGCTGAGCGCCCCGGCGTCGGTCACGAACCAGGAGGCCCCGGGCTGGTGGGAGATGACACTCGCCAGCACCGTCACCGCGCAGTCGTCGAGACCGCAGCTTCCCATCGCCCACTGGGCTCCGTCGTAGAAGGCGTAGTTGCCAGGACGGATCTCGGTCACCCCGTCGAGATTCTTCACCGCGCTCATGGCCGGAGTCGATCCCACGCTGATCCCCGGCACCGGAATCCCGCCCTCGCGAAGCTTCCCGGCGAAGGAGGTCATGACCGACCGCTCCTCCTCGGCGACGCGTGCGGCCTCCTCGCTGCTCGCGACGTCATAGGCATGGCCCGAGTGGGTGAGGATGCCGTCGAAGACCAGGGGCGGCTCGGTGGCAAGCCTCTGCGCCAGGGTCGCCGCGTATCCGGACCCGGGATCGACGCCGGCGCGATGGTAGCCACAATCCACCTTCAGCCAGACGTGAACGGGCGGAGAGTCCTTGCCCGCGCCCGCGGCAAGAAGAGCGTCGACAGCCTCGCCCGAATCGACCACCAGGCGGAGGGTGATCGCGCGCGCGAGGGCCACCGCGGCCCCGGCATGACAGGGCGGGAGGGGAAACGCCCAGGTGAGATCGGTGATGCCCGCGGAGGCAAAGGCCCGGGCCTCCTTCAAGGTCGCCACCGTGAGGCCGATGGCTCCGAGCTCGATCTGCCGCTTCGCGATCTCGGGACACTTGTGGGTCTTGCCGTGGGGCCGCAGGGCGACCCCGAGCCGGTTCGCCCTCTCCTGCATCCGGGACAGATTCTTCTCCAGGACGTCGAGGTCGAGTAGCAGGGCGGGAGTCGTGAGATCGGCGATGCTCATGGGAGTGGTCTCCGGGGCCAGGAAACTTCGATCACCCCCTCTGTTCTCCGGAACGTGACGGGTGTCTGAAGACTACACGACCCCGACCTTCACGCAGTTGATCGGGGGCAGCGCCTCGAACAGGCAATCCCACTCCTCGCCGCCGTCCCGCCCGATCCAGAGCTGACCGGTGGTGGTCCCGACGTACAGCGCGGGAGACCTGAGCGCGTCGATGTCCATGGCGTCGCGGAGGACCGTGAAGTAGGTCTGCTTGCCAGGAAAACCCCTGGCCAGCTTCCGCCAGGAGTCACCGCCGTTCTCGCTGCGCCACACCGCGGGAGCTCCACCCGGGCACGTCCGGGTCGTGGGCTCCAGCGGCACCACGTAGACGGTGTCGGGATCGTGGGGATGGACGAGAATGGGAAACCCGAAGTCGGAGGACAGCCCCGCGGCGATCGACCGCCAGGTGTGGCCGTGGTCGTCGCTCCTCAGGACGCCGATGCCGGGGCGATCGGGCCAGCCTCCGTGGTTCTGCATGTAGAGCCGACCGGGGGCATCCTCGTGGCGGGCGATCTTGTGGACACACTGGCCAAACTCGGGATAGGGATCGGGGACGAAGCCCGCTCCGACACCCTGGTTGGACGCCGCGAAGCTGTCGCCTCCGTCCTCGCTCAGGTAGTGTCCGCCGGTCGAGATGCCGAGGTGCATCCGGCTCCCCTCGCGCACGATCGTGTGGAGGCAAAGCCCGCCGTTGCCGGGATGCCACTGCCGGGCGTGCGGGTGGTTGCTGATCCCCGGGACCATCTCCCAGGAATCGCCGGCATCCCCGCTGCGAAAGAGCGCCGCCGGCTCGACCCCGCAGAAGAGGTCCTTCTTCCGATCGCCCGTCGCGAGGGACCAGATGTTGGCGAGGGCCCTGCCGTCGTCCTTGGGAAAGGCGGGGGCCGACTTCGTCTCCTTGAACTTCTTGCCAAGATCCGTCGAGCGCAGGACCTTCATGCCGAAGAACGGGTTGCAGCTCGAGGCGTAGAGCCGCGGTGTTCCCCGGGTGTCGATCAGCGCCGAGTACACCGACACTCCGGGACCGTACGGTCCTCGGAGGTCGAAGCGACGTCGGCCCCTGGCTCCCTCGGCAACGAAGAGCCCCTTCTTGGTCCCGATGCAGAGAAGCACCCGATCCGGCATGGTCAACCTCCTGAGACTGCGGGCAAGATGGTGAGAACGTCACCCGGGGACAGCACGGTGTCGAGGCCTTGCAGGTCCCGCACGTGAGACCTGTTCACGAACAGGCCGACGTGGCGACGCACCGCGCCCGTTTCGTCGCAGACCCCGCGGTACAGCGCCGGCTGGTCCCGCTCGAGCTGATCGAGGGCGTCTCTCACGCTCGAGGCCGACAGCGAGAGCTCCGCTGCGGCGCCCCCGCAGTGGTCGCGGAGAGTCGCCGGAATCTGGACGGTGACGGTCATGGTCGAGGATTCTATCGAGGCACGGGTTCGGCGGGAAGGCGCAAGAACGGGGCGCAAGAACGGTGCCAGGCACCGTTCTTGCCGGTTCGAGGCGGAAGGAAGGCAAACTTGCCGCGCCGAGGCAGGAAAACGGCGCCGGTCCGGGGAATAGGGACAGCGCTCCTGTTTCCGGCGGTGCGTGCCGAAAGAACGGTGCCAGGCACGCCTCTTTCCGCCGGCCCTTGACGGGATTACGCTGGCAGACGTACTCTCGGAGGGCCGCGCCGTACCGCCCCTCCTGGCCCGAGCAGCAGGCAGGACCGTGAGATGACGAGCTTCAGGACGCCGAACCGGACGTGCCGAGGGATCCTCGCGATCCTCGTCGGGTTGTCGTTCCTGCTCCAGCAGCTCCACGTACCCCTTCACCTCACCCTGCACGAGCACACCGCAGGGGGCGATCACGCCTCCCTCGAGGACGACCCTCACGCCCACGACCACCACCACCACGAGCACGCCCGGCCGGGAGGTGGAGACGACGCTCCCCACAAGCCCCACTCCACCCACGACCACGTCGGCCCACAGGTCGTGGCGCGCCACGTCTCTGCGCTGACCAAGGGGTTCCTGGCGTTGCCACAGGTCGCATTCGGCCTTCCGGGTCCTGATTCCCCGGACGCCGGGCTCGCCTTCCACGCGACCCCGATCCCCCCGCCATCGCCGCCGCCCGGAGCGTGCGCCCCCCGCGCCCCACCCACCGTCGTCTGACGCGAACGGGCTGCGCTTCCCACACAGCGTGGTGAGGGCTCGGCACCTCCGAGCCCGCTTGTGGTGACGATGGCAGAGGATCCAGGGCATTGAACGAATCCGGTCGAAGTGCCGCCCCGGGAGGGCTCCCCGGACGGCGGCGATTCCATCGTGCGTGCTGCGCCGCGGCCTTGATCGCGGCGACAGGATGCCAGAGCTACGAACCCCGTCCGCTCGACCCCGACTCCCATCGTGCGGCCTGGCATGCTCGCACGCTGCGTGACTCCTCGCTCGCGGAGTTCCTTTCGAGACTGGATCGCGTGGGCATGGAAGGGAACGCACCCTTCGATCCCGAGGACGGTCTGACGCTCGAGGAAGGTCGCCTCGTTGCCCTCGCGTTCAACCCTCGGCTCCGCATCGCTCGGCTACGGCTCGATCGCGCGCAGGTGACGGCCCTCCATTCCGGCGTGGGGGAGGACCCGGACCTCTCGCTCAGCCTCCTCCGCATCACCGAAGCCACCTCGGACCCCTGGATCATCAACCCCGGCCTCACCTTCACCATCCCGCTCTCGGGACGGCTCGGGGCCGAGCGGAGCCATGCCGCAGCCAGCCAGCGCGCAGCCGAGCGTCGGGCGCTCGAGGCCGAGTGGGACGTGAGCCACGACGTCCGGAAGGCCTGGGCGGAGTGGACCGCCGCCCGGTTGCGGGTCGAGGAAACGGAGCGACTCCTGGCCTCCATGGAGACTCTCGTAGAGACCGCTTCCCGCCTCGCCGAGACCGGCGAGATCCAGCGAACCGAGGCCTCGCTCTTCACGGTGGACGAGGCCCGGAGAAGAAACCGGCTCCTGGGGCTCCAGGGCGAGGAACGCGCCGCGGAACAGCGGCTCCGCTCCCATCTCGGACTGGCTCCCGAGGCACCGGTGACGTTTCTTCCCTTTCTGGAGGCAACGAGACCGGTGACGGCGACCGGAGACGAGATCTCCGCGCGCAACCCGGGGCTCGCCCGTCTGCGCCTCGAGTACGAGGTCGCCGAGGAGGGACTGCGACGCGAGATCCGCAAGCAGATTCCCGACCTGCACCTCGGCCCCCAGTACGAGTCCGACGAGGGGCAGTCGAGGGTGGGATTCCTCGGCGGGATTCCCATCCCCCTTCTCAACGCCAACCGGAAAGCCATCGCCGAGGCCAGGGTCGACCGGGAGCTCGCGCGCGCGGCCTTCGAGACCGAATACGAGCTCCTCGTCGGAAGGTGGGCTGCCGCCACGGCAGGCGTTCGTGCCCTCACCGAACAGCGACGCGAGATGGAGGAGGTGCTCGTCCCCCTCATCGACCGGCAGCTCCAGGATGCCCTCGAGCTCCTGAGGCTGGGCGAGGGAAAAAGCCTCGTCCTGCTCGAAAGCCTCACCCGCGCCCACGAGATCAAGCTCGAGCTCCTGGAGATCCGTCTCCGGGAATCCCTCGCCCTTGCCGAGCTCGACCACCTGATCGGCCCGCAACCTCCCGAACGACCGTTCGCCACCACGGAGGACACTCCATGACCCCGGTGCCCGCACTCCGGCACGTCGCCTTTCTCGTTCTCGTCATCGGCTGCTCTCCCGAAGATGACCCATCCCGGCACCTCTCGGCCGAGCCGGAGTCGATCGCGGCACCGCCGGACCGGATCGACCTCCCGGCCATGGTCAGGAGCAACCTCGGAATCACCTTCGCCCGGGTCGAGGCACGGCGCGTGGCCCAGACCCTCCGCGTCCCGGGCTCGTTCGAGCTGCAGCCCCTCGCGCGACACGAGTACGGAATGTCCCTGCCCGGACGCGTCGAGCTGCTCGCCGACCAGTACCAGAAGGTCGAGCCGGGTCAGCCGCTCTTCCGGTTCCAGTCATCCTCGTGGCCCGCACTCCTCCACGAGGTCATCTCCGGTGAGCAGGACATCGCCACCACCCTCTCCGAGATCGAGGTGGGAAAGGCCCGACAGGTGGAGGCCAGGCGCAAGCTCGAGCTCGCCCGCGGACGCATCCAGAGCCTGGCGCGGGCTGACTTCAAGAGAGCCGACCTCGAGGCCGAGGCGGCGGAGCTCGAGGCGAGCCTGCCCCGCCTTCTGGCAGAGCTGCGCCTCGCCGAGACCCGCAACGCCAACGCGAGACGGACTCGCGAGCACGCCCTCCACCGCGCCTCGGCGGCCTCCGGAATCCCCGAGAGCGAGCTCGTCAAGGAGATCGTCGTCGGCGACACCACGGTTCCGACCTACAGCACCATCGACTGGATCGTGGTGCATGCCCTCGAACCCGGGATGGTGGAAGCCCTCGCCATCACCGACGGTGCCTATGTCGAGCCCCCGGCCACCATACTCTCGACGGTCGATCCCCGGCGGGTGCGCTTCCGGGCCCTCGCCCTCCAGGCAGACCTTCCCCGGCTGATCACCGCCACCACCGCGAGGATCGTGCCGCCCCGTTCTCCGGGAATCGCCATCGAGGAGGGCGTGCAGGCCAGCCTCACCCTCGGCCTCGAGGCCCATCCCGAGGAACGGACGATGACTCTCCTGGCCACGCCGGAAGAGCTCGCCCCCTGGATCCGACCCGGGGTCTCGGCCTTCCTCGAGGTCGAGGTCGACGCCAGCGCCGCCCCGGAGCTCGCCATCCCTCGCTCGGCCATCGTCCAGGACGGCCTCACCCACGTCTTCTTCCGCCGCGATCCCGCCCACCCCGACCGCGTGATCCGGGTGGAGGCGGACATGGGCATCAGCGACGGCGTGTGGGTGGTCATCCAGAGCGGGCTCATGCGCGACGACGAGGTCGTACTCGAAGGAGCCTACGAGCTCAAGCTCGCCACGGAGAGCAGCGGAGCTCCCCAGGCCCAGGGCCATTTCCACGCAGACGGCAGCTTTCATGGCGAGAAATAGGGAGCCGGCATCGTGCTGAAGAGCCTGATTCGCTTCTCGATCGACCGCGCCGCCCTGGTGCTCGTCCTGGCGAGCGTGCTCCTCGGAGTGGCCGCATTCCGGCTGCCCCGGTCGCCGGTCGACGTGTTCCCGGAGCTGAACGCGCCCACGGTGGTGATCATGGCCGAGGCGCCCGGTCTCGCCGCCGACGAGGTCGAGCAGTACGTGACCTTTCCCATCGAGGCCGCGGTGAACGGGATCCCGGGCGTCCGTCGGGTCCGCACCTCGAGCGCCATCGGCCTGGTCATCGCCCACGTCGAGTTCAACTGGAGGACGGACATCTACCGGGCGCGGCAGCTCGTGTCGGAGCGCCTCGATGCCGTGCGCGAGGATCTTCCCCGGGGTACGCACGCGGAGATGACGCCCATCACCTCGATCACCGGCGAGATCATGCTTCTCGCGATCTCCTCGCCGGACGGATCCAGGAGCGAGCTCGAGCTCCGGGCCTTCGCCGAGTTCGATCTGAGGAACAAGCTCCTCGCCATCCCGGGAGTGGCCCAGGTGGCGGTGATCGGCGGCGAGCTGCCCGAGTACCAGGTGCTCGTCGAACAGGAGAAGCTCCGCCTTCACGAGCTGACCGTACAGGATGTCGCCGCCGCCGCCGAGGCTTCCCACAGCACGCTGAGCGCGGGATATCTGCCGGACGTCGACCATCTGGAGCTGCCGATCCGCCAGAGCGGTCGGGTGCGATCGGTGGACGACATCAAGGGGACGATGGTCAAGATCCACCAGGGAGCACCCGTCACCATCGGGCAGATCGCCGACGTGCGCCTCGGCCCGGCGCCGAAGCGGGGGACCGGAGCCGACGGTGGATCGCCCGCGGTGATCATGACCCTGCAGAAGGCTCCCGGCACCAACACCCTCGCCATCACCCGAGAGGTGGACACCGTCCTCGACACCGTCGAGTCGACGCTTCCCGAGGGGACGAGGATCAACCGGCAGATCTTCCGGCAGTCCGACTTCATCAACCTGGCCATTCACAACGTGGTGGTGGCCCTTCGCGACGCTGCGATCATCGTCGCCATCATCCTCGGGTTGTTCCTGCTCAATCTTCGCACCACGCTCATCACGCTCACCGCCCTTCCTCTCTCGCTGGCGGCCGGGCTCCTGGTTCTCGATGCGCTGGGCGAGACCATCAACGTCATGACCCTGGGCGGCCTGGCCATCGCCGTGGGCAGCCTCGTCGATGACGCCATCATCGATGTGGAGAACGTCTTTCGCCGGCTCCGGCAAAATGCGCTCCTGCCCCCGGGCGAGCAGAAGACCAGGCTCCAGGTCATCTTCGATGCCAGCAACGAGATCCGTCCCGCCATGGTCTTCGCCACGCTCATCATCGGTCTCGTGTTCGTTCCCCTGATGTTTCTCGAGGGCATCGAGGGACGCTTCTTCCGCCCCCTGGGCATCGCATTCTCCGTGTCTCTCCTCGCGTCGCTTCTCGTGGCGCTCACCGTCACCCCGGCCCTGTGCCGTCTGCTTCTCCGCGGCGAGCCGACCGGCGCGGAGGTCCGGGATGGATTCGTGGTGCGCGCGCTGCAACGGATCTACGAACCCTCGGTGCGGCTGGCCCTGCGCTTTCGCACCTTCGTCCTCGGGGGAGCGGCACTGGCCACCCTTCTCGCCCTCTGGCTCGGGTCCACGTTCGGCACCTCGTTCCTGCCCGAGTTCAACGAAGGGACCTTCACCGTGGGGCTCTTCGCTCCTCCCGGCACGTCTCTGGTGGCCAGCAATCGCCTGGCCTCCGCCATCGAGAAGCGGCTCCTTCTGGTCGAAGGTGTCCGCAGCGTGACGCGCCGCACCGGCCGGGCCGAGCGGGACGAGCACGCCGAGCCCGTGAGCAACTCCGAGATCGATGTCACGGTCATGCCCGGATTCCGCAAGGAAGACGTCCGGAGGGAGATCACGCGCATCCTGGAGGAGGTCCCCGGAATCACCACCAACGTGGGCCAGCCCATCGAGCACCGGCTGAGCCACATCCTCTCGGGAACTCCCGCCGCCATCGCCATCAGCGTCTACGGGGAGAATCTCGCCGTTCTGCGAAGCATCGCCCGCGAGATCGAGGCGGAGCTGGTGACCCTTCCCGGTACTCGCGACGTCGCGGCCAACCGGGAGGTCATGATCCGGTCCCTTCCCGTCGAATACCGCCCCCAGGCCCTGGCCGCCTACGGGCTGACTCCGCTGTCCGCCGCCCGCCAGGTCCGGGCCGCCATGTTCGGCGTCAAGGTCGCCGAGGTGAACGATGGGGTGAAGCGCTACGGCCTCACCGTCCGCCTACAACCCGAAGATCGTGACGACGTCGAGGACCTCCGCCGCCTCATCCTGCGCGGAGTGAGCGGGACTCTGGTGCGTCTCTCCGAGGTGGCGGACATCGGGCCCGAGATGGCGTCGAACCTCATCGCCCGGGAGGGCTCCCAGCGCAAGGCCGTGATCTCCCTCAACGTCGACGAGGGGGCAAACCTCGGACATCTCGTCGCAGAGGTCCGGCGCCGGGTCGATCCCATCGTCCGGCGCCACGGCTACTCGGTGCGCTACGGCGGCCAGTTCGAGGCCCAGCAATCGGCGAGTCGCGCCATCGCCGTGTTCGGAGGAGCGATCCTGCTGGTGATCCTGATGCTCCTGGAGCTGGCGATCGGCTCCCTGAAGGTGTCTCTGCTCGTTCTCGTGAACCTCCCCCTGTCGCTGATCGGAGGGCTGGTGGCGGTGTTCGTGTCCGAATCGCCACACCTGGGCGAAAACCTTCTCGGCTTGTTTGGCCGGGGCACATACACTGCGCCCGTACTCTCCATCGCGAGCCTTGTCGGGTTCATCACGCTGTTCGGAATCGCGGTGCGCAACGGAATCCTCCTGGTGAACCACTACCGTCACCTCATCGAGCACGAGGGATGCTCGATTCACGAGGCCATCCTGCGAGGATCGATGGAGCGCCTGGTGCCCATCCTGATGACTGCTCTCACCGCAGCCCTGGCCCTGGTTCCCATCGTGCTGGAGGGAGACGAGCCCGGCAACGAGATCCTCGCCCCGCTCTCGGCGGTGATCCTCGGGGGCCTGCTGACCTCGACCTTCCTCAACCTCATCGTCGTTCCCGCGGGCTATGCGGCGATTCACGGGATGCGCAGAACGCGGGACGCATCCGGGCCCGGGCGTTCCCGGCCGACCAAGGACCAAGGAGAAGACACATGACCCATCGATTGCATCTGCTCGTGATGGCCAGCCTCGTGACCATGGTCTCGGCCGGCTGCGGCGGATCCGGGAACGAGACGACGTCCGCCCCTGAGGCGACTCCGTCCATTCCTTCGAGGGCCGCCCCGGCACAGGCCCCTCCGGAGGCGAAGGCCGAGGCGGATCACTCTCACGACGAGACGCCGCTCGGCACGGTGGTCATCGGCGACCTCGAGGTCACGCTGGCCCAGGGCCACGGCGCGGTGGTCGCGGGAAAGGAGGGGCACCTGGTGGTGAAGCTGCCCTACTCCGACGGCGGCTCGACCATCGTCCGCGCCTGGATCGGAACGAAGGACCGGACGCTCTCCTACGTCGGCAAGGGAGAGTACGCCGCCTCCCACGACGACTACGACATCCACGCCACGGCTCCCGATCCGCTCCCTTTCGACGCGATGTGGTGGATCGAGGTCCAGAAGCCGGACGGCACCAAGATCGTGGGCTCGGGAAAGCCCATCCTGGAGTAGAGGGCGGCCGGGGCCATTCCCGCGGGGGCGTCCCGCCACCGCACTGTGCGGATGGGTCCCTGGCACCGTACCGCCACTTGACCACCACTTGGCGCGCAAGGGGCTGAAAGAACCAGACTTGCGAGCCCAGGGCCGGGAGGGAGCCGCGAGCTCGGCATGGCAAAACTGGCAATTCAATTGACAGATTTACCACATCGGCCGATACTGCCCTTATGATCCCCCGGACCCTGGGAAAGGTGGCAACGGAACTCGCCAAGCAGTACCCCGTCGTGACCATCACCGGCCCTCGGCAGTCCGGAAAGACGACCCTGGCGCGGTCACTTTTTGGCCACCTGCCCTACGCCTCGCTCGAAGCTCCCGACATCCGGGACTTCGCGACCCGCGACCCGCGCAGCTTCCTCGCAAACCATCGCGACGGCGCCGTCCTCGACGAGGTCCAGCGAGTGCCCGAGCTTCTCTCCTACGTCCAGGAGCGAGTCGACGGCGACGGGCGTCCGGGGATGTTCATCCTGACCGGCTCCCAGAACTTCGGCCTGCTGGAGAGCATCACCCAGAGCCTGGCGGGCCGTACCGCGATCCTTCACCTTCTTCCCTTCGATCTCGAGGAGCTGCGAGGAGCGAGCCTCCTTCCCGAGGATCTCCACCTCCACCTCTTCGCCGGATGCTACCCGCCTCTTCACGACCGATCGATTGCCCCCACCCGGTGGTACGCCGACTACACCGCGACCTATCTCGAGCGCGACGTCCGGCAGGTCATCCAGGTTCGCGACCTCTCCGCCTTCCAGACCTTTCTGGGTCTTGTGGCCGGGCGGAGCGGGCAGCTCCTGAACCTTTCGTCGCTGGCCGCAGACGCAGGGCTGAGCCACAACACCGTCAAGTCCTGGATCACCATCCTGGAGACGAGCTTCATCACGTTTCGCGTTCCTCCCTTCCATCGCAACGTCGGGAAGCGACTCGTGAAGACACCGAAGCTCTACTTCCACGATACGGGCCTCCTCTGCTACCTTCTCGGGATTCGCGAACCGACCCAGGTGGCCCAGCATCCCCTCCGTGGAGCCATCTTCGAGACATGGGCCATGGGTGAGCTCGTCAAGCTCCTGCGGCATCGCGGCCGTCCGTGCGATCTCTTCTTCTACCGTGACCACCGAGGGCTGGAGATTGATGCCCTCGTCTCGCTGGGTCTGAAGTGGATCGCGCTGGAATTCAAGTCGGGGCGAACGGTGGCGTCCGACATGCTCGCTCCACTCCACCGCTTCTCGGAGGTCGTCTCCCCCGAGGAGACGACCCGGCTTCTCGTCTACGGCGGCGACGAGCCCCAGGAGAGATCGACGGCCACCGTCGTTCCCTGGAGGGAGCTCGACCAGGAGCTCCTTCTCCTGGGTGCCGGAGGGTCGTGAGGGGCTGGGCTCGGAGGGTGGACCAGGAGCCCGTGGCGAAACCAACCACCCGAGCATCACCGGCAGCCTGGACGGGAAACAAGGGTTCCTTCCATGAGAAGGCCAGCCCGCGGAGGGTCCGACACTTCCGCTACCGGTTCAGAACCGCGGCGATCTCCAGATACCAGGGCGCGCGGGTTTCCACAAGATGCACCAGCGATTCCCGGAGCCGTGTCGCTTCCGGTCGTCGATCTGCCCTCTCGTAGAGCTTGACGAGGAAGCTGGCCACGCGGACGATGTCGTCGGAACGACATGACGTTGCCAGTGCCCGACGGGCGCTCGTGATCGCGGCATGCAGATCCTCTTGCGAAGCCACGGGACCTGCTCTGGCACGGGCGATGGCTTCACAAGCAAGCGGCCAAGCCCAGGATTCCGGCTCTCCGATCTGCAAGGCTGCCTCTCCGTATCTCAGGGCCCTTTCGTGATCGCCAGAATGAGCGAGAGCAAGACCAAGCTGTCCAAGCGTCTCCGGCGGACAAGTGGCCAGGGGGTGTTTCCATCGACGCTCGAGATCCGCGAGAAAGGATGACCATCCTGGCCACTTCCAGTCATGAAATACCTCGGACCACAAGGCCCAGTATTCTGCTGAGAAAGGCGCCGGTGGGCTTGCTGTTATCCGCCCCTCCAAGACGTCCCTGACCTTCTCGTCCGAAAGGGCTGGGAGCAAGCTGCGGAGCGATGGCACGTCGCCCGAGTATTGTATTGAGAAAGGATCGTCTGCCATCATCCGCGTCAGAAACGCAACGTGCCAATCCGACTCCATCAATCGTGCACCATCCTCCAGGTCTCCTGACAGAGAGTAGGCAGCAACACCGAGACACCCCGGACAGGGGGGCACCACCCGAAACGCGAGCTCATCCCAGCCGTGGGTTCCCGATCTTCGCAACAGATCAATGGCCTCATCAAACCGGCCATCGGCAATACAGAGTCGAGCTTGCCATACTTCGAGCTTGCGACGCTGGATGGTCGAAACAGAAGCCGATCTTCCCTCCGCTGCCGATGTCAGGAAGGAGGAGACGAATTCGATTCCTTCCTCATGACGACCGAGATTCCACAGGCTGTCGAGGACATAGATGATCCCGTTTGGATCGTGCCGCTCGGGGGGGATGGAAAGCCCTTCGCGGATGACGCCGTCGTAGTCTCTCCGCGCACGCAGCTCGGCCAGGGACGAGCTTGAGAAGAAGCCGGTATCATCGAGAATGAGAATAACGACTAGCAGGATATGGAACGACAGAAGTATGGTCAGGGGCAGCAGCCTGGGCCGACGTGGCTGGAAAAAGCTCCCGAAGAGCAGGATCGCCCCCAGGATCCAGAAGACCATCAACGGAATGGTCACGTAATGCTGATACTGCTCGGCAAGAGTCGACACGAACGACGTCGCCGACATCGTCTCGACCAACTCGATACTGATCGGAAGGGTGGCGACCCCAACCAGCACCATTCCCAGCCTCGCCACGCGCGAGTGCCGTCGCCAGTAGCGCCGCACGGGACTCATTCCCTGGGCCGCGACCACGCGTCCTTCGAGGTACGACCGGAGGTCGTCGGCCAGCTCGTCGACCTCCTGGTAGCGATCTCCCGCATCCCGAGCCATGGCCTTCTGGCAGATGGCGAGGAGAGACGACGGAGCCTTGCGCGCAAGCTTCCGCACGGAAACCGGCTCGGCCTGGACGACCTGCATCCAGATGTGGTGGGGACTCAGGTGCGATCCCGGGGGCACATAGGGCATCTGGCCGGTGAGGAGCTCGTAAAGGATGGCGCCGAGGGCATAGACATCGGAGGTCCGGTCCAGCTTCTCCACCTCTCCTCGCGCCTGCTCGGGCGACATGTAGGCCGGCGTTCCGACCACGTCCCCATCCTGCCCAGGATCTTGGCAAGGCCCCAGTCCATCACGTAGACCTCGCCGAAGCGACCGACCATGATGTTCGACGGCTTCAGGTCACGGTGAATGACCCCCTTGGCGTGTGCATAGGCGACCGTCTCGCAGACCTTGAGAAGGACGTTCACCGCTCGGGTGAGATTCCAGCCCTCCTTGCGCTCCCGGACGAGCTGAAGAACCTCCGACAGGGTCCTTCCCTTGACGAGGCGCATGGTGAAGTAGACCTCTCCTCTTTCGTTCAGTCCGAGCTCGTGGATGGGGACGATTCCGGGGTGGTCGAGCTGGCTGGTGACCTGAGCCTCGTCGAGGAATCGGCCGAGGGTCCGGGTATCGATCGGCGGAACTTCGCCAATCGCGCCCCACCTCGGCGAGCATTCGGTACCGGCTCGGATCGGCGACCTTGCTCGAGATGCGATCGAGCAGGGTCGAGGTCATTGCCACGGGATCCGGCGCGATCTGCAGGGGAGAATCCATGCCGAGCCGCGCACACAGCCGGTCGACCGCAGATCGGGGCTCTGCGGGCACTGCGGATCCTGCGGCAGCCGCCTCGTACTGCTCCGTCGTTTCGACGAGCTGGGCATGGCCCTGGCGCAGCTCTTCCGAGAGCTCGGGGTGCTGACGGATGAGCCTGTCGAGTGCTTCCCTACCTCCCTGTCGAAGGGTATCGCGATTCTCCGCCAGAATTGCACGAGCAGACTCTCGACGATCGGGATGCCGCCTGGACATGTCTGTCTCCGGGAGTCCTCACTCCTGCAACCAGGCGGGAATTGTCCCCGGGGCAAGTCAGGCCGTCAAGGAGCCGACCGCGTCGAAGACTTGCCGCGAGGCGCCATGGGTGCGTTACGGCAGGAGGCTCCGCTCCGGCCAAGGACGGATCCGGGACGACGGCTCTTCAGTCGACGGTGAGCGACAGCTCGATCATGGCCTGGGCGAGAATGACTCCACTCGTCGGATGGACGAGCTTGGCCCTCAGCTCCAGAGGCCTTCGTGCCACGCGAGGTCCGACTCTCTCCGGTACGTTCAAGATCAACCGCTTCGGATCGTCGAGATTGTCGAAGTGCGGCCGGAGCCGGACGAGCTTCGGAGCCTCGAGGATGCGCTCCCTTCTTCCGCCCTGGCGGCGCACCGTGACCGACGCGATCACCTCGGTCCGCCGATCGGCGATGCTCTCGATGAAGAGGGGGAGAGCCACCCGATCGCCGGGACGGATCGACTGACCCGGAGAGCCGATCTCGAGCCGGAGGTCGAGGAGGCAAGGCTCGAGGTTGTAGCAGAGACTGTCCAGTCCGCCCGAGTCGTCGTCATCCCCGACGAGCGCCTTGGCCCTGCCAACGGGCGTGAAGAAGTCGCCCCGCGGGGGGCCGAAGGTGGGGAAGATCACGGGAAACTGGTTGCCGTTGGGGCCGCTGGGGATGGGAATGTCGGCGACGAGGGAGTCGTCCTCACGGGAGAAGAGAATGAACCGGGAGGTGCCGCGTCCGGGCGTCCCCGAGTCCTCGATGTCGAGGAAGGTGAGCCCCATGAAGACCGCTGCTGCGGGCGAGGTCAGGTCGAGGGGGCTGATGAACCGGAAGTCCATCTCTCCGGCATCGCTGGAGTCGTCTCCCGGATCACAGCGCGTGGTGATGACGAATGGCGGCGTGTCGGGAATGATGTCATCCGTGGAGGGGTCGTCCCTCGGATCGTTCACGAAGACTCCCGGGAGCCCGCAGCGGGAGCCACCGGAGATGATGATCCCCTCGGGCAGGAACTGATCGGTGACGAGGTCCCCGTCCCGGAGCTCGAGGTCGAAGCCGATCTTGCCGAAGACGTTCTCGTGGGGAAAAACGCGGTCCTCTCCGATCACGTCCTTGAGGGCACCGGAGAAGGCGCCGACGCGGAACTGGAGCGACTCCCGGAAGCGGTCGAGGGGCGGGAACCCGGGGAGCTCGGAGAACCGCAGCACCGTGAACTCGATGTCGGGGTGGGCGGCATCCGGGTCCATGAAGAGAGGGCCGGTATTCTGGGGAAGGGGAGCGCCGAAGTTGAGCGACGGGACAGGACCCGGGACGGCCACCGCCACCACGAATCCCGAGATGTCGAAGAGGGCTCCCACGCCGGCCAGCACGTCGGTGAGGCCGTCGCTGTTCGTGTCGAACTGGACCACGAAGGACTCCGTTCCTCCGAAGGAAGGGAAGTCGACGCCACCCAGGCCGCCGAGGATGGGCCCGGTGCGGCCCGGGTCGCCGTCCCCGTCGGCATCCCCGGCGATGCCGAGGTAGTTCATGCCCACGTAGAGCACGTCGGTCTCGCGGTCGTAGAAGAGCCGGATGTCGGTGATCTCGAACCCGACCGGAGTTCCCGGCGGAAAGTCCGGGGGAAACCCGACGTCGGGAACACCACCGTTGTCGAGGATGATGACCGTCCCCGGGACCACGAAATCCGTCTCGACGTTGCCGGTGAAGACGGGCGCCGGGGTGCCCGCCGAGGCCGGCAGGGAGCAGAGGAGGACGGCCACGACGGCGACGAGAAGGACGGGGGCGCCGAAACGGGGAAATCGGATCATGGGATGGTCCTCGGGCCATGGGAGGGGGTCCGAAAAAAACGACTCGTCCGGACCCGGGCCAGATCATCATATCCCAAGGTGGGCCGGGACCCTGAAAGAAAAACGGTCCTTCGGCGAGCTCCGTCGCGGGCACGCTGAGGCCCCATTGGTAGCCTGGCTCCAGCCAAGGCGAGGGCCGAGATGAAGATTCCCGACAAACTGGGTGATTTCCGCCTGGTCCGCGAGGTGGGTCGCGGCGCCATGGGGGTGGTCTTCGAGGCCGAGCAGGTCTCCCTGGGCCGCCGGGTGGCGGTCAAGGTCCTCTCCTCGGCTCTCTCCGAGGACAAGATCGCGGTCCAGCGGTTCGTCAACGAGGCCCAGGCCACCGCCCGTATCCAGCACCCGAACATCGTCCCGATCTATGCCGTGGGCGAGCAGGACGGGCTCCACTACTTCTCCATGGAGTTCATCGAGGGGCGCCCCGTCTCGGACTTCATCCGGGCCAAGGCCAAGCAGGGCTCTCACGACCGTCGCTCGTTCATGACCTGGATTCCCCCGAGCGAGTCCGCGGAGACGGTGGCGACCGAGTCACGCGCGGGGGTGGACCCTCCCCCCAAGGAGAACTACGTGGCCTGGGCCTGCCGCATCGCCATGGAAGTGGCATCCGGGCTCCAGGTCGCACACGAGGCCGGGATCATCCACCGCGACATCAAGCCGGGCAACATCGTCATCGACGACCGGGGCGTTCCCCTGGTGGTGGACTTCGGACTTGCCCGGCTGGAGCTGGCGGACAGGCTCACCGCTTCCGATTCCTTCCTCGGAACACCGGCCTACATGAGTCGGGAGCAGATCCTGGGCGGAGCGGACGAGGTCGGACCCGCGCTGGACGTCTACTCCCTCGGGGTCACCCTCTACGAGCTGCTGACCCTCAAGCTCCCCTACGAGGCGGGCAACGCCGTGGGACCGGGCCAGGAGGGCGCGACAATGCGCCTCATCCAGGAGATCCTCCACAAGGAGCCGATCCCTCCTCGCAAGGCAAACCCCCATCTGCCCGCCGACGTGGAGACCATCGTGCTCACCGCCATGGAGCACGACCGGAAGCGGCGCTATCCTGACGTCGCGGCCTTCGCCGACGACCTGAGGCGATTTCTCACCTTCCAGCCCATCGCGGCACGGCCCGCCACGACCTGGGTGAGGGTGAGAAAATTCGTCCGGCGGAATCGCGCCGCCACCCTCGGCTCTGCGGTGGCCGCCCTGGTGCTGGCGGGTTGGCTCGCCACGTGGACCGGTTCCACGCTGCGCCAGCGGGGCCAGATCCGCGCGGCCTTCCTTCGCGGCGAGGCGGCAGCCGACGCCGGCGATCTGGACGAAGCCCTGGCCGAGATGGAGCGCGTGCTCGCTCTCGACGGTGAGAACGAAAAGGCCCGGAGGCTTCGCCTGGAATACGACGCGGCCCGGGTGACGCAGAGGGCGATGGACGTCGAGGCGCGGAAGCGGCGGGTGATCGACGAGCGGATGACCCATGCCGAGGAAATCCTGGGAAAGGCCCGGGAGCTCGGTAGCCGGGCGCGTGAAGTCCGGGATACGACCCGGGGGGACGACGACCGCCTCGAGAATCGGCTCCTGGAGGCGGAGCGCCTCGAGATCGAGCACCGGTACTGGCTGGAGCGGGCGGCCATCGCGTTTGCTGACGTCTTGACCCTTCCCTCCGCAGACGACTACCGGAAGGACGACGCACGGGAGGAGGCGGCCCGGACCAGCTTCGACCTCTTCCGCATCTCCGAGGAGATGGGCGACCTTCTCTCGGCACGACGAGCGGGTGATCGCGCGGTGCAGCTCAACGAGGGGCGGAATCCCGAGATCGACAGGGTCGTGCGGGGCCACGGCACCCTGATGCTCATGGACCCGCCGCCGGGGACCGAGGCCTTCCTCTTCCAGTATCAGCGGGCGCCCGAGGGAACTCCCTACGAGTTCCGCACGGTGCCCGTCCCCGTTCCCCTGTCCGACCAGACGCCCGGCCAACCCGTTGGCGAAGGGATCGAGCCCGAGTGGGACTCCCTGTCTCTGCGAGAGCTGGGAATCGCCACCCGGGAGGAGATCTTGCAGGCCATCGCGGCCGCGGAAAAACCGTTTCCGGAGACGAGCGGATTCCGGGCGTACAACGGTGACGGAGAGACGATCGCGGAACGGTACTCCGGCAGTCGCCTCCCCCCCACGGCAGCAGAGCAACCCCTCGAGATCGCCATGGGCTCCTACCTGCTCGTCGTTCGCGCACCGGATCATGAGCTCATGCGGCTTCCGTTCGAGGTCGTGCGGAACGGGGATGTTCGCCTCGATGAACGACCTCTCGTGCAAGGCGAGCTGCCGGAGGGGTTCGTCCATGTTCCCGGAGGCGAGACGAGGCTGTTCGGCTGGATCACGAGGACGACGTTTTCTCTACCCGCCCGGAGGGAGTCCGTCGCTCCCTTCCTGATCGCCGAGCACGAGGTCACGGTGGGGGAGTACCTCCTTTTCGTCGAGGCCTACCGCTCCCGGGAGCAGACCCGGGAGGAGCTCGAAGCCATCGTGCCGCGCTCGGACGCCGGCCGGCCCATCTGGAGGGTCTCCGGCGACGGATCGATCGACACGAGGTCACCGCTCCTGGCTCCGGTCGCAAGCATCTCCGTGGAGGATGCGAGCCACTACTGCCGGTGGCTCTCGAAGACGACGGGAGCCACGATTCGCCTCCCCACCGAGGCCGAATGGGAGCGGGCGGCCCGGGGGGCCGACGGTCGCACCTATCCCTGGGGAGACTTCTTCCTGCCTGAGTTCTGCTACATGCGCGGATCACCCGGAGTCAGCGGGAACGAGGTTACCGACTCCGCACCCCACTTCCTCGCCGATCGATCCCCCTTCGGCGTCCTCGACCTCGCCGGCGTGGTCTCCGAGTTCTGCGCTCCTCTCGGCCGCGGTGGCGGAGCCGATGCGGCGGCCGCCCGGGAGGGGTACTTCTTCGCCCACGGCGGGAACTTCCTCAGCCGCGATCGCAACCTCTGCACGACCACCGTCCGTCTCGCCCGGCTGCCAAGCGCCGTCAACGCCCAGGTCGGCTTCCGGGTGGTGCGCGAGATCGTCGCCCCGCCGGAAGACGAGTGAAAGGCGGTCCCTCTCCCGACTTCGACGCGGTCAGGAGATCCGACCCTCGCGGCGCAGGCGCAGGAGCAGCGGGAATGCCACCATCACGCAGGTGATCTCCGACATTCCTGCCACCACGAAGGCCATCTGGTAGCCCGTCGCCCAGTTGGAGGCGGAGGCGATGACCTGGCTCACCGTGCCTCCCACCAGCGGCCCGAGGATGAACCCGAGCGACCCGGCGGCATTGAAGGCTCCCATGGCGGTGGCCCGGATCCCGGGCCCGGCGAGCTCGGTGGTGAGGACGAGGCTCGGCACGAACATCACCGCCGACAGGATCCCGAGGACGGGCATCAGCACGGTGAGCCATCCCGCTCCGAGGTAGCCGATGAGGAGAACCGCCGCCCCGTAGAGGAGGCTGCCGATGCAGATCATGGCCGTCCGGGAGCGGGTCTCGGACGCGCGCCCCGCCACGTAGGAGAAGAAAGCAAACGGCAGGAGAAAGGTGGCGAGGAGAAGCCCGACCCGCGGCGGCTCGAAGCCGTGGATCCGCTGCAGGAAGAGAGGAAACGTCGTGGTGAAGAACCCCACCGTGAAGCGATCGGTGAAGGCGAAGAGAAGCGGCACCAGAAGCCAGCGGTCCTTCCTGATGGCCCTCCCGATGTCAGAGAGTGACGGGCTCCGCCTGTCGCCCCTGGCGTCGGAAAGCGTGAAGAGGACGAGCATCGAGGCCGCGAGCGAGACCGCGGCGCCGACCCGCAGGGGCACCAGAGCGTTCGTCGCTCCGAGGATTCCTCCGAGCGGCGCCCCCAGCGCGACCCCGAGGGTGATGCCAGCTCCGGCCGCGCCCATGACCCGGCCCCTCCTCCCTGCGCCGGCATGATCGGCGGCGAGGGCGAGGAGAAGCGACAGGGCGAGAATGTGCGCCGCCCCCTCGAGGAAGCGGATCAGCAGAAAGACGGGGAAGGATACGTCGGCGGTGAGAAGGAGCAGCAACACGGCGTCGACGAGGAGAGCCCCCACGACGAGGGACTTCCTCCTTCCCAGGAAGTCCGAGAGGATTCCCGAGAGCGGAGCCGCCACGATGGCCCCCACCATGTTGACCGACATGAAGAGCGAGGTGAGGAGCTCCGAGACCGCGAACCTCTCCAGGACCAACCCGCGCAGGACCGCCACCGGCAGGGTCACCGGCACGAGGACCAGGGTGGTGAGGAGGGCCAGGACGAGAAGCCTCGGACCCTCGAGCAGGCGGCCGTCACCGTTGGTGACCGACCCGGTGTCGGGCAAGACGGAGGTGGTCATGCGCGCGGGCGCCGTCCCTTCGGAGATTCGCACAGGGGAATGCTCTCGGTCGGCTCGGCCAGGATCTCCGCGAGGGTCGTGTCGGCGAACGCCGACTCGACCTGCTCGATGGCCCGATCGAGCTTCTTGTGGAGGGCACAGAGCCGGACTCCGTGCGACGCGAGGCCGAGGGGACAGCTCTCGATCCGCTGCACGGGATCGACGGCGTTGACCACGGTCAGGATGGACAGATCCTCGGGCTCCACCGCGAGGGCGATCCCGCCTCCCACACCCCGCCGCGCGGCCACGATCCCCGCCGCCGAGAGGGCCTGCAGCACCTTGGCCAGGTAGGGTGCCGGGACCTTGGTGCCGAGAGAGATCTCGGCCGTGGTGGCCGCGCGTCCTTGCTGGGCAAGAAAGACCACGGCCCGGAGGGCGTACTCGACGGTTCGCGAGAACATGGCCGACCTTAAAGAAGATCTTGACATCCAGAATTGCGATGAGACACTCGCGCGCTCAAACAGGACATCAGTATCCATTTTAGCGGGCGCCCCTGAGACCACAAGCTTTCCCGGGGCGCCGACACCAGGGAGACCCCAGCATGACCGCAATGAAGAGAATCGACGAGGGGAGGCTCGAGACCGACCTCCCGTACCGCTTCGCCTGGACGTCGGAGTTCGTCGGATTCGGCGAGAGCGACGTCGAGGCCCTGCACGCCACCGCTCCCCACCTCGGCCCCCTGGTCCCCGGCCTCGTGGACGCCGTCTACGTCAAACTCTTCGCCTACGATGCCACCAAGCGCCACTTCGTGCCCCCTCAGCACGGTTACGAGGGACCGACACCCACCAGCCTCGAGGATCTCACCCTCGATCACGAGATCATCACCTTCCGGAAACAGCACCTCGGCCGCTACCTCGAGGCCCTGGTCACCCGTCCCTACGACGGGAAGATGCTCGCTTACCTCGACACGGTGGGGAAGATCCACACTGCGGAGGCGGGGAGCGCCGAACTGAAGGTGCCCCTGGTCCAGATGAACGCCCTCCTCGGTTTTGTCGCCGACGCGGTGATCGCCACGGTCCTCGGCCTCGGCCTGGCCCGCAAGGAGGAAACCCGGGCCCTGCGTGCCTGGAACAAGCTCCTCTGGCTCCAGAACGACCTCGTCGCCCGGCACTACGCGGCCTGAGCCCGGCCCGAGGTAGCGCCCGCCCCCCCTTTCGCGGATAATCGGGTCATCCACGGACACCCGGTCCGTTCGAACCACGAGGAGTCTGCGCCTGGGTGGGGCGTTCGGCCGGAGGAAGCGAGGAGACCATGTTCTTTCACCAGAGGCTCGTGCCGGGGCTGGCCGCCTACACGTATCTCGTGGGCGACGAGAAGACCCATCGCTGTGCGGTCATCGACCCCACCCGCGACATCGAAGATCTCATCGACGTGGCCACGAAGAAGGGCCTCCGCATCACCGACATCCTCGAGACCCACGTCCATGCCGACTTCGTGAGCGGCGCCGTGGAGCTCAAGGCACGACTCGGCGGGGAGCCCGTGATCCACTGCTCGGGTCTCGGCGGCAGGGAGTGGACGCCGCTGTACGCGGATCGGGTGGTGAGCAACGGCGACGAGATCGACCTCGGCTCGATCCGTCTCCAGGCTCTCCACACCCCGGGACACACCCCCGAGCACGTCTCCTGGCAGCTCTTCGACGACTCCCGCAGCAAGGAGACGCCGTGGCTCGTCTTCACCGGCGACTTCGTGTTCATCGGCGACGTGGGCCGTCCCGATCTCCTCGGCAAGGAGCAGCTCCATGGGCTGGCCCGCCAGCTCTACACGAGCGTCTTCCAGACGGCGGCGGGCCTTCCCGACTACACCGAGATCTATCCCAGCCACGGCGCGGGATCTCTCTGCGGCAAGGCCATCGGCTCGCGAGGCTCGTCGACGTGGGGATTCGAGCGCCACTTCAGCCCGGCCTTTCAGCAGCGCCCGGAAAGGGAATGGATCGAGGAGCGCCTCGCCGGCATGCCCGAGAGCCCTCCTTACTTCGCCCGGATGAAGAAGATCAACCGCGAGGGACCAAAGGTCCTGGGCAAGACGCTCCCCGGTCACGAGGCCCTCGATCCCCGGGACGTCGCGGACACGGGCAAGAACGCCCTCGTGGTCGACCTCCGCACCGAAGAAGAGTTCGCCCGGGAGCACGTCCCGGGCTCGATGAACCTTCCCCTCCATCCCAACCTCTCCACGTGGGCGGGCTGGTCGCTTCCTCCCGATGTGCCCCTGGTCCTGCTCCCCCCCGCCAGCGAGGACGTGCCGGCCATCGCGGCCCACCTCGTGCGCGTGGGCTTCGATTCCATCCGGGGACATCTCGCCGGCGGCCTCGCCGCCTGGAAGAAGGAAGGGCTTCCCACCACGAGCCTCACCATCCTCTCTCCGACCGAGCTCGCCCGGCGTCTCGAGGAGCCAGGTGACACGGTCGAGCTCGTCGACGTGAGGACCGAAGCCGAGTGGCAGCGCGGCCACCTGGAGGGGGCAAGAAACGTGCCTCTCCACCGGATCGCAGCGGCGGCCTCCACCCTTCCCCGGGACAAGACCATCGCCGTCGTCTGCGGAACGGGGTACCGCTCGTCCATCGCCGCCTCGCTCCTGCAGCGAGACGGCATCGAGGACGTTCTCCACCTGCGGGGGGGAATGGCCGCCTGGGGCGCTACCCCAGCCGCCTGTTCAGCTCGAACGCCGAGCTGATCAGTGCGAGGTGGGTGAAGGCCTGGGGGAAGTTGCCGAGGTGCTCGCCCGCCGGACCGAGCTCCTCGCTGTAGAGACCGAGGTGGTTGGCGTACCCGAGCATCTTCTCGAACAGGAAGCGCGCCTTCTGGGGATCCCCGGAGCGAGCCACGCACTCGACGTACCAGAACGAGCAGATGGAGAACGTCCCCTCCTCGCCCGCGAGCCCGTCCGAGGCTCCTTCGCCCACCTTGTAGCGGTAGACGAGCGAATCATCGACGAGGTCGGTCTCGATGGCCTTCAGGGTCGCGAGCCACCGCGGGTCGGTGGGTGAGATGAACTTCACCAGCGGCATGAGCAGGTTGGAGGCATCGACCGTGCTCGAACCCTTGTGCTGGATGAAGGCATTCCGCTCCTTGCTCCAGAACACGGTCCAGATCTCGTTGTAGATCTCGTCGCGAACCTTGAGCCAGCTCTCGAGCGGCGCCGGGAGTGAACGCTTCACGGCCAGGCGGATGCCCCGATCGACCGCGACCCAGCACATCAGGCGCGAATACAGGAACTCCTGGGCGCCGCCACGAACCTCCCAGATCCCCTCGTCCTTGCGGCGCCAGTTCTTGCACACCCAGTCGATGAGCTTGACGAGGTTGACCCAGAGGTCGTGGTGCACCGGCTCCCCGTACTTGTTGTAGAGGTAGACCGAATCCATGAGCTCGCCGTAGATGTCGAGCTGGAGCTGGCCCCAGGCGCCGTTTCCGACGCGCACCGGCGACGAGCCGCGGTAGCCCTCGAGATGCGGCAGCGTCTCCTCGGTGAGCTTGTGGCGCCCGTCCACGCCATACATGATCTGCAGGGCATCGCCCTCGCCGAACTCCCGGCAGCGCTCCTCGATCCAGCGCATGAAGGCCGAGGCCTCCTCGGTGTAGCCGAGGCGCATGAAGGCATAGAGGGTGAAGGACGCGTCGCGGATCCACGTGTACCGGTAGTCCCAGTTCCTCTCGCCCCCGACCTCCTCGGGGAGGCTGAAGGTGGCGGCAGCGATCACCGAACCGTGCTTGCGCGAGGTGAGGAGCTTGAGAGCCAGCGCCGACCTGCCCACGATCTCGCGCCAGCGCCCGGTGTAGGTGGAACGACGGTTCCACGTCCGCCAGAAGTTGACCGTCTCCTTGAAGGCCGACGAGACGTAGCCCGCGCAGTCGCCACCGGACGGGTGATCGGTCGCCCTGGCGTCCTCGAGCACGAAAGCGGCGGTCTGCCCGGCCTGGAGGGTGAATTCGGCCACGGCAGCGCCGTCCACGATCTTGACCTCGACCGGGGTGCGGAGCCGGAGTGCGATGCCGTCGGCCCCCTTGGACTCGAAGAGCACCTCGCCGGGGGAGACCCGGGCCTCATGGGCTGCCCGCGCATAGTCAAAGCGCGGCTGGCAGGTCATGCGGAAGCGAACCTCGCCACGCACGGTCTTGACCCGACGCACGAGAGCCTGGGCGACCTTCTCCCCCGCGTGGATGGGCATGAAGTCGGAGACCTCGGCCACGCCGTCATGAGAGAGAAACCGGGTCAGGAGCACGTTGGTATCCGGGAGGTAGATCTGCTTGCGCCGCGCGCCGTCGAGGACGGGGGAGATCTGGAAGTGGCCGCCCTTCTTGTGGTCGAGGATCGCGCAGAAGACCGCGGGCGAGTCGAAGTCGGGAAAGCAGAGGTAGTCGATGGAGGCGTCGTTGCCCACGAGCGCCACCGTCCGCAGATCGCCGATGAGCCCGTAGTCCTCGATCGGCTTGTAGGGTGAGGTCATCCGGAGTCCTCCTTGCTCGTCATTCCGGGTCTTCAGTCTCCCGAAGATAACCCGGGGGCGGCGCAAGCCCAACCCCGAACCGCGAGAATCAAGAATCGGGATCCGAGCCTGGCCTTGCTGCACACCTTCCGGACTCGTGCCGGTGGAGGGCGAGCGGGATCGCGCCCGGTCGGAGTAGAATGTCACCTCCATGCACGTGGACTCACGGGACATCGCGGTGATCGGTGGCGGCGCGGCGGGGCTCATGGCCGCCCTCTTCGCCGCCCGAAGCGGCGCGAGCACGGTGCTTCTCGAGGGCTCTCGGGCTCCGGGGCTCAAGATCCTCATCAGCGGGGGAGGGCGCTGCAACGTCCTTCCCTCGGAGTCGAGCGCGGGCGACTTCCACACCTCGGGATCACGAAAGATCCTGGAGAAGATCTTCCGGACCTGGCCTCTCGAGCAGGTGACGGCCTTCTTCGAGGAGGAGCTGGGAGTTCGCCTCGTCATCGAGAAGGAGACGGGAAAGGTCTTTCCCCGGTCGCAGAAGGCACGCGAGGTGCGTGATGCGCTGGTGCAGGCGGTGAGCGAGGCGGGAGGCACGATCCTCTGCCCCTTCCGGGTGGACGGGGTGGAGCGAGCAGGAGAGGGCTTCGGCCTCCGATCCGCCGATGGGCAGAGACTCGAGGCCAACCGGGTGATCCTTGCCGCCGGCGGGCAGTCGGTGCCGAAGACCGGCTCCGATGGCCACGGATACGCGTTGGCGGGGGCCTTCGGCCATTCCATCGTGCCCACCTATCCGGCGCTCGTGCCGCTCACCTCGCCCGATGGCGCGCTCAAGGATCTCGCGGGAATCTCTCTCCCCGTGCGGTGGCGGGCGCGCACGGGCGGGAAGGTGCGCGAGGAGAGAACGCGCGAGCTCCTCTTCACCCATCGAGGATTCAGCGGACCGGCCATCCTCGACGCGAGCCACTGGGTGGTGCGGGACGGCGCCCGGATCGAAGTGGCCTGGAACGGTCTCGATCGCACCGAGTGGCAGGAGAGGTTCGCCGGCGGCGGCCGCCGCGAGGTCCTGTCCGTGGTCGCCGAGCTCCTGCCCCGTCGCCTCGCCCAGACGCTCGTCGCCCGTGTGCCGGGAGTGGCCGAGCTCCCGCTCGCCCATTTCGACCGGAGGAGAAGGGAGCTCCTTCTCGACGCGCTCTGCGACTTCGAGCTCCCCGTGGGCGGCAACGAGGGATTCAGGGTGGCCGAAGTCACCGGCGGCGGGGTGCCGCTCTCGGAGCTGGATCCGAAGTGCCTCGAGAGCCGGAAGGCACCGGGTCTCTTTCTCTGCGGGGAGATCCTCGACGTCGTGGGAAGGATCGGCGGCTACAACTTCCTGTGGGCCTGGGTCACGGGAAGGCTCGCCGGACAATGGGCCGGACAGGGCCAGCAGGGTCGAGGCAAGGCAAGCTCGCAGGAGGGGTGAGGCGGCCGGATCGCCCGTCGCCCATGCGCGCGAGCTCCGCCTCGGAGGCGATGAAACCAAAGGCGGCCCAGCTCGCGGACGCGAGCACATCGCAAAAGATGCCGCGGGCACGCTCCCTGTTCCCACGGATCAGACAGTAGTTGCCGATGCCGTACCCGATGGTCGCGCGCTCGGTTCCCGAGAGCTCATCGGGCTTCCAGAGAACCTCGGGCGCGATATCGCCCCGGTAGACGAGCAGGAGATCCCGGTAGGCGAAGTTTTCCAGGATCTCCATGTCCTCGGGGATGGAGTCGAGGACCCGGTCGGCCTCGTCGTCGCGGCCGAGCCTCTGGCAGGTCATGACGAGCCAGTAGGCGGTGGCGACCAGCATGTCGTCGCTGTATCCGGCGAAGCGATCCAGGCACTCGCGGTAGCACCGGTAGGCGTTGTCGAGGTCGCCGGCGAGGTAGTAGGCCAGACCCAGGTGGTACCAGATGTTCGAATGGCTGGTGCCGGTGGGAATTCCCGCCGCATTGGGAAGGCCATCGGGCTCGACCTGGTCGGGCACGCCCTGGACGAGCTCGGCGGCGCGGCCGAGATCGGCGATCGCGGTCTCGAGCCTCCGCAGGGTGATGGCCCGATGTCCCCGGTGCCGGTAGAGCCGGGCCGACCGGGGGTGGAGAGCCAGTCCCTGGCTGTAGATCGACACCGCCTCGCGATAGCGGCCGAGATAGGCCGTGCGGCGGCCGAGCCAGATGAGGGCCTCCTCGTCCTCGGGGTTCGCCTCGTGGACGAGGCGCGCCGCCGCGAGCTCTGCTTCGAGCCGTTGCTGCTGCTCGAGATCGAGGACGGGCCGGACCAGCGGCTCTCCCAGGAACGAGAGCGCCTCGACCCCGGCGGACGGCGGCGTGCCCCGCCACCAGTCGGCCTCACGGATGGGTCCTGCCGGCTTCCCCGAGCGGCAGCCGCCCAGAAACGTCCCCCCGAGGACCGAGATCACCAGAAAAGAACAGAAGAGCCTGCGCTGCATCGATCTTGCCTCCGAACCGTTTCCCGGGCGCCCTCCCCGGGTTCCCGGCCCCTTTGTCCCGCGGCCGCCCTCCCTCTGTCAAGGCCGGGAGCGAGGATTCGCCTCAAGAGAGGAGTCCTCGATCGCCGAAAACTGCCCTATCTGGAATCTTTTGCAGCAAAGAGGATTATGAACGAAAGCGGGCAAAACCCCTCGCTCACGATCTGCTCGGTCAGCTTCCGGCACGGAGAGCATCTGCGCCTCAACCGGACCCTGCTGACCGACCTCAATCCGGGTGTCGCCATCCGGTGGCTCGTGGCCGAGAACACGCCGGACCCCGACCCGGGCTCGCCCCGGAGTGACGCCACCTTCACGGTGGTGCCCGGTGCGCCGCGCACCTTCGAGGGCGAGGGTGCCGCCAGCGTCCAGCACGGGGAGACCCTCGATGCGCTCCTTCCCCACGTGGGCACCCGTTTTCTCCTCGTGCTCGACCCCGACTTCTACGTGGTGATGCCCCACTGGATCGAGCTCGTGCTGTCCCACATGCGACGAGCCAATCTCGACTTCTTCGGTGCGCCGTGGCACCCGCGCTGGGTCGAAAAATATCGCTACTTTCCGTGCGTTCACTTCCTGCTCGTGGATCTTGACCGGGTGGAGCGGGGTAGCCTCGTCTTCCGGCCTCCGCTCCTCGCGCCCCGGACCGCGCAGGACATCAACGCGCCCCTGTCCCGGCTGCGCGCAGCCCTCGCTGCCGCCGGCAACCGGCCACCCGGAGGCTTCGTCGATCGAGCCGCGGCCATCCTCAAGCGCAACTTCATCCGGCTGCTGCCGAGCCGGCGGCGACGGCTCATCGGCACTGCCATCGACACGGGAACGGTCCTCCATCGCATCCACGCGCGGCGACCCGGCTGCCGCCACGAGTGCCTGACCCCGGTGTTCCGTCCCGAACGCGATCTGGGAGCGAAGATCTCCCCCCTGATCAACCGCTGGGTGGAGAGCTTCCTGCCCGATCACCTCTCCTACGTGCCCAAGCGACCGGGCTGGACCTCGCGGTCGGGCTTCCGCGAGCGTGGGCTTCCCGATGCCATCCCCTACGGCTGGGAGGAGTTCCTCTGGCACGACCGGGCCTTCGCCTTCCACCTGCGCGGCTCCCGCACCCGAAAGAGCGTCGAACAGGAGATCCACAACCTGCGCGCCTTCCTCGGCGCGTTCGCCAGCCGACCGGGCCCGGGACCGATCTTCTCCGATCTTCCCCTCGAAGGGTCGCCGACATGCTGAACAGCCGAACCCTGTCGCTCATTCTCTTCCAGACCGACGCCGAGCTGTCGGTCGAAGCCGAGCGCACCTATGCCGGTTATCTCTGGTGGGTGGTGGAGCCCATCGTGAGCATGGCCATATACTTCCTCGTGTTCGGGGTCCTCTTCAAGAGAGGGACCCCGGATTACGTCCCGTTCCTCTTCGTGGGCCTCATCCCGTGGCGCTGGCTCAGCGGCTCCGTCCAGCGCGGCGCGAGCTCGATCCTCAACGCCCGCTCCCTCATGCAGCAGGTCTACCTGCCGAAGATCGTCCTCCCCACGGTGTCGATCCTCTCCAATGCCTTCAAGTTCCTGATCGTCTTCCTGATCCTCATCACCTACCTCATGATCGAGGGCTACCGCATCAGCACGGCTTACTTCGCCCTGCCTCTCGTCATCGTGGCCGGGCTCCTCTGGATCTCCGCACTCACCTTCGTTTTCGCGGCCGTCGTCCCTTTTTTCCCCGACCTCCGCATCATCCTCGACAACATGTTGCGGCTCGTCTTCTTCGTCTCGGGAATCTTCTTCGAGCTCAGGACCATGACACCCGAGCACCAGTCACTCCTGCGCCTCAATCCCTTTGCCGTTCTCGTGGAAGCCTTCCGCGACATCCTCCTCAGAGGAAACTGGCCCCTCTGGGAACCTCTGCTCCTCGGATCCGCGGCCTCGGTGATCGTCATCGCGGTGGGCTGGCTCTGGATCGCCCGAAACGACTGCATCTATCCCAAGCTCGGGTACTGACCCCGGGAGGACGCCAGGTCCACCATGACCGAACCGAATCACGACATCATGATCAGCCTCCGGGACGTGGGGGCCTGCTACAAGCGGAAGCGGCGCATCCTTCGCCGGGCGGAGCCCGACTTCTGGGCCCTCCAGGGGGTCTCCTTCGATCTGCATCAGGGGGACGCTCTCGGGGTGATCGGAAGGAACGGCGTCGGCAAGTCGACACTCCTCCGGCTCCTCGCGGGCATCGTCAAGCCCGACCGGGGTACCCTGGTGAACCCCGGCTATCAGGCGACCCTCCTCTCCCTGCAGGTGGGCTTCCTCTCCCACCTCTCCGGACGCAAGAACGCCATTCTCAGCGGGATGCTCCTCGGCATGCCCAAGAAGGAGATCGAGGCCAAGATGGACGCCATCATCGACTTCGCCGAGCTCGAAGACTTCATCGATGAGCCCATCAACACCTACTCCTCGGGCATGCGAGCCCGTCTCGGCTTCGCCACTGCCTTCCAGATCGACCCCGACGTGCTCCTCATCGACGAGGTCCTCGGGGTCGGCGACGCCGAGTTCATCCAGAAGAGCACCAAGGCCATGGTGCAGCGGATCCGATCCAACAAGACCGTGGTGCTGGTGTCGCACAATGCCTCGCTCGTGCGTGAGGTCTGCAACCGGGCGGTGTGGATCGACCAGGGGCTCTCCCACGCCGTGGGGCCGGTGGAAGAGGTGATGGGGCTCTACGAGGAGAGCACGGGGGAACGGACGACGAAGCCGAAGAGGGAGACCCCGAGAGAGGAAGAGGGGAACGTGCCCGTTCTGGGGTGAGCTCGCGGCAGAGAGCCGACGACCCCGGGCTCCATTCCGGAAGGCCGCCTGCCCAGTAGACACATTCCCCGTCAGGCCTCGTCGAAGGTCTCCTTGATCACTCCGGCCAGGTCGGTGAGCAGCCGGTCCCCCGCACCCAGGAAAGACGATCCATGCATGACGGCCAGCGTTTCCGGCTTCAGGTCGGCCAGAGAGCGCAGGACGCCCTCGGTCTGCCGCGTGTAGGGCATGTAGCCGGCCAGCGGCCCCTGCTGCATCTGCTGCATCGCCTTCTGCGTCGGCCCGATCAGGTCCGACGAAGTCACGGCCGCAACGTCTCCGAAATGATGAAAGAGGTCGGAACAGAACAGGGTCTTTCGCGTCTCCTCGAACAACACACCGGCATCCCAGCCGTGAGGAATGTGCGGTGAACGATAGAAGCGATACCGATACTTTCCCGTGCTCAGGACGTCTTCGTCCGTCATCCCACGTGCAGGACGCGCCGAGAAATCATCCACACTCACGATCTTCCCCACGAGAGTGCACACGGGCTCGGCTCGCTCCGAGAGCTGCAACCATTCGTTGAGCGCTCCGCACTCGTCGGATTCGAAATGGCTCCAGGCAATGTACCGGATCTCCGCGGGGTCAATCAGCGTGGCAACGGCTTCCCGTAGCGCCGGAAACATCGCCCTCAGCCCGGCGTGAACGAGCAACGGGTCCTCGTCGCGAACGAGGAAATGATTGAACTGCATGTCCAGTTCCGGGACATAGATCGAGAGTCGGAAGAGGTCCGGGGCGATCTCGTCGATGATCGTCATGGCTTGGTTCCTCGGTTTCCCACGGCAGGTCCGTCAATCGTGGCCGTGACGTGGCCTGTCCAGTGACATCACGATGGCTTCCTTGCCACCACACACCACAGGCGATGCTCGATCACCATGGGGTCGGGGTAGTTTTTGCTCAGCAGGCGACTCAACGCCTCATCGAAGCGCACCACCTCGGACGGCGGGAGGCCTCCGGATCCCACTCCGTTGCAGGTTCGCATCCTCCCGCGCCACCGCGCATGCGAGAACACTTCATCATGGTGGTAGCAGAACTGCTCGACGAGCCTGAAGCCGCCGCGAATCACCGCATCAATCCACTCGGGATGGATCCCCGTCGATCCCGCCATGGTCCAGGATGGATTGAGCTCCAGGATCAAATCCTCGGTCTCGCGCGTCACCGGTGTGTGCTCGGCCAGATAGGAGTAGCTGGCGATGGCCAGCACACCACCGGGGCGAAGAACGCGCTGTAATTCTCCCAGGGTCGCGTCGCCATCGAACCAGTGCCAGCACTGGCTGGCCGTGACCAGGTCGAACGAGCTCGCATCCAGACGGGTATTCTCCGCGGTGGCAACCCTGAAGTGCACCTGGTCCTCGAGGTTTCGCTCCTTCGCGATGCGTTCTGCCGTGGCGATCTGCCCCGCAGAGGTATCGATGCCCACGACGGAGCTGCCCAGCGCGCCAAGCTCCAGTGCGAGCGTCCCGGGTCCGGTGGCAAGGTCAAGCGACCGAGATCCCCGGATACGGGTCACGGCATCGAGCCGCCGATAGAAGGACGGTGGAAGCCCCGGACGATGGGCCGCGTAATCGTCGCTATGCCGTCCGAAGTCGATACTGGCCATGAGTCGCTGGTCCCGATTGTTCACGAGGGGCCCGTTGACGAGAGCACGCGTCCGGCCGGTTCAGCCGTTCTGGTCGTACGCCATCCGCAGCAAGCGCTTCACCTCGGGAGTGATCGCGTCAATGGAAGTCAGAGACAGCTTGTGCGTGGCCTGTCCTGGTGCCTTGGCCGGGGTCAGCAGCTTCGAAGCGGGTGGGTGCGTGTAGCGGAGCCCGACATCCACCCGCGTCCGCGTCGTGGCGGCCACGGCGGCAAACTGCCGGCCCCGTACGAACGGCGTATAGGTTGCGCGACCCTCGACCGTGACGTCTTTTCCCAGGCCCTCCAGGACTCCGCGCACACGATCGAAGATCGGGCGCAAGGCCGTCTTCGGACCGGCATACTGCTGATCGACGTACGCTTCGACATCGGGCCGCTCCCATCCGCCCGCACGCGCCGCCGCATCGGCAATGGCCCATTGCGAGTTCTGCGGAACGCCGTGCTCGGTCTTCAGCCAGGCGCGCACGGCCTTCTGATCCAGCGGATCGATCCCGCTGGAATTCACCAGGGCCACCCATTCCTGCAGCGTGCGTCCGGTGCGCTCCCGCATGGATGCGCTGACCGCCGCCATCATGCCTTCGGGGTTCCTTGATTTCATGGAGGTGCCTCCGCAGAACAGCGCCGTATTGGGTCGATCACCGTGGATTCCCGACGCACGGTCGCCTGCAGCCTACTTCGCTCGCCCTGGCTTCGCCTTGCTGACGGATGTATTGAGGGCGACTGCGGCACGGATGAGCGCCTTGAACGCGCCCGCGTCGACCTCCTCACCCTCGTGGAGATCGATGGCACGCCTGGCGTTGCCATCGAAGCTGGCGTTGAAAAGACCCTCCGGATCCTCGAGAGAGGCTCCCCTGGCGAAGGTGAATTTCACCTTGTCCTTGTAGCTCTCGCCGGTGCAGAGGATGCCGTCGTGCGACCACACCGGGACGCCCATCGGGTTCGACGGCTTTCTCCACTTCACTTCCTCGACCGCTTCGGGGTCGGCTTTCTTGATGAGAGCGCGGACGCGCGCGAGAATCCTGCCCCGCCAGTCCCCGAGCTCGGCGATTCTCAGGTCGATCAGCTCGGACGCCGACTGGCCTTCGGACGAGCCCGACTTCTTCATGTCTTCTCCTCCGCAAACGGGAATCCGGCGTCGGCCTGGCGTTGATGGGGAGCGGCGACGAGGCGCGCCGGCGGCTGCTGCGGCTGGTCAGGTTACCGGGCTGATCTTGACATCGTACTCCCTGAAGCCGACCGGTATCGCAATATCCCCCCACGAGTGGCACTCCAGGGTAAGATCGCCGCCCTCCAGGAACAGGACGAATCCGCAGACCACATCGTCGGCCCGACCCTCCACCAAGGGCTTGTCGCATACGACGCGGCCCCGGGGAAGCGCCGGATGCTTCACAGTGAGGAAGTAGCCGCAACCGGTTTCGTCCAGGTCGACAAACGATGCCGTGGCGATCACGTCCTCCAGGACATCCGGGGGCAAGCGCGTGCCCGCGAGCAACCTTACAACCTCAACCTCGTGTGGACGGAGGACGGTCATTCGTCGGCCTGGCGTTGATGCCGCTCGGCGTCGGGCCGTCTGCGGCCTGTCCGCTGCAACAGCCTGTCAGGCGTCCTTTGAGTCCGTGACGTCCAGGGACCACCCGAACCTCGCGCGGAAATCCTCGAAGCAACGGTCGCAGATCCATCGGTAGCCATCTGAAGTAGCGTAGCCCTCCCGCAGGGCATCGGGCAGGTCCGCATCCATGAACTTGGCCGAACAGAACTCGCAGTGGTCATGGTCCCAATCCGCTCGTGGAGGCGCGTAGCGCCGACGCCGGAGGGCCGCGCCCAGCAAGTAGGCCTCTTGTCCCTGCAGCCTCCAGTCCGAGTCGTCCACCACTGGCATGCCTCACGTATGGGCCCCCAGCTGCAGCCGAGAACCGATTCTAGCCTTGCGAGAAGCATCAAGCCAGACCACCTATTGGTCGCAGCAACCCTTCTTCGGGCAAACTCGCGCCGTGGGCGCTGGCGGGACCTGCGTCACCTGTCGGGCCGGTTGCCAGGGACGGCTCGTCTCCAACAACCTTCATGTCACCCCGGTCAAGTGCAACGCCTTGTCAGGCCGATTGGTCCGTCGTTCACGCAAAGCCGCGAGCTCCTCGACTGAACCACCCCATCGAGTGTCTCCGTGGCCCAGCGGATCTGCCGCTCAACGGTCCGGCGCAACCCGTTCAGTCTGCAACGACTTGCTGGGCTGCCTGGCCCTCGCCCTTCCGGATCATGATGATCGGGACCACGCTCCCGGCCACGGCGCCAAAAACCGCCGCGCCCATGTCTATCCCGACGAGGCGCAGGACAGCAACCGCTGCGAGGGAAGAGACAACGCCGGTCACCACGCTCACGGCAACAATCTTGCCCAGGGATCTCTGTCTTTCAGTCAGTGTCACTGTGCATCCTCCTAGACTTCACCACAAAGACGCGGCTCCCATCGATCAATCGGTCCGCTCAACGGATCGAACGTTGAGCGGCAAGGCCTCTGAGGGCTCGTCCGCTCCTACGCTTGGGTAGGCGGCTCCTCGCGCCGCCCCGCAAGAACCTGATTCGCTCTGATGTCACCCGCATCTGTATTGCAGAGCCAGCAAACCTCGCCGAGGTTCGGCCCTCGGCCCAAGTCTAGCCAACTCGCCTCCACACGGTGGATGGCGGCTTCGCCCTCTCCGCCCCAGGGCGTAAAACCCTCGCGCGTGAGATCGCCAACCGTCATCAGGCCTTGCTCCAGAGCGTCGCGAATCACCGTCAATGACAAAGTCCGGATCTCTGAGTCAGTGGACGCGCCACCGACCTCCATCGATAAGGATGCAACCTCAGAGGCTTGAACCCAATCGCGGAGCCCCGACACCAGCATCTCATCGAGCACCTGCTGTCTCACTGTTGTCGTCCGCCTAACCAGTATTCGCGGGTGCTGGGCCTGGCACCGGAGGCAGGAAAGCATCTCAGGAAGCAGCATGTCAATCGACGAGCCGGGAGCGCGCGATGTTGCCGGCAATTGAGGGTGACCCCTTCCCCGACCGGCCCTTCCTCCAATATCGCTACGACTACCGCTACGGCTACGGCGGCCCGCTGACGGAGATGCGGCGCGACGGTTACCGATTTTGTGCCTAACATTGTTGGCAATCGCGAATTGCTCCAGAATGGCTCTGAAGCACCTTTTTATTGACGATTTGTGATATCTGTACTTGACCAAAGCGTCCGTTATGATAGCCTTGTGTTCACGTCCAGTTTGGAAGGCAGTCGGCAAGGGAGAAAGCTATGATCCAGACAACCCGTCCGGTCACCCGTGTTGAGTCGGCGGCGTCGAGCACCAGTTTCCCGAGGAGAGGGAACACCGCCCCGTCGCCGTCCCTCGTCGTCCTCACCCCCGGCCTACCGGCAAAGGAGATGCTCCGGCGCCTCACCCAGGCCAGCCGCGCCACCGACATCGGGAACCGCACCCTGGGCTTCTATCTCCACGAGATGCAGGTGCGGCGCGAGTACCAGGGGCTCGGGCACGCGAGCGCGGTGCACCTCGCGACGGAGAGGCTGCGAATCCCGAGGACGCATCCCGAAGACAACGGCGCGCGAGCTGATCGCGACCGGCGGCGAGCTCCTCGTGCTGAAGAGGATCGACGAGGAGCTCTGCCAGGGCGAGATCACCTGGTCGACGGCAAGGATGTTGTGTCGGGTCGCGGTCCCCGACACCGAGGAAGAGTGGCTCGCCTTCGGCAAGAGGCTCTCGTGCCGGAAGCTCGAGCGCGAGATCGCCGGCGTCGAGAAGGGGCGCCGGCCCCGAGGCCAGAGGCGGGGGCTGCCCGCCCAGGCCTTCGACGTCCACACCCGCATCGACAACGTCCAGCACGAGATGTTCGAGACGGCCAGGAGGAAGCTCGCCGACATCATCGACGATCACGTCGACAACCGGTTCCTGGTCATGACGCTGGTCGAGGCCTTCCTGCGGGGCGAGGTCAGGCTGGGGGACGGCGGCGGCGGCGAATCCGAGGGGCCCGGAAACAAGGGCGGCGAGACCAGGAGCAGATCCCGCTCTCACGGCCTTCTCTACCAGCTCATCGTCCAGCAGTGCCCGGGCTGCCGCGAGACCCTCCTGCATACAGGGGACGGTCCCGTCGAGCTGCCGCGTGCGAAAGGAGATGCCATCGCTTGCGAGGCCATGATCCACCGGGTCGACGACGCGGTGGAGATCAGGATCGAGACTCCGCCCAAGGAGATGTTGTTTCCCAGGCACTTACAGGTGGCGCACGTGCGTCAGGCGAGCGGATCAACGAGAGGTGACCATCGAGAGGAGGGCCAATGAGGAAGGGCTGGATCGCTCCGTGTGGACCTGGTTTCGGTCCCGAGATACTATTGGTGGCTCGCCATGGCGAAGCAGCCCTACGAACGCCGCCGCAAGATCTACCTCGACCCGGGGGAGCTGCTCCCGGTGCTGGACGAGGTGCGGAAGCAGGGCGGCAAGGTCGTCTCGGCCGGCGGGTGCTTCGAGCTGCTGCACGTGGGCCACGTCCGGTATTTGCAGGCGGCCCGGGAGCTGGGCGAGGTGCTGGTGGTGATGGTGAATACCGACGAATCCATGCGGAAGATCAAGCCCGACCGCAAGCCCGTCAACCCCGACCAGGAGAGGTTCGAGATCGTGGCCGCCATCGAGGCCGTGACCTACGTGATCCCGCTCCCCGACCTGACTCCCGAGCGACTGCTGCGCATCCTCCGGCCCGACATCCACACCAAGGGCACCGACTACACGCTGGAGATGATCCCCGAGCGCAAGGTGGTGGCCGAGTACGGGGGAAGGGTGGCCATCGTGGGCGACCCCAAGGAGCACAGCACCACGCGGATGCTCCGCGAGATCAAGGGGCCGGGGTCCTAACGCGGCCGCAGGGCCTCCACGATGGGGAGCCGGGCCGCCCGCAGCGCGGGAAGCGCCCCGCCGATCACCCCCATGGCGATCCCGAAGACGATCCCCGTCCCCAGCACCCCCGCCGTGATCTGGAATGTGAACGCCACCTCGCTGAAAGTGGCCCAGTTCGTGGTACCGGTGGCAATCCCGTTCACGGGCAGGGCCAGGAGGCAGCCGAGGATCGCTCCCGCCAACCCGAGCACCACGCTCTCTCCCAGGAACGAGAGGAAGATGGCCACGGGACCGAAGCCGATGGCCCTCAGGGTCCCGATCTCGCGGGTTCTCTGGGCCACCGAGGCATACATGGTGTTGAGCGCCCCGAAGAGGGCACCGATGGCCATGACGACACTGATGAAGATCCCGAGAGTCTTCATGAAGAGAGTGAGGCTCGCCGACTGGGCGGCATAGTACTCATCCTCGCGCAGCACCTGGAGGGTCTTGAAGCGGGGATCGCGACCGAGCTCCGCCCGGAGCGCCTCGATTCCCTCGGGGGTGGGGAAGCGCACGGTGAGGGACTGGAAGATCCTCCGGTTGAGGGCCGAGAGCAGGATCTCGGCATCTCCCCAGATCTCCGATTCGAATGCGCTTCCTGCGGTCCCGAAGATCCCCACGATCTTCCACTCCCTTCCCGCCTGCTTGATGGTGCTCCCCACCTCGCTTCCCTCGAGGCGAGCGGCAAGCTGACGGCCGATCACGATCTCCGCCGTTCCCGGGGCGAAGAGCCTTCCCTCGACCATCTCGAGCTCGGGGCGGACAAAGGTACTGGCCTCGGTCAGGCCTCGAAGGGTCACGTTGGTGGATCCGCCACCCCTCTTGGGGTGATTGAGCACGAGCACCATCTCGGCGGCCGCGAGCCGCATCCCTTCGGCACTCCGGGGAATGACCGGAAGAGAGCGGATGGTGTCGACCGCCCCTCGATCGATGGCGCTCTCGATCTCGGTGGTCGCGCCGTCGCGAAGGATGAGCGCATTGCGAGAATCACCGGTACTCGCCACCGCATTCTGGAATCCGGCGGCGAGAGCCAGCATGACGGCGAGCACGGCCACCACGCAGGCAATGCCGAATACGGTGAAGAGGGACGCTCCCCGGCGCACGGCAAGGTTCCGGAGGTTGTAGGTGAAGGGAAGCGCCAAGGTCAGACCCTCCGGATCGAGTCGGCCACCGGAAGCCTCGCCGCCCGCCACGCCGGCGGCACCCCGCTCACGAGCCCGGTGATCACCGCCAGCACCATGCCCTCGACCACCACGATCCAGGGGCAACGGAAATAGGGGAGAAACCCGAAGAAGTCGAAATCGAGGAAGTCGAAGAGGCTCCGCGCGATTCCGGTGCCGAGCCCTCCCCCCACCAGGGACAGGATCAACGCCTCGCCCAGGATCAAGAAGAAGACCGTGCGGTTGGGATATCCGATGGCCTTGAGAACGCCGATCTCCGCCGTCCTCTCCCGGGTCGCCATCATCATGGTGTTGGCGGCCACCATGAGGATGGTGAACACCACCGCCGCCCCGATCGACCGCAGCAGGAGAGCCACATTTCCCAGCATCGACACGAAGCTGAGGGCGAAGGCCCGCTCGGTCTCGGTGCGGGTGGCGAAGGCTCCGCTCTCGAAATCATCGTCGATCCTCTTGCTCACGTCAGCAGCCGCGGTGGGATCGTCGATCCTCACGATGTAGATGCCGCAGTAGCCCTGGATGGCCTCCGCCTGGCTCAGGTCGAGACGGGCCCAGTGGAAGAACATGTTGGTCTCGTCGGTCTTGTCCTCGGCTCCCTGGTAGAGGCCGACGATCTCGAAGTCCCAGGTGCCGGCGTAGATGCTGCCCTTGAGAACGAGGGTGTCGCCCTTCTTCTTGCCCAGACGCTCGGCGAGCTTGCGGCCCAGGATGCAGGAATCCCTCCGCTCGAGAAAGGTGTCCTTGTCCTCCTTGGTGAGCACGTACTCCGGATAGAGCCGCAGATAGCTCTCGGGATCCACCGCGAACTGGGCAAAGAACTCGTTCCTGTCCGACTCGTAGTTGCCCCCGAACCAGTTGGCCCAGGTGATGTCGGAAACACCTTCCATGCGCAGGATCCGCTCCTTGTAGGCCAGAGGCAGGGGCTGGGTCAGGGACACGGCATTCCGGATCACGAGCCGGGCGGCATCCGCCATCTGCACGCCGGAGCTGAAGGCAGCGAGCAAGGACTCGAGGAAGCAGAAGAGAAGAATGGCCCCGAGGATGCCGAGCACCGTGAGAAGGGTGCGGAGCTTGTTGCGGCCCAGGCTCTTCAGGATGTACCGGAAATGGGCGGGAAGAGCTCTCACGCCGGCGCCTCCGCCAGAACGCCCTTGTCGAGATGAACGGTACGGCTCGCCACGGCGGCAGCATGGGGGTCATGGGTGACGATGATGATCGTCTTCTGGAACTCTCCGTTGAGCCTCTTGATGAGCCCCAGCACCTCTTGGGCCGAACGGGCATCCAGATCACCGGTCGGCTCATCGGCGAGGATGAGCTCGGGATCGGCCACCAGAGCCCGGGCAATGGCCACCCTCTGCTGCTGACCGCCCGAGAGCTCGCCCGGCCTGTGGGTCGCGCGGTCGGTGAGCCCCACGATGTCGAGCGCGAAGGCCACCCGATCCCTGCGTTCGGATCCCGAGAGTCCGGTCAGCAGGAGAGGCAGCTCGACGTTCTGGGCCGCGGTGAGCACGGGAATCAGGTGGTAGAACTGGAAGATGAAGCCGACGTGGCGGGCGCGCCATGCGGTAAGAGACCTCTCGCCGAGGTCCGAGATCTCCTCTCCCAGGACAAGGACCCGCCCGCTCGTGGGGCGATCGAGGCCTCCGATGAGATTGAGGAGAGTCGTCTTGCCCGAGCCCGAGGGACCCATGAGAGCGAGGAACTCGCCCCGGTCGATCTCGAGGTCCAGCTCGTCGAGGACCGGGACCTCGGTGCCGCGCCGTCCGTAGACCTTGGTCAGCTTCTCCACTCGAACGGCGAGATCAGCCATCCTCTTTCTCCTTGACCTTCACCTTCATCCCGTCCTCGAGATCGTCCGCCCCCTCCACGACCACGACCTCACCCCTGGTGAGAGTGGAGAGAAGGCGCTTTCGGACCCGCCCCTCGGTCACGGCCCATACGTGCGTGATGCCCCCCTCGTTCCACCGGGCCTTCTCCGGCACCACGATGACGGTCGAGTCCTCCCCTGGCTCGGCTTCTCCCTCCAGGAAGAACACGCGGGCCGCCATCTCGGGCACGACCCCCTCGTCCCTCTCGTCGAACGAGACCTTGACCTCGACGGTGGCCTTCTGCCGATCGGCGGTGGGCACGATCTGGAAGACCTTTCCCGGGTAGACCCGGTCGGAGAAGGCGTCGAGGGTGATGCGGACGGCTTGCCCCCGGCGTACTCGTCCCACGTAGGCCTCGTTGACGTCGGCCTCGACCATGATGGAGCTCATGTCCACCACCGTGACGACGGCGACCCGCGCCTGGTCCCCTCCGCTGATGGGCGAGACGATCTCTCCGATCTCGGCGTTCTTCCGGATGACGACTCCGTCGAAGGGGGCGCGAAGGGTCACGTACTCGAGCTGGGCCTCGAGGAGGGCCACGTCGGCCATCCTGACATCGAGGGTGGCCCGGGCCGCGTCCACCCCCCTCCCGGCCAGGAGGGCCGCCGCGGCAAAAGCGTCGACCCGCGTCCTCACGGATGCAAGACGCGCCTCGGCCTGCCCGAGCCGGGCCCGCGACACGTCGAGCTGGGTCAGGGCGCGATCCCTGTCCGCCACGAGCCCGGTATCCTGGCGCAGAAGGTCGTCCTGGCGGCGGAGCTCCCTCTCGGCATCGGTGAGCTGGGCCTCGGCCTCGGCCACCCCCGCCTCCTCGAGGCCCACGTTCCGGCGGGACTCCTCGAGCTCGGCCTCTGCACGCTTCTGCGCGAGCAAGGCCTGATCCACGCCAACCCGCGCCAGCTCCACCGTCGCCCGGGCTCCCGTGAGCTGGGCATCGATATCCCGGTGCTCGAGGCGTGCCAGCACGTCCCCCTTCTTGACCTGGCTCCCTTCCACCACGAAGAGCTCCTCGAGGAGCCCCGTGGTCTTCGGCGCCAGCGCGGCCTGACGCTGGGCCACCGCATACCCGTTCGCGGTGAGGTTCGAGGAGAGAGCCGCCGATCCGCCCGTCACGGTGACCCGGGCCACCGTGACCTCGGGAGCCAGGGCACTCCCCACCAGAGACGACAGGAATCCCCTCCCCACGAAGGCGACGACGGCCACGACCACGAGGAGGATGACGAGCCCCACGAGGGGGCTGCGCTTCCGGACCCTCCTCCCCTCGGGGATGCGGAGCCGGGAAAGATCGGGGGGGGGCGGATGTGGTCCAGGATCGCTGCTCATGATGGATGTCAAGGACAGGCTACAAGGCCCCCGGGGTCCCGTCACATGTGGCGTCTTTTTTGCCAGAATCACACGTGGACCCCGGCCTCCGGCCTTTCTTTCCAGGGAGGATTTGCGCACCGAACGGGGTCCGGTACAATCATGCCCACGATAGGTCACCTGAGGAGGCACGGGAGAATGGACCGCTGCCTCAGCCAAGACGAGCTGAGCGCCCTCATCGCCGGCGGCCTCTCCTTTGCCGAAAGAAGCCGCCTCGGGGGACATCTTGACGTCTGTCCCTCCTGCACGCAGTCGCTCCAGTACCTGTCCACCGCTGACGGAGCCACGGCCCGACCCGGATCACCCGCCTCGTCCCCGAAGAACATTCCGGGCTACTCCATCCTGGGGGAGATCCACCGCGGAAGCCAGGGCGTCGTCTACGAGGCGATCCAGAGGGCAACGCGGAGGAAGGTGGCCCTGAAGATCCTCCTGCACGAGCAGACGGCCTCCGCCGAGGAGCGACGCCGGTTCCTGCAAGAGATCGACATCGTGGCGAGCCTGCGCCACCCCAACATCGTCACCATCCACGACAGCGGCGCCGACGAGGGGCTCTACTACTCGGCCATGGAGCTCATCCGGGGCCAGCGCCTCGACGAGTACGTGAAGAACGGCGACCTGGGCATCCAGGAGGTTCTCGTCCTCTTTCGCAAGATCTGCCTCGCGGTGGCCCATGCTCATGCCCACGGGATCGTCCACCGCGACCTCAAGCCCGGCAACATCCTCGTGGATGGAGAAGGCGAGCCCCACGTCCTCGACTTCGGGCTGGCCAAGCTCAAGCCGGTCGGAGCCACCCTCGCGACCGACTCCACCCGGACCGGGGTCTTTCTGGGAACCCTGGCCTACTCCTCCCCCGAGCAGACCATGGGCGATCCTCGGCTCGTCACGGAGCGCAGCGATGTCTACTCCCTCGGGGTCATCCTCTACGCTCTTCTCACCGGCCAGGAGCCCTACCGCCTTCCTCCGGACATCGAGGGGGCCCTGCGCGCCATCCGGGAAGCCGAGCCGGTGCGGCCGTCGAAGGTCCGGAGGGGCATCGACCGCGACGTGGAGACGATCACCCGGGGATGCCTCTCCAAGGAGCCTCACCGGCGGTACGCGTCAGCCCGGGAGCTGGCCGAGGACGTGACCCGGTACCTCGAGCAGGAGCCCATCCTCGCCCGAGGGGACAGCATCGTGTACCGGATCCGGAAGGGCATCCGGAGGACGGCGGCGCGGCACACCTGGACGGCACGTGTGGCGATCCTGATCCTTGCCGTCTCTCCGGCCACCTACGCCTTCAAGATCCTTCCCGAACTGTTCGAACCTGTCGATCGCCACCTCGAATCGCCGGGGCGCCGGCTCCTCAAGAGCCTCTACCACGGACAGTGGAACGACTCGGTTCTGGTCGTGGTCCTTGACGACGAGACCTTCGACTCGATTCCCGATCTCGCGAGACAGGCGAATCTCACCGGAGTGGACCCCCGAGACCTCACCAGCGTGCGGCGACTTCACGGGGAGCTCATGAAAAGATTGGCCAGAGCGAAGCCCAGCGTGGTGGCCTGGGACATCGTCTTTCGCTCCATCCAGGATGAGCATGATCCCTACCTTGTCCAGGGAATCAAGGAGCTCGCGGCCGCCGGGACCAAGGTCATCCTGGCCGTGCCCCAGGTGGACCAGGCCGGCGAACCCCAGCTCAGCCCGAGGGTCGCGCACGCGGCTCATGGCTGGGGCTGGCTCTATCTGGCCAAGTCCGAGGAGACGCAGCTCGTGCACGGCGCGATGCTTTCCATCCGCCACGTTCCCTATGGCACGACCCCTTCCCTTGCCGTGGCGGCCTACGCCGCGTACCGGCATCCCGAGTATCGAGCGGTCATCAACTGGCAAGGCGAGAGGAACTATCTCGAGATCGAGTACTACTCACGAAACCCGGCGTTCTCCTTCCCGATGACGTGCGATAGGATTTTCTTCTCCGAGCGCGAGCACGAGTGCCAATTCGGGGCGCCGCCCGGGACCGATCTGTCGGAGAGGATGTCCGCGGATCACCTGACCGTCGTGCCGAGCGAGGACGTCCTGGCCCGACACACGATCTCGTACGGGAGGCTCTTTCAGGCTGATGCGCAGTCGCTGGACGGGCTCATCCGCGGCAAGATCCTCCTCATCGGTGACACGAGAAGCGAGAGGACGTCGACTCCCGATTGGCGACGTCTCGACGATGGTGCCGGGGGCCGCCTGGAGGCCGGATGCTACATGCACGCGACGACCCTGTGCGATCTCCTGAACCAGTATCATCTCCCCCATCCAGGGGCCCTGCTCGACTGGATGCTTCTCCTTCTGTTCGCGATCCTGAGCCAGATCCTGGCCGCATGGCTCGAGGATCGTCAAGCCATGCTCCGGTGGAGCGCGCAAATGACGACCCTCATCGGAATCACACTCTTCACATTCTTCGGAGCAGCTCTCGCGTTCCGGATTCTGCTCTCGCCATCGCTGCTCCTCTTGACGGCGACCCTCAGCCTCATGATGTCCCGTTGGGTCCGACGGATCGGATCTCCATACTCGACCCCTGGCGGAAAGGGATCTACTCACGGGCTGGCGCCAAGCGCCTGCTGAATCTGAAAGGAATATCCATGACTGGAAAGACGGTCATCTGGGCCACTATCCTTTTCTTCATCATCACAGGATGTGTCGCCTGCCCCAAGGTGGACGCGCAGCCCCCAACCGGCTGGGACGAGATATTCGGCATCCTGTGGTACTTGCGCAGCTTCGCCGACGATGATGACCTCACCCACGTCTATGGTGGAGTCGACGGTTCCTCGGTTCTCGTCTACCGCGACTACGACAACGGCAAGAGCCACTGGGTGTTCCTGGAGGGAGGCCCGAGCTCGGTAGCATTCCTGAGCATGGGCGCGGGCATGCCCCACGAGCTCTCGACCAACGTCCGGGGCGAGTTTCTGACCAGCACCACCAGCTTCACCTGGTCGGGCCCCAAGGTCGCCAACAAGCGCGACCTCTCGTACTACCTCGTCGACGCCTACGAGTACTCACTGCTCGACTCCCAGCCCGGCACCATCAACCACGTTCCCTTCCTCCGGGGAAAAGGCTGGACCCTGGGCGGTGCCATGAAGAACGAGGCAAAGCTCCTGGTGGAAGGGGTCGGGCTCACCTTCGCCATCGATCCCACCGGTGATCAGACCGGCTTCGTGGTGGAGGACACGGTCCCCATCAACGGATCACTGCTCACCGCCGGATCCACCGTCACCGTGAAGCTGCAGCAGGTCATGGTGGCAGGAATCACCACGGGCGACACATGGCAGACGGCCATGGCGATCACCGACGATGACGGAGACAAGGCCGCCACCGCCACGGGAGTGATCTCGGTCGATCACACCCAAACCGCATCGAGCCCCATCCACCCCAACCACCCGGCCCATCGGATCCTCAACCCGGGGATGCCCATTCCCCAGCGTCGTGACATCTTCTTCCGGCTGCCGGCGGAGGCCCAGGGCAAGATCATCAACGTGAGCCAGACCTCCGGACACTACGAGAGCCTCATGCTCTCCGTGAAGACGGTCAACAACGGGCAGCTCGTGGACGTCCCCTGGGGAGGCAAGAAATATGCCGCGGTCAACGGCATGCGGCCCCAGCTCCAGTTCTTCAATCCTCCCGAGACGACCTGCTACCTCATGGTCGAGCACCGGTTCCGCGACGTCGCCACCATTTCTCTCGACGTGAAGTGGGAGTAAGCCATGACCAGTAGAAAAGCCAGGAAGAAGACGACAAAGAAGGCAAAGAAGAAAACCCCGGCCCGGCCTCGGCGTATGCTGAGACGTTCTCACAATCGCGTGATCGTGAAGTTCACCGATGGCATCGGACTTCCCTACAAGGATGGCCTCGAGAGCCACCTCAAGGAGGACTCGACATGGACCGCCATCGCCACCAAGCATCCGGGCCTTACCTTCCGCCGACTCTTTCACAGCGTCACGCCCGGCGAGATCGCGGAGGTGGTCGCCGCGGCCACCTCCGCGAACCCGGACTACAGGCCCCCCGACTTCCTCACCTATTTCGCCATCGACAACAACGGCGGCGTCGATCGCGAAGCCCTGGTCGAGGACCTCGTCCGATGGCAAAAGGTCCAGTGGGCGGCCCCCATGGCCACACCGCAGCTCCCTCCGTCACCGGCCCTGACCACGGCCAGCCTCACCTCCTACCAGGGATACCTGGAGGCCGCTCCGCAGGGAATCGACGCCAAGCATTTCTGGAGCCTCAAGGGAGGAACCGGGAAACACGCACGGCTCGTGGACATCGAGTGGGGCTGGACGCTCGACCACGAGGACCTCCCCACCCCGGGCAAGATGGCACTTCTGTCCGGGGAAAACGCCGGCTTCTTCGGCCATGGCACCGCGGTTCTCGGCATCCTCTCCGCCCTGAAGGACAGCAAGGGATGCACAGGCATCGCCCACGGAGTCGGCAGCCTCGGAGTCGTCTCCGAATGGCGCTCTCTCATCGAAGCCAATGCCGTGGACGCCATCATGAGCGCGATCAAGGGTATGGACCCGGGCGACATCCTGCTCCTCGAGCTCCAGTCCAATGTCGGCGGCTGGAGCGAGATGCCGGTCGAAGCCAGCAAGGAAGTGCTCGACGTGATCCGGCTCGCCACCGAGGCGCAAGTCGTGGTGGTGGCAGCCGCGGGAAACGGTGGCTGGGATCTGGATACCTTCAAGAGGGACGGCAAGGAGGTCTTGAACCCGTCTTCCCCCGACTTCGAGGACTCGGGAGCGATTCTGGTGGGAGGCGCCGGTAGCGTGAACCACGAGCCAAAGTCCACCAACCGGGGAGGCAGAATCGACTGCTTCGCCTGGGCCAACAACGTGGCCAGCACCGGAGACGGAGGCTTCGGCAACCTCCCCGACAGCTACACCCTGACCTTCGGCGGCACATCCGCCGCGGCAGCCATGGTGGCGGGGGCGGCGGCACTCGTCCAGAGCGTGGCCTGGGTCGAACACAAGAAGCGCTACACCCCCGCGGAGGTCCGAAAGATCCTCTCGGCCGCGGCCAACGGCACCCCATCCTTCGGGGGGCCTGCTGACAAGATCGGCTCAATGCCCGACCTGCTCCAGATCGCCACCGTGGTCCAGTCCACTCCACCCGCATGACAAAGGGAGAATCGCCGGCGATCAGAGGAAGTAGTCGGCCACCGCCATGGCCTGGGCCTCGACGGCATCGAGCTTCGAGGGATCCTCGATGAGCCCCTCCAGCCACCAGTTGACGTGGTTGTAGAGGCAAGTGACTTCCTTGCACTGGGCGGTGGCGTCGAAGTGGCGGATGAGCTCCGCGGTGCTGGAGCGAACCTCACCGTAGCTGGCCGGATCGGCGTAGGACTCCTTGGAGCCCACCCGGCCATGGGGCTGGTTGCGGTAGACCGGGCAGTTGTAGGTACCGAGCGGGCTCAGCACCTGGCGGAAGAACTGCATGTGGCAGCGGTGGGGCTGCCGGGCATAGCTCTGGTGGCTCCGGTTCTCCAGCACCTTGAGGTTGGTGGCCTCGTAGACCTTGAAGCGATCGGTCTCCAGCTTCTTGGCCTCGTCGACCTCTTTCCGGATGCGGGCCAGCACCTCGTCGAAGTTCCGGTGCTTGCTCTCCTTGAGATCAACGATCTCGGCGTTGTTGTCGGGGGCGCGGGTCAGGAACGGCTTGAACGAGATGTAGTCAAAGAGGTACTTGCGCGCCCTCTCCGCTCCCGGAACGATCTCGTGCAGGTTCTCGACGATGTTCGTGTCGTTGATGAAGGCGCCCTTCCAGGTGATGATGAACGAGAACCCGAGCTTGAAGCGGGTGGGTTTCGACTTGACCTCGCGCACGCCCTCGCAGATCTCGTCGAGGGTGATCTTCCGCTTCGGCTTGTGCATGGCCTGGAAGACCTCGTCGCTCGAGCTGTCGAGGGAGAGGCGGACCCAGTCTTCTTCCTCGAGGCGGTCGGCGACCTCTCCGATGCGTTTCATGCCCGACCCGTTGGAGACGATGGACACCTGGAGCCCAAGGTCCTTCATGAAAAGGATCGTCTCCACGAACTGGGGATAGACGGTGGGCTCGCCCCCTCCGATCACGATCACCGACCGCAGCCCCTTCTTCGCCATGAGCTCGAGGCTGGAGAGGAGTCGGTCGTGGTTGTAACGGATGGGCTGGTTGAGGATCTCGAGATCGACGCAGTGGTCGCAGGCGTAGTTGCAGGCCGTCGTGATGTCGAGGTTGATGGACACGGGGGCGAAGTCGGGAACCCGGGCGAGGTCGTCCGGCACCTCGCCGCTCGTCTCGGCCTGGCGCAGTCGTGCGTGCCACCGCACGTACTCCTTGACCCGGGGAAGAACCTCGGGCTGGAGGAGCTTCCGGGCGAAGTCGTGGATGTCGGAGAGCTCCACGTGCTTCTGGCCCCCGGTGGGCGAGACCAGATCCGACTTCTGTGCGCGATCGTTCATGTCGTCTTTCCTCGACGGGGAAGGACCGAGACCAGGGCCTCCAGGTTCCGGATCCCCTCCACGAAACGCCACCTTTCCTCCGGCCTCTTCTCCTCGAAGCGCCGGAGGAAGTCCAGAACGAGAGCATCCAGAGGATCCTCGATCGGAACCTCCCGCTCTCCGGCACGGAAGACCATGCGGTACGAAGGAAGCTCGATGGCTCGATCAACCCAGCGCCCGTTGAGGGCATAGCCGGCGGGCCGTGGCGGGGTCGGAGTCGTCGTGAACCTGCAGGTGACCTCGGTCCGCCCCAGCCGGTGGCGGTAGCCGAAGCCGAGGCTCAGGTCGCGGCCGTCCGGATCCTCCCATCGAGCCTGGGCATCCTCGATAACCCCACATCCTAACAGACGTTGCAGCATGCTCAAGGGATGAGGGGCCGAATCCAGGATGGCCTCGCGGGAGGTCGAGGTGGGGCCGAGGAGCATGGAGAAGCTCGTGATGGCCTCGGTTGCGACCCCGGGCCAGAGCCGGTCGTAGAAGGGAAGGGTGCAGGGCCACTGGGTGAGCAGAGCCAGAACGAGCCCCCGGCCCGAGAACGCGTCCACGAGCCGGCCCGCCTCCGCGCCTCGATCGGCGACTTCGCCCTCCTCCGTCCAGAAAAACGGCTTCTCGCAGAGGCAGTGACAGCCGGCCCGGGCGACCGTTTCGAGCTGCTCCCGATGGTAGGTGATGGGAGAGCAGAGGGCGACGATGTCGGGGTTCGTCTCGGCCAGCGCGAGGTCGAGATCGCCGTAGCCCGTGCAGGAGATTCCCTCGCTCTCGAGATCGCGCGCCGCCTGGCGGGCCGTCTCATCGGTGCTCCCGACGACCGCCCTCACGGTCGCGCCGGCCCGGGCGAAGGCCCGGGCCACGAAGGGACCGATCCCCTGTCGCGTTCTCCTGGCGCCGATGACGAGGACCCGGGGCATGGCCTGAGTGTAGCTCGCGGATCACCCTCCGTCGGGCACGTCTCCCTCGGCCAGTCCCTTGACGTGATCGAGCACCCGCAGGTGGATCCGGTGGAAGGGCCACCTCGAGCATGGCGGAGAAACGAGCTTCTTGATCACACTGGCCACGGCCGCGCGAACAGTCTACCGCACTGCTGCACCATCCCCGTCAGCTCCAGCTCCGACGGGCTTGGCGGAGAACAACAGGCCACGCGCTTTGATGGTCATTGTCGCTACGGCGCGGACAGAAACCGGAGGATCTCCGCCATGAGCCGCTCCGCCTGATCGGTCTTGAAGATGTGCTGGGCGTGGGCCGACCCCTCGAGGATCACCAGCTCCTTGGGATCGGGGGCGCGCTCGTACTTCTCGCGGATCTCGGGCAACCGCAGGCGGCCGCTGCCGCTGGCATCGTCGCGGCTCACGATGAAGAGCTTCCGCCCCTTCAGCCGCTCGGGCTCCTCGATCCCCGAGGCGGCCAGGAGAACGAGTCGATCGATCTCGCCCGGCTTGGTCTTGGCGACCGCCCGCGCCGCCGCCCAGCCACCGAAGCTGCCCCCCACCACCGAAACCTTCTTCGCGCCGTGCTCGTGGAGGTAGTGAATCGCCGCGAGCACGTCGAGGTGGACGTCCTGGTCGGAACCCTCCTGGGGCCCGCCCCGTGACTGGCCCCTTCCGCGGAAATCGAAGGCCAGGACCTGGAATCCCGCCTCGGCCAGGGTACGCGCCTGGTCCGTCCAGCTCTCCTTGTTGAACTGGCCGCCGTGAGCGAGCACCACCGCGTGGCCGCCGGACCCGTAGAGGTCGGCGTGCACGACTCCTTCGTCCCGGGTCGGGAACGAGATCGGGCGGGAAGACACGTCTCCCGCACACAGAGCGGTGGCGATGGACAGCAGCGCGAGGTGCATCATGGATCCAGCCTCCAGCAGGGGACGCTCATCACTCGATCACCACCGCGGTACCGCTGGCCGAGATCGGGGGTGGTGGTGATCAGCATGGCTCTGAATCTTGCCATGGAGCCGCGCGGTGCGCTACGGAAGGGGGTCGCACTCCGGCGCCTTCCTGGCCCTGGACCCGAGGCGTTGCCGGCTCTCAGGCCTCGATGGCGTCCCGGCGCTCGCCACTCGAGGGCGACTTCGGGGAGCGGGCGAGGAGATCCTCCAGCGCCTCCAGCCAGTCGTGGATGCGATCGCGGAGGAGGTGATGGTCGAGAACGTCCTGGAAGGCGTTCTGCCGGATGGTCCTCCGGAGCTCTTCGTCGCTCAGGAGCCGGCGGATCGCCTCGTTCCAGGAGGCCTCGGTGTTCTCGACGAGAAGGCCCGTCTCGCCGTCGCGCACGACCTCGTCGTAGGCGAACCCGCGGGAATAAATGCCGGGAACGCCGAGGGCCGCGTACTCCAGATACTTGAGGGAGCTCTTGCGTCGGTTGAGGTCATTGTCGGCAAGAGGGCACAGAGCCACGTCCCAGTCGGCGACCGACTTGAGCCAGCGCGCAAAGTCCGCGTACTGTCTCGCCTCGCGCGGGATGCGAATTCTCTCGAGAAGAGGGGTGTCGTCCTTTTCTCTCTGCACGCCGACGAGCTGGGTGCGAGCCCCGTGGGCGTCGCTGGCCCGCTGGAGTGCTCCCAGGATCAGCTCGAGGTCGGCGCCATGGGTCATCGACCCGGCATAGACGAGGGTCGCCTGGCGGCCCGCGCGAGCGCTCGGCGGCGCAGGAAGAGCCTGGCCTTCCGATTCCCATGCGTTCTCGCCCCGGAACCAGCAGCGCTCGGCGAGCGCATTCTTGACCACGTGGATCCGGTCGTTGTGCTCGGAGAAGAGCTTGCTCAGCTCGTCCGTCGACACCAGGAGGCCGCTGGCGCTTCCCAGAAGGGCCTCGATGGCCGCGGCAAAGGGCGCGTACTCGGCAGCATGGGCCGGCATCCGGGTCGCGGAGAGGAGGTCGTCGTCGATCTCGTAGATCACCGGCACCCTGGACTTGCCACAGTACTCGAGGAGCGGAAGCGCCACGTCGGTGCGCAGAGCCGTCCTCTGCACGAGCACGCCGTCGAACCGTTCCCGGCGGATGCAATCGAGGCATCCCTCCGGGTCGAGGAGCTCGAAGCGCGCGAAGGCCCGGGCCACGGGATGGGTCACCTGATTCATGACCCGCACCCAGGTCGAACCCGGATACTTTCCCTCCCGGATGTTTCCCGGCACCAGCACCGCGACCCTGCGCTCGCTCGTGCGAGAGGGAACCGCCGGCGCTCCGGGCGCAGGACGGCGAGCTTCGAGCCCACGCCGGCTCAGGATGCCCAGATAAAGGCTTCGGTAGTCGTCGGCCATCTCGTTGACGCTGCGGATACCCTCGAGGGTGGCGAGGCTCTTCTGCCTCCGGTAACCTGGCGCGTCGGTGAGCGCCGCCACCATCGTCTGGTAGGCCTTTTCGACGTCATCGGCGGAGACGACCCATCCGCCGCCGTGCCGGGCCATCCGCTCCTTCAGCGTCCCGATGTCGGTGACGAAGGCGGGAACGCCCACCGCCCACGACTCGGTGAGGGTGTGGCAGTAGGTCTCGGGCCACATGGAGAAGATGGCGCTCGCCGCGGGGCGGATGGCCGCGATCTTCGCCACCAGGTCCTCCCGGCGATAGGCGCCGTGAACCACTCCCAGGCCCTCGAGCTCGGGACCGACCTTGCCCAGGAAGTGCAGCTCGAGCAGGTTCTCGCGGGAACGATCGATCGCCACGAGCCGCTTCAGGAACTCGCTTCCCTTGTGGAAGTCGAGGTTTCCGGGAACGAGGATCCTCGCCTTCTTCCCCTGAGCCGGGGCCGCGGCCAGGGACGCCGGCGCGGGGAAGTCCCTTCCGTGTTCGATGACCCGGAAGTCCGCCGCCTCCAGCTCGGGGTAGGCCGTGACCACCACGTCCCGCGCGCTCCTCGAGGTGGTGACGAAGCCGTCGAAGCTCCCGAGGATCGAGCGCACCTCCTCACGCCATCTCTCGAGGTGGCCCCCCTTGAGCACGGGGATCCCCGCCAGCCAGCCGCTGGGGATCCGGCACTGGCCCTGCCCCTCGGTGCACACGGCCCCGCAGTAGCGGTCGTGATCATCGATGAGGTGAATCGACGGACAGGCCAGATAGAAGTCGTGAAACGAGAGGACGCAGGGGATCCCCAGCCTCTCGGCCACCCGGGGGAGATCGAAGGTGTGGCAGATCAGATGCCGTACGTGGACGAGATCGATCTGGCAGCGCACGAGCACGTTGAAGTAGATGTCACGGAACTCGGCGCTCTCCAGCGTGGTCGGTCCCCACTTCCGGGACAGGACCCAGGTCTCCACGGGATGCAGGGTCCCATCCCCGGCCGACACCGAGAGCAAGAGCTTCTTGGCGTCCGAGGTGAGGACGAAGCACTCGAAGTCCCTCTCCACCGACGAGAGGAGATCGGCAGTGGTGGCCGGCGTCCCCCCCGATCCCTGATGGAGCACGAAGAGGAGCCGGGGACGACCGTCGGCCTCTCCCGTCCGGGCAAGATCGTAGAAATCCCTGACCTTGTCGCCCACCGAACGGAGATCCGGAGAGGTGACGAAACGCCGGACGAGGCCTCCATAGTGCGGGTGGGCGCGATCGACTTTTTCCCGCCCCTTTCGCATGAGATCGTGCTTCCTCGGACCGAAGCTCGCCGATCGTCGATGGTGGATGAAGCAGGTGTCATCCACGACATTGCGCCAGCCCTTCCCGACAAGGCGCATGCAGAGGTCGTTCTCCTCACCGTATCCCTGGGGAAAGAGCTCGGCATCGAAGATCCCGACCTGATCCAGCGCCTCCCGCCTCAGGTAGAGGCAGAAGCCGTTCCCGGTGGGAGCCACGGGATAGAGGGCGCGGGAAGCCTTGCCCACGAGCCGCCCGATCTCGTCGTGGCTCATCCACGGGGGAACGGGGTTTTGCTGGCCGATCTCCGGAACCGAAAAGGCTCCCGCCGCATTGGAGATCGCGGTGACGGTGGCCACCCTCGGCCCGGTGGAAAGCGCGATGCGGAGCTTCTCCACCCAGCGCGGCGTGACCACGGTGTCGCTGTTGAGGAGGATCACGTCCCCCTGGCACGCCTCGATTCCGAGGTTCACGGTCCGGGTGTAGCCGAGAGCCTCGTTGTTCCGCAGAACCCTCACTCCCGCCCACTTCGAGGCTCGCTCGAAGATCTCCCGGATGCGAGGATCCTTGCTTCCATCGTCGATGAGGAGGATCCCCACCCTGGGGTTCGTGAAGCGGAGGAGGCTGCGCACGCACCGCTGGACATCGTCGAAGGCGTCGTGCACGGGGACGATGACGGTCAGGTCCTCGAGGGTGGAGAAGCTCTCGAGGACGCAAGCGACCTCCCGGGCCTTCCACTCGCGAGAGAGCCGCCAGATCTCCTCGATCCGGTTGGCGGCTCGCGGAGAAGGCGCCGCCACCGCCGGAGAGGCCGGAGACGGCCGCCCGGAGGAGGCACCATCCCTGGGCACGGGGCCCTTCTTCCCGCTCCGCTCGCGCACCGCCCTCACCACGCTTCCCGCCCCCGACAGAAGGAAGGAGAGAAGGGACGCGCGGAGGGTTCCCGGAGGGCAAACCCTTCTCTTCATGCGCCAGACCAGCATCGCGAGGCGATAGATGCGGGAGTCGAGGGTCTTGCGCAGGCTACGCCGCAGACCCTCGGCCTCCTTTCGCAACCGCTCCACCTCCCGGTCGAGCTGGCGCCTCTTCGTCACATGATGCTGCACCTCATCGGCAAGCTGACGCTCCCGCCCCCCCTCGCGATGGAGCCTTCGCGTCAGCTCGTGGACCCTGTCACCGAGCTCACGACAGGCCTGCTGGAACTCGCTGTTCCTCCCCCGGAGCTCGAGCGACTCGTGGGCGAGGTCGGAGATGCGGTCGAGATGCTCGCGCACCTGCACCTCGTAGCGAGCCACGTCGCGCAGGAGATCGACCCGGCTCCCCTCCAGACGGACCAGAAACTCCCCGTGGGCCCGGGTGAACGCGAAGTGGCGTGCCACCGCCTCGCGGGTCCCGTCCGGGACGCCCGAGACGGGAAGCAGGAGAGCAAGCTCGTCGAACCCGGGCACGACGTGAAGCTCGTAGGCGAGGTCGTGGCGCCCCAGGAAGGTGAGGGCGAGCAAGACGCAGTTGTCGGGCGAGGCTCCACGCCCACGTTCCTGCCCGGCATCCGGCCATTTCCTCTGGTGGAGAAAGACAACGGGCAGCCGCGCCCCTTCCTCCTGGTGACGACGATGGACGAAAGCGAGCTCATCGAGGACAACGTCGCGAGGCCTCAGGGCATCGATGAAGTACACGCAGGCGAGCGGAGTACGTCCGAGACAGTCGATGCCACGCCCGTGCAGAATACCGGAGTACGGGGAGAGAATCTCCTGGATCTCTCCATCCTCGCCCACCCCGATCCGGGTCGGCGCCGAAGCCTGCTCGAAATCGATACCGACGCACTCGGCACCGCGATCGTGACAGAAGAAGCCGATTCGTGAGGTGATAGGAGGAGAGACGACACCGACGTCCACCACGGTGCGGGGAGCGAGCTCTTCGAGCACGGGCTCGATGAAAGCCTGCCAGAATCGCTCCATGCCTTCTCCCCGATCGCGCTGCGGCTAGCTTCCGGAGTCCTTGATTCCCTCGGCCCGGAGAAAGTGCGCCATCGCCTCCTCCTCGCGGCCTTCCTTGCGAAGGAGAACACCGAGATTGTAGTGCGCCTCGTAGCAGCTATCGTCGAACCGGAGAGCGGCCGTGAGCAGTTTCTCGGCCTGGTCGAAGTCCCCGGTCCGGGCATAAAGAAGGCCCAGGTTGAGGTGGGCGTCGAGCCGGGTCGCCGGATGACGTAAGGCCTTCTCGTAGTGGTAGATGGCTCTTCCCGTCTGGGACGTCTTCTCGTACATCCGGCCCAGGTTGAAATGCGAGTCCGGGGCATCGGGGAAGATCTCGAGGGAGGCCAGCATGTGCTCGATGGCCCGGTCGGGCTCGCCCGCGTAGAAGAGGTTGTAGGCGAGGTTGCGGTGGGCCCGCGCACACCGTGGGGCATCGAGGGTGGTGCGGGTCCAGAAGGTGAGGTCGTCCCTCCAGTCGCGGTTCCGGACCACGCTCCGCGCCGTGTAGACGAGAAGGAGGGGCACGGCGAGAGCGAGCAGGATCCTCTCCTTTGGCCACATTTTCACCCGACGCGCCAGGACCCCCGCCAGCCCGATCAGGCACCAGGCGGTGAGGGTGGCGAACGCGATGGAGGGCAGGTAGAGGAACCTCTCGCCGAGGAGCTCGTGATGGGGAACGATCTGGGAGACAGGAATCAAGGTCACGAAGTAGAACAGACCCAGGAAAGAGATGCGAGGGGATCGGCGAATCAACAGGACGAGGGAAAGCACGAGGCCCCCCACGATCAGGAGGGAGGTGAGCGACGATACGTCCAGGATCTCCCGGGTGATCGGGAAGGCCTCGTAGGAATAGTCTCCGACGAGCGTTCTCGGGAAGAGAAGCAGCATCAGGTAGTGGGTGTGAACCCGTGCCGCGGTGAGCAGATTGAGCCAGGGAGTTCCGCCCCACCAGCCCTGTCGTGTCGAAGGAACGAGCCACGCAAACCAGAGGGCCACGAACAGGGCTCCCAGGATGAACGGGATGTAGAGGATCTTGTCTCTGCGCACGACCTCGAAGGACTCCCGGCCCAGCCAGATCGGGAGCGCTCTCCTCGAGGACGGGCCCTCCCGTCGACCCAGGGTCAGGTCCCAGAGAAAGAAGATCACCGGGAGCGTCACCCCCATCTCCTTCGAAAGGAGCGAAAACAGGTAGCACACTCCGATGAGAGGCAAGAAGAGCAGCGGCCTCCGGTTCTTCCGGTACTGGAAAAAGAGCAGAAGGCCGAGCACGAAGAAGATCGTGGTGAGCACGTCCTTCCGACCCGAGATGTAGGCGACCGCCTCGGTCTGGATGGGATGGGTGGCGAAGAGAAGCGCCGCCAGCAGACCTGCCATCCACGAGCCGAGAAAGAGGACGCAGATCCGGAAGATGAGCAGCGTGGCCACGACGTGGAGGATGCAGTTCGTGACGTGGAAGCCCTGGGGTTTCATTCCCCACAGAGCGTGGTCGACGGCCAGCGACAGGTTCCGCAGAGGCCGGTATCCGAGCCCACCCTTGGTGAGGGGATTCACGAGCTCGCCGATATGCGACAGATCTCTCGGCTCGATGTACTTGACGTCGTCGAAGACGAAGTCGGCGGTGAGGGTGTTGGCATACACCCCGAAAGCCACCACTCCCAGCATCAGGAGTGCGAGAAGTCTCCGGTTCCCCTCCACCCTCAGCGATCTCCCTTGCCGGGAATCGCCCCTTCGGGCTCCTTGTCGGACAGGTCGCTCTTCGTGGCCGCCCCGCCCTCGAAGGCCTCATCTTCGTGGTCTCTCACTGCCGCCACCGCGTAGTCCAACCTCTCGCTTCGGGCATGAACGATGAGCTCGGCGAGGAGCCCGAAGAACGTGGTCTGGATGCCCACGATCATCAGGAGCACCCCGAACAGGAGCAGGGGCCGGGAGCCGATCCACGACCCCGTGAACCAGATCACCGACAGGTAGGCATTGACCAGGAACCCGATCGCGGTCAGCGCCACCCCCAGGAATCCGAAGACGTAGAGCGGGCTCTTCTCGAATCGGGTCAGCATGCCGACGGTCATGAAATCGAAGCCGGCCCGCAGGTACCGGGACGGCCCCGAGCGCGAGCGTCCGTGCTCGCGGGCGCGGTACCGGACGGGGTGCTCGGTGATCCGAAATCCGCGCCAGCGGGCGAGGACGGGGATGTAGAGGTGGAGCTCGCCGTGGAGACGGATCTCGTCGGCGACCTCCCTGCGGAGCACCCGGTAGCTGCTCGCATAGTCTCTCAGGCGCATGCCGCTGGCCGATCGACAGGCCAGGTTGAAGAGCACGGTGATGAGGCGTCCCATCATCCCCTGGCGCCGGCCCTGACGCCAGCCCACCACGAGATCGTGCTCGGAGTCGAGCCGGGCCAGGAGCGCGGCCAGGTCGGCGGGATCGTCCTGGAGATCACCATCGAGGGTGACGATGATGTTGCCTCGCGCGGCCCGGAACCCGGCCTCCAGAGCCGCCGACTTGCCGAACCGACGCCGGAGGCGCACCAGCCTTACCCTCCGGTCCCGCGCGAAGTGATCGGCAAGGATGCGCGGAGTCTCGTCCCGGCTCCCGTCGTCGACGTAGACGAACTCGAGGTCGTAGCCGGGGATCCGGTCCGCCTCCTGGAGCTTCTGGTGAAGAGCCGGCAGGCTCGCCGCCTCGTCATGGACGGGGATCACCACCGAGACGAGCTTTCCTGCCCTGGTCATGTGACCACTGCCTCCTCGAGCACGTGGGCCAGACATCCTGCGAGCTCCCGTCGATGGTAGCGCTCCGGAATCGGGGGAAGCTCGGGAAGTCGTCCCGCTCTCTCGTTCTCGAAGACCTCCAGGATACGACGTCGGGCGCCCGGGGCATCTCCGGGGTCGACGGCGCCCTCGCCACACCAGGAGACCAGAAGCTGGTGGACCTCGTCACAGGATCTCGCGAGGACGAGCAGGGGCCTTCTCGCCGCCATGTACTCGAACACCTTGGCGGGAATCAAGTCGGCCCTGTCCCCCAGAACGGGCACCGTGGCCAGCAGAAGGGAGGCGGAGGCGAGACGAGCGAGTGCCTCCCGGTGCGGAAGCGAGCTCTCGAAGCGGCAATACTCGAGAAGCCCCGCATCGGCCAGATCCTGCCTGACCTCGGGAGCGACGCTGCCCACGAAGTGCAGCTCCAGAGCCGATGGGAGCTCGGGGCTCTCGTCGAGCGCCTGGCGCAGGCCGGTGAGGAATGCCGTCGGTCGCCGCGAGGCGGGAAGGCTTCCCACGTGGACGATGCGAAACCGGTCTCCCGGTCGAAACGGTGTGGTGGGAAAGAGATCCGGATCGACACCGTTCTCGACCACCACGACCTTGTCCTCGGCCAGTCCATGGTCGCGCAGCAACGTCCGGCGCAGGTCCCGCGAGGTGGTCACGATGCGATCGGCAGCCCGGAGGCAGCGGGCCTCCAGCCTCCGGTCCAGGGATCGGGCCAGACGCGTGCGCTCCTCCTCCTGGTAGTGCTCCATGGATCGCCACGGATCTCGCAGCTCGAGGATCCAGGGAAGGCCCGTCTTCTTCTTGAGCCGCAGGCCGGCGAGCTGCAGGGAATGGGGCGGCGAGGAGGTCAGGAAGCAGTCGATGCCCTCCTCGCGCACGACCCTCCGCGCGGCGCGCACGGCGAACGGGACCCATCCCACCCGGGAATCGGGAAGAAAGGCGTTGAGACGGACCCACCGCGCGAGTCGACCCGACACCGATCGAGGCTTCGAGGACAGGTGGCCCCGGTCCGTGGAACGGGCTCCCGGAACCAGCATCCGGTAGAGGCCGTGGGGCTCGAGGGTCCGGGCCCTCTCCACCCTCACTCCCCGGGGAATCCTCTCCATCAGCATCTCGTCCCTCTCGCAGGAGCCCGGATCCCTTGCCGTCACCACGACCGGGTCCCAGCCCCAGGCAGGGAGCTCCCGTGCGAAGGAGAGCAGGCGCAGCGACCCCGGACCCGCGAGCGGGGGAAAATAGTAGGTCAGGAGGAGCACGCGGCGTCTTCCTCCGCCTTCCCCGGCAGGGTGCCTCTCCAGGGGCGGATCGCGGGCCTCCAGGGCGCTCGTGGAGTCCTTGGGCATGATCGAGTTATCGCACGGAGGCGCGGCAGGACTTGAACCCGGAGTGGGTCTGCCCCCATCCGGCCCTCAACACCTCGCCAAAGGTATCCGATACTCTGGTGTATCCGGAGCCATTGTACGGCCTTCCCGGGGGAAGCATCACCCCGGGACGGAAGGGATCCCTTGACGCGTCCTGCCCCCGAAATCTCGTTCATCATTCCGGTCCACGACGAGGCCGGCAGCGTCGGTGTCCTCGTGGAGCGCATCTCCGAGGAGATGCGTTCCCTGGGGCGGAGCCACGAGATCATCGTCGTGGACGACGGGTCGAGGGACGGCACCGACGCCGTCCTCGAGGAGGCCTTTCGCCGCACGCAAGAGCTCATCACCCTCCGACTCCGGCGCAACTTCGGAAAGGCCGCCGCTCTCCAGCTCGGATTCCGCCGCAGCCGGGGCGATCTGATCTTCACCCTCGACGGGGACCTCCAGGACGACCCCATGGAGATCCCCCGCTTCCTGGAGAAGATCGCCGAGGGCAACGACCTGGTGAGCGGATGGAAAGCCACGCGCCACGATCCGCTCTCGAAGAGACTTCCCTCCAAGGTGTTCAATGCCGTGGTGGGTATCGTCTCGGGGCTCCGGCTCCACGACTTCAACTGCGGCTACAAGTGCTACCGCCGCGAGGTCCTCGGCTCGATCCGGATCTACGGCGAGCTCCACCGCTTCATTCCCGCGCTCGCCCACGCCAAGGGATTCCGGGTGGCGGAGATCTCGGTCCGGCACCACCCGCGCCTTCACGGCCGCTCGAAGTACGGCTGGAAGAGGATTCCCCGGGGATTCCTCGATTTCCTGAGCGTGATCATGATCACCCGCTATCCGAGAACGGCGCTCCACGCCTTCGGCACCTTCGGGGCGCTGCTTCTCCTGAGCTCGATCGTGCTGGCCATGGTCCTGCTCCTGTGCGCGGCCCTCGACCAAGACCTCGGGGACACGCGAATTCTGGTATGGCTCGTCGCTCTCCTCGCGGTGGCCGGGGGTCAGGCCCTGCTGTTCGGCGTCCTCGCCGACTTCCTGTCCCGATCCTTTGCCACCGAGCCCGACGATCTGGTCAGCACGAACCCGTACCGGGCCGAGGGTCGCGAGTGAGGTGCGTGCTGGTGGGTCCCGCACATCCGTTTCGTGGGGGCATCGCGCATCACACGACCCTCCTCTTCCGGGCGCTCGTGAAGCACGGCCACCAGGCCCATCTCCTGTCCCTATCCCGTCAGTACCCTCGACTCCTCTTTCCGGGAAGGACCCAGGAGGACGAGAGTGAGGCTCCTCTCGCGGTGGAGAACGAGAGGATCCTTTCCCCCCTCCGACCCTGGAGCTGGTGGCGGACGGCCCGGCGCATCGTCGAGATCCAGCCCGATCTCGTGGTCCTGGCCTGGTGGCACCCTTTCTTCGCCCCCTGCCTCGGCACCCTGGCCCGGATCCTGGCCCGGCGGAGAATCCCCGCCATTTTCCTCTGTCACAACGTGAGACCCCACGAAGGAACGGCGCTCGACCGCGTCCTTTCGCGCTACGCCCTCGGAGCGGGAGCGGGATTCGTGCTCCACGCCGGCGAGGAACGGGAAGCCCTGGAGAGCCTGGCCCCCGGAAAACCCATCCGGGTGACCCCCCATCCGACCTACGATGTCTTCAGAAGCAACGGCCCTGCCGATCAGGCCGCGGCACGACGTCACCTCGACCTGCCCGCGGGCCGGGTGGTTCTCTTCTTCGGCAACATCCGGGAGTACAAGGGGCTCCCGGACCTGATCGAGGCCATGCCGACGGTAAGAGAGCGGATGGACTGCACCCTCCTCGTGGTGGGAGAGTTCTACGGCGGCAGGGATCCGGTGATTCAGCGCATCCGGGAGCTCGGCCTCGAGGACACGGTGCGGCTGGTTCCCCGGTACGTCCCCAACGAGGAGGTCGGGACCTACTTCGAGGCGGCGGATCTGGTGGCCCTCCCCTACCGGTCGGCGACCCAGAGCGGGATCGTCCAGGTCGCCTTCGCCTTCGAGAAGCCGGTGGTGGCGACCCGGGTGGGCGGGATTCCCGAAGTCGTGACCGACGGTCAGACGGGCCTCCTCGTCCCCGCGCGCGACCCTGCGGCCCTGGCTTCGGCCATTCTTCGCTTCTTCCAGGAGGATCTCGGTCCGGGCTTCACGGAAGCAATCCGGAGGGAGGCGGACCGCTTCTCGTGGGGAAGGCTGGTCACCTGTCTCGAGGAGCTGGCGGGGGAGCTCGCCGGCCTGCGGGAAGACAGGGCCGTCGGGCAAGAGTAGATTCTGGTCCATGCAAGACAGGTCCGCAATCAAAGAAAAGATGCCAAACAAGAGGTTCCCGAACCGGAAGCGACTGGGGAAGTACCGGATCACCAGGAAGATCGCTCATGGCGGCTTTGCCACCGTCTATCGCGCCCTCGATACCATCGAGGGGATCCCGGTGGCTCTCAAGATTCCCCACCCCCACCTCCTCGACGACGACACTCTCGCCATCTTCCGCCGGGAAGTGCGGCTCGCCTCGCGTCTCGATCACCCCAACATCCTCGGAATCAAGACCGCCGGCTTCATCGACGATCTCTTCACCATCGTCTATCCGCTCGGGCTGGGCACCCTCCACGACCGGATGACGAAGAGGATCTCCGACAAGACCGCCCTCTCCTTCACCGAACAGATCCTCCAGGCTCTTGCCCATGCCCACGAGCGCAAGATTGCCCACTGCGACGTGAAGCCCGAGAACTTCATCCTGTTTCCGGACAGCGTGATCCGCCTCACCGACTTCGGAATCGCCCGGGTCATGGTGCGAACGCTCACCGGATCCGGGAGTGGAACCGTGGGCTACCTGGCCCCCGAGCAGGCCCTTGGCAAACCGAGCCTGCGCTCCGACGTGTTCGCGGCGGCGCTGATCATCTACCGGCTCTTCTCGGGTCGGCTTCCCTCCTGGCCTTTCACGTGGCCGTTCCCGGGACACGATCGCCTGGTCCGACAGGTCAGCCCCGACATGGTGGCGCTCCTCAGGAAGGCCCTCGAGGTCTCCGAGAAGAAGCGATTCGCGAGCACGGCTCCCATGCTTCGCGCCTTCCTGCGGCTCAAGTCCCGCGCCATCGAGCCCGCGGCCCGACGCCGGGCCCGGAGGAGGAAGCGCACGCGAGAGCTCGAGAATGACCGGAAACCCGTCTGGCAAGAGGTGCGCCAGCGAGAGCTGAAGAGAAAGTACGGCAAGCTCCTGGAGCTTCGTCACTCCTGTAACCGTTGCCATGGCCCTCTCTCCGAGGCCATGATCTGCTGCCCGTTCTGCGCCACCTCCCGAAAGATTCACCGCGACACGAGCTCGCTTCCCGCACGGTGCACCAGGTGCAAGCGGGGGCTCAAGCTCGACTGGACCTACTGTCCCTGGTGCTACGGGTCCGGAGTCGGTCCCAAGGGCACCGGGAGCTACACCGACGTCCGCTACTCGGCCCGATGCTCCAATGCCTCCTGCAAGGACCGAAGGTTGATGCCTTTCATGCGCTACTGCCCGTGGTGCAAGCGCAAGGTGACCCGGAGCTGGAAGATCGACGGATCGGGACAACCTTGCCACCGCTGCGGATGGGAAGTGCTCCGCGCCTACTGGGACCACTGCCCCTGGTGTGCAGCCAGGCTCGGGAGAACCTGAGTTGGAAGAGCCCAAAGCTCATGTCCTGAGGTTCTACGACCAGAACCAGGACGAGCCCGTGCTCCACTCCTTCGCCAGGGGAACCGCCCTCGTCTACGTCCGCAAGGCGCCGGAGCGCGGGGAGAGTCCCAACCAGGACGCGGCGGCCCTGGTTCCCCTCGCACCGGACGGAGGGCTCCTCGTCGTGGCCGACGGTGCGGGTGGACAGCCGGCGGGAGCCCAGGCGGTCCGGCTCGCCGTCACCGCCTTCATCCGGACCGTCCGTCACGCGGTTCGCCGGGGAAACGAGGACCTGCGCTCGGCCATCCTTGCCGCCTTCGACAATGCCAACCAGACCATCCTCGACCTCGGCATCGGAGCCGCCACCACCCTCGCCGTGGCCGAGATCCGGGGCGAGCATCTCCGCTGCTATCACGTGGGCGACTCGCAGATCATGCAGTTCGGCCAGCGGGGAAAGCGCAAGTACGAGACCCTTGCCCACTCTCCGGTGGGCTACGCGGTGGAGGCAGGGGTTCTCGGCGAGAAGGAAGCCCTCGTTCACGAGCACCGCCATCTCGTCACCAACATGCTCGGCATGGCGGAGATGCGGATCGACGTGGGGCCGCTCCTCCCTCTCGCCCGCCACGACACGGTGGTGGTGGCCTCCGACGGCCTCCTCGACAACGTCTATCCCGACGAGATCGTGAAGACGCTCCGCGCCGGCGATTTTCTACCCGGAGGCCGGTCACTGGCCAGGCGCTGCCGGGAGCGGATGGACTCCTTCGACCCCACGCGCCCCGGCAAGCCCGACGACGTGACCTTCCTCGCCTACCGGCGAAGGGGCTGACGGGAGCCGCCCTCACCACTACCCCGTTGCACCGGCTCCCTCCACTCGGAGAATGGGGGCCATGAAGCAGGACAGAATCAAGGACCTCCTCGCCGGGGGCGAACCCGGCCGCGCGGTGGTCGTCCGGGGCTGGGCGCGCACGGCTCGCCATGCCAAGAATGTCTCCTTCGTGGAGATCAGCGATGGATCGTGTTTCTCGGGCCTCCAGGTCGTGATCTCTCCCGACCTCGAGGGCTACGAGCCGCTCACTCACCAGATCAAGACGGGTACCGCGCTGTCGGTCGAGGGGAAGCTCGTGGAATCCCCGGGCCAGGGGCAGAAGGTCGAAATCCACGCCACCCGGGTCGAGGTGACCGGCGGGGTGGAGGACGACTACCCGCTCCAGAAGAAACGACATACCTTCGAATTCCTGCGGACCATCGCCCACCTCCGGCCGCGAACCAACACCATCGGAGCGGTGCTCCGGGTGCGGAGCGCGGCAGCCTGGGCCATGCACCGCTTCTTCCACGAGCGGGGCTTCGTCTACCTTCACACCCCGATCATCACCTCCTCCGATTGCGAGGGGGCGGGAGCCATGTTCCGGGTGAGCTGCCTCGACGCCAAGAACCCGCCCACGACCGCCGAGGGCGCGGTCGACTTCGCCCAGGACTTCTTCGGGCGCGAGGCCCACCTCACGGTATCGGGTCAGCTCGAGGCGGAGACGGCGGCCCTGGCCCTCACCAACGTGTACACGTTCGGGCCGACCTTCCGGGCCGAGAACTCCAACACCAGCCGGCACCTGGCCGAGTTCTGGATGATCGAGCCCGAGATGGCCTTCTGCGACCTCGAAGGCGACATGGATCTCGCCGAGGAGTTCCTCAAGGAGGTCATTCGCCATGTCCTCGAATTCTGCCCCGACGACATGGAGTTCTTCAACAAGAGGATCGAGCCCACGGTGCTGGAGAACCTGCAGCACGTGATGGACTCGCCCTTCGAGCGGCTCACCTACACCGAGGCGGTGGCCATCCTCGAGAAGTCCGGCGAGAAGTTCGAGTTCCCCGTCAAGTGGGGAATCGACCTCCAGAGCGAGCACGAGCGCTACCTCACCGAGAAGCACATCGGAAGGCCGGCCATCCTCAGCGACTATCCGCGGGACATCAAGGCCTTCTACATGTACCAGAACGACGACGGCAAGACGGTGCGGGCCATGGACGTTCTGGTGCCCAAGGTGGGTGAGATCATCGGCGGCTCCCAGAGAGAGGACCGTCACGACAAGCTCGTGGCCCGGATCCGCGAGATGGGGCTGGAGGAAAAGGACTACTGGTGGTACCTCGACCTCCGTCGCTTCGGGTCGGTCCCCCACGCCGGCTTCGGCCTCGGCTTCGAGCGGCTGATCCAGTTCATGACCGGCATGCAGAACATCCGCGACGTGATCCCGTTCCCCCGGGTCCCGGGTTACGCGGAGTTCTGAGAGAGAAGCAGGCCCCTTGCATTCCGACCCCCTTCTTCCCGCCCTGGCGGCCATCGGCGCGGTGGTCATCCTGGTGGGGCTCCTCATGCGCAAGCTCGGGCAGCCCTCCATCATCGGCTACATGCTGTGCGGCATCCTCCTCGGCCCCCATGTGCTGGCCTGGCTCCCCGACGAGGCCTCGGTGTCACGGGTCGGACAGTTCGGGGTCGTGCTCCTCCTCTTCTTCGTGGGCATGGAGATGTCTCCCCAGAAGATCGTCGCCGTGTGGCGTACGGCCGTGCTCGGCACCCTTCTCCAGGTGGCCATCAGCATCGGCTGCGTGCTCGCCCTCGGCGTCTTCCTCGACTGGAGGCTGCCGCGCATCCTCGTCCTCGGGTTCGTGATCAGCCTCAGCAGCACGGCGGTGGTCATCCGCCTCCTCAAGGTCCGGGGCGAGTTCGACTCGCCGCTGGGCAATCAGGTCATGGGCATTCTGCTCGCCCAGGACATCGCCATCATCCCCATGCTCCTGGCCATCAGCTTCGCCGTCGGCGAGCATCCCTCGGTTTCCACCATCGCTCTGCAGGCCGTGGGCGGTCTCCTCTGCCTGGCCCTGGTGGTCTGGATCGCGAGGAAGGGACAGATCCGCCTCGGCTTCTACCGTTATCTGGGCGACGAGCCCGATCTTCAGGTCTTCGGGGGGCTGATCCTCTGCTTCGGCATCGCCGCCGTCACGGGGTTCTTCGAGCTATCCACAGCGCTGGGAGCCTTCCTGGGAGGAATGGTCATCTCGGCGGCCCGGGAGACGGGATGGATCCACGAGACCCTGGAGCCCTTTCGCGCCGTCTTCGTGGCCGCGTTCTTCCTCTCCATCGGCATGCTGCTGGATCTGGGGTTCCTCACCGAGCGCTGGGTCCTCATCGGCGTGCTCACCGTCCTGATGCTCCTGCTCAACACCACCATCAATGCGGTGATCCTCCGCATGATGGGGGAGCCCCTCCAGGAGTCCGTCTACGGCGGAGCGCTGCTCGCCCAGGCGGGAGAGCTCGGCTTCCTGCTCGCGGTGGTGGGCAAGGAATCCGGGGCCATCTCGGAATTCACCTACGACATGACCCTGGCCCTCATCACGGTGAGCATTCTCCTGAGCCCGGTCTGGGCGATCGGGACCGGCGGGGTCATTCGCATGTTTCTGCGTTCCTCCGGAGGAAACCGACCATGAAATGGATCAAACGGGGCCTCGTCGCCCTCGTCGTGCTCGTGGTTCTTCTCTTCGCGGTGCTCTTCGCCTTCCTCAACCCCCTGGCCCGCAAGGGAGTCGTGGCCGCGGCCAGCTACGCCACCGGCACCGAGGTGAAGCTGGATTCCTTGCAGATCGGCCTCGTCTCCGGGAATCTGTCCCTGGCCGGGCTCGACATCGGCAACCCACCCGGCTTCGACACCTCCCACTTCCTCAAGATGGGCCACAGCGAGGTCCGGGTGAAGCCGAGCTCGCTCCTCGGCCACGAGGTGGACATCCCGCTGATCGAGCTGAGGAAAATCGACCTCAACCTCGAGGAAAAGGGCGATCGCGCCAACTACCTGGTGATCAACGAGCACCTGCAGAGGCTCGGTGGAGAGGGCAAGCCCGGGGAGACCAAGGGCGGCAAGACGTTCGTCATCGAGAAGCTCGTCATCGCCGACGTGCAGGCCCACGCCGTCTACAAGGGCCGTCCCATCACGTTCGAGATCCCCTCCATCGAGCTCCGGAACATCGGCAGCGACGGCCGCGGCGTCGACCTGGAGACCCTGAGCGGTGTCGTCCTCGACGCTCTGCTGGGAGTGCTCAAGGACCAGGCGGGGAAGATTCTGCCGCTCCTGGCCCGGAGCGCCGTGGGCGAGGGCCTGAAGGGAGTCCGCTCCCTCGGTAAGGTGGCGATCAAGACCACCGGTGAGGTGACGGCGGTATTCAAGGACTCGCTCGAGAAGGTTCCCCTCCTCGGGGAGGTCGGCAAGACCCTGGAGAAAGCGGCCCGCGAACTCACCTCTGAAACGGGCGACGCCGTGGAGAAGGCTGCGGGGGCCCTCGAGGGACTCCTCGGGGGCAAGAAGGAAAAGCCGGGCGAGAAGAAAAAGAAGGACGGGGACCAGAACTAGGAGTCGAGCCCCCTCCCCCTTGACCCCGGCCCGGGGCCCCGAGTAGGATACCCTACTGAAACTTGCCGGCGCGGGAGGGGTGGCCCACGGCCCCGGATGACTCACGAGGGAGAGAGGGCCGCCCTCGTGTAGGGTCCGGGCTGCCGGGAGATCGAGACATGAAGTACGCCTCGACCCTCCGTCTTTTTCTTCTCCTGCTCGTCCTCGCGACCCTTGCCGGCATGGCCCGGGGAGACGGCCTCTCGCTCCTCGCCAAGTCGAGTCAGGAGGCGCCGAAGTTCCGGATCACCCTGTGCCCGGCCGCCCGCACGGCCAGCCTCTGGACGACCGACGGCGAGCCGATCTGCGGGCCGACACCCGTCACCGTACTGGAGCCCGACTTCGTGGTCTTCAGCTGCTTGGTCAGGGGTGTCGAGATCACGGTCTTCCTCCGCGACAGCCTCGGTAGCCTCACCTGGACCGTCGTCGATGGCCGGAGGTCGCGCAGCGGCGTCATCTGCCGCGGGTGAATCCCCACTCCCGCCCCTCCAGTCCTCGAGCCCGCAACCAGGCAAGAGGGCTCACCCGGGGCCGGTATCCGAGAAGTCGTCGCGCCTTGTCGATGTCGAGGCAGCGCGAGCGGGTGAAGTCCTCGACGCGCAGCACCCGCTCTCCCGGCGTCCCCTTCGCGCCCGGCGCGCTCCGGAAGGGAACATCCCTGCCGATCCTCGCCGAGAGCGCCGACAGGAGATCGACCACCGTTGCCGTCTCGCCCCCGGTGATGTTGAAGGCTTCTCCCGCGGCGGCCTCGACGCTTCCGGCCAGGATCGCCGCCGACACGACGTCGCTCACGTGGACGAGCTCGACCCTGGTCTCCCCGTCCCCTTCGATCACGAGGTCGGGAAGGGACAGGAGATCGAGGATGCGGGGGAGAAAGCGTCGATCGCCCTCTCCCACCACCTGGCACACCCTCAGGACGACGACGTCGAATCCACCCTCTTCGGCCACGCGGCGGGCGTCCTCCTCCCCCTGGATCTTCGACGAGGAGTAGGCGCCGGCACCGACGAGGGGCGCGTCCTCGCGGGCCTGGTGAACATCCCCTCCCCCGTACACCGCGATGGAGCTGAAGAAGACGATGCGCGAGATCCGCCCCCGGGCGGCGTGGAGGAGGTTCCGGGTGCCGACGACGTTGACCTCGTGCAGGCTCTCCGCCACGTCGTCTCCGCCCACGAGCGCGGCACAGTGAATCACGGTCTCCACCCCGGCCAGGGCTTCCTCGAGGCAGGACGGATCGAGCAGGTCGCCCCGAGTGACCTCCCACCGCGGATCCACGGGTCCCCGTCCCGGCCGCACGAGAACCCGCACCCGTCGTCCCCCTGCAGCAACCGCATCCGCGACAGGACCACCGATGAAACCCGTGGCGCCGGTGACGAGGGCACGTCCAGGAGTGCGGCTCACCGGCGGACCTCCCTCATTCCGCGAAGGCGTCGACGAGCGCAGACGAGCGGTGGGGCAGGTGATCGTAGAGCCAGCGGTCCACCGGCAACCCGAACATACCGGTGGCCACTCTCAGATCCACGATTTTCGACAGCATCCGGACCGAGGTCGGGCAGCGAGCACCCGCTCCCCACCGGGCTCTCACCTGCATCATGGGGATGTAGTAGTCGGCCAGATCCTTGATCTCTCTCTCCGCCGCCGCGGACAGCCAGGGAAAGACCCGGTGCTTCCTGAAGTCCTTGCGCCAGGTCGAGGCCTCGAACACGGTGCGGGGAAGATCGACTCCTGGATGACGAGCGAGGATCTCGTCGCCCAGAGGCGTTCCGGGGGAGATCTGATACAGGCGTGGAAAGAGGATCACCCTCCCCGGATCGAGGCTCAGGATCTGCCGGCACAGATCGAGCGTGCGCCGCCGGTCGATGGGTAGCTCTCCCGGGATGCCGAAGATCAGGTTATGGGCCGCGTTGATTCCCTGGGCGAGAAGGCTCTGCGTGGCCAGCACCGCCTGCCCGGGAGCATGGTGTTTTCCGATGATACGCAGGATCTTCTCGGATCCCGATTCCGTTCCCATCTCGATGATGCGACAGCCCCCGCGGACCAGCCGGGCGATCTCCTCCGTGCTCAGGCGAACGAGGTCAGCCACGGAGCCGAGAGCGAACCAGCGGATATCGGGAGCCTCGGCGGCGAGCGCATCGGCGATGCGAAGGGCCCGGCGACGATCGCTGAAGAAGTCGAGCTCGTGAAAGGAGAAGTGGTGGACGTCGTAGCGGCGCGAGAGATACAGGATGTCCTCCACCGCCTGCTCGGCCAGAATCCGGCTCTGCTTCACCCGGTAGTGGTAGCAGAAGTCGCAGGCCCGGGCGCAGCCGCGGCCCAGGCGCACCTTGAGCACCGGCTCCGAGGTGTCGAACACGTTCTGGTCGCGCTCGACATAGGGGGTCAGATCCATCTCGCGGTAGAAGTCGCTGGTGGATGGAGACAGGTTGCGCGGCGGCGCGGCCGCGTTGATGACCAGGCGGCCCTCGCTCAGGAAGGAGATCCCCGGAACGTCCCGGAAGTCCATGCCCTCGACCAGACGCATCGAGAGCTCGGGAAGGCACTCCTCTCCCAGCCCGTGCACGAACACGTCGACACCCTCGGTCCGGGCAAGGATGTCGGGAGGACAGACGGTCACGAGCGAACCGCCCAGGACCATCGGGGCTTCCATGCCCAGACGGGTCGTCGTCTCGACGAAGCGGTGGAGCCCCCTGAACTGGTAGGCGTACAGCTCGCCCAGCCAGGCGCATCGGAGCGCCACCCCGCCGTCGCGAGCCCGGGAGAGGACGGCCTCCAGGTCCGGCTCCAGACTCTCGTCGATGGCGAGGACCTCGAATCCCGACCGGGCCAGGGCGCCGGCCACCGACAGGCTCTCGAGGGGGAGGCCGAGACCGCTCGTCCTTCGAGGGGCATCGAGCCAGCGAGGAATGAAGAAGACCACCTTTCCCCGCGGACCCTCGGCGTTGAAGGTGATCATCGCTGCCCCCGAATCCTGCCGACACTCCTCCTCACGGCCAATCTCGGCGGCCATGCTACCCCGGATCGAAACCGGACGGCAAGGGCCAATTCCCGGCGCTCTCGTCGGAAACCACCGGCCAAAGCGAACCTTGTTCGCTAACTCGGCCCGGGGTAGAATGGACCTCACCGCCTGCCCTCGGAGTCTCCTGGAGCCACCACGATGGTCACGCCGGTCGCTCGGCGAGTCGGTCGAATCCTCTTCCCCCTCGCGCTCGCGGCAGGGCCGTTTCTCGTGTCCTGCAGCGGGGGTGGAGGCGGCGGAGGCGGCCGCCTCGCCCTCGTCTCCGCCCAGGCCGAGTCCGGAGCTGTCCTCGGTACGACGCGACTCCATCTCAACGAGCGCATCGTGCTGCAGTTCTCGTCCCCCGTGGATCGCCTGTCCCTCACCCAGGACGCGATCCGCATCCGCCGTCGCCCGGCCCAGTCCGGACCCTACACCATTCCCGCGCAGGGATCCTTCGTGGTCCGGGGCAGCACCGTCTCCTTCGTTCCCCTCCTGCCGACGAGGAGCGATCTCTCCGACGCCGGCCTGCGGGAAGCGACGACCTACGAGGTCCTCTGTCCGGGCTTCCCCAGCTTCGACGCCCTTCGCAGCACCTCGGGCTCACCCCTCGCCGAAGACTTCGTCATGACGTTCACCACGCGCAGCGAGGCCCCGCTCCTCCTCGATCCGACGCCGGGACCGCCGCAGGTCCTGGCCATCGGCCTCGACCTCGACGGCGACGGCCGGATCAAGGCCGATGGAGATCCCCTGACCGTGGAGAGCGAGGAGTTCTTCGATCTGGACTCGTTTCCGTTCCTCGAGAACGCGCCGGTGGGCCTGGCCCGCGCCCCACTCGCCGTCGGGCTCGTGCTGAGCGAGCCCGTGCTTCCCGAGTCGGTCTTCCAGGACGTCGATGGTGACGGGCTTCCCGACGCTCCCGCTCTGATCAACATCTCCGACGGCTACCGGGTACCCGCGGAGATCCGGCTCATCCAGCGCTTTCTCCCCGCAGAAGATCGCCTCGAGGTGGTGCTGCTCTTCGTTCCCGAGGCGACCCTCCCCCCGGGAGTGCGGCTCCGCCCCTTCCTGGGGCCGGGCATCGCCGACTTCGCGTCTCCGCCCTTCTTTCTCCAGCCGTTCGAGGCGGAGTTCACGACCCGGGTCGGCCCCGACACCCTCCTCGACGCCTTCGTCGAGGAGTTCAAGGATCGCCGGCGTTCCGATCCCTTCACCACCGCCGAGTGGGGAGTCGGGGGCTCGGGGGTCCTGACCGCGGGCAAGGGCATCGGGGGAACGGGAGCCGATGGATCCCTGGTGGTGCCCTCCGACGCCACCGAGGTTCTCGACACCGACGTTCAGGCGGGCGTTTACAACTTCACCGACATCGAGATCCGGTCGGGCGCCACGGTGTTCGTGATCGGCAGCAATCCCCTGCGGATATTCTCCAGGGGGGATGTCACCCTTCGCGGAACCATCCTTCTCCGGGGTGAGAACGGGACGAACGGACGCACGGGAGTCCTCGACTCCCCCGGCGGGGCCGGCGGCCCGGGGGGCCATGACGGCGGCAACGCCGGCACCTCCGGTTTTGCCGACGGCGCCGTTCCCATGGGAGGCGGCCAGGGGGGCGCGACGGCGGGTTCCCAGGCGGGTGGCGGGGGCGGCGCCGGTCACGCACGTCCGGGAGCCACGAACTTCCGCTCCAACTGCAACGCGGGACGGGGAGGAGTGACCTACGGAACCCCGTCCATCGCCCCTCCCCTGGGAGGCTCGGGGGGCGGAGGGGGCGGCCACCTCTTCAGTGGCATGGCCGGCGACATTGCCGGAGGTGGGGGGGGCGGCGGCGGAGGTGGGGTCATCCTCATCAACTGCGCGGGTACGTTCACCCTCTCGGGAGCGATTCGTGCCGACGGAGGCGTCGGTGGACGGGGTGGCGTCGGCGCCACCGGTGCTTTCGGAGGGGCGGGAGGAGGCGGAGGCTCGGGGGGTGCGATCAAGATCTCCGCGTTCGCCATTGCCCCCATCGTGGAAGAGGGCGCGAGCCTCACCGCCGCGGGCGGCACGGGAGGGCTCGCCGGCGTCAACCCGCGATCGGGAGGGGCCGGAGGCTCCGAGGGGCGCATCTTCATCGAGACCTTCGACACGAACCGGGACGATCAGCCCAACGACTTCGTCATCGATCGCAATCGCGCCGCCATCGTTCCCCAGGAGAATCGAGGCGTGCTCTCCGAGGGAAACCTCGGCCGGTCCTTCGCCCTCTCCCGCTTCCTCGACACCGGCACCCGCACCGCCCGCTTCGCATTCGACGCTTCGGATCCCGTGACGGGTCGCGTACGGATCACGCCCGACGTCGAGGACATCGTCCTCAGGGACAGCATCCCCCCCAACGCGACCGTGACCATCCGGTTCCAGGGTGCCCACGAGAGTCCGGTCACCCCCCGCACTCCCGATCTCGACACGGTGACCCCGTTCACCTCCCGGATCGAGGAGCTCGACGGCTACACGTTCCTGCGCTACCGGATCGACTTCGACATCGGCCGCGAGATCGACATCGCCGAATCGCCGATCATCGACCGGCTCCAGATCCGTTTCGCGTTCGACATCGACTGAGAAAGCCACGTCACGCGGTGCCGAGGGCGCAGGCCAGATCGACCTCGTCCTCGATGATGAGAATGCGCAAGGAAGCACCCGGGGCGGCGGCGGTGGGCCGCCGCCAGACTACGCCCCGGCACATGAAGGGAACGTGAAGAGATCGACCTCCGCTCCGAAAGGAGTTGCAAACCCATTCGAAGCAGAGACTTGAGATCTGGCTCGCACTTCCGGAGCTGCCACCGGGCCCGGCAAGATGCCGTGCCTGCAGTTCTTCGGTACGATGTTCGCACAGTTTTGCCCCGGAACCGTCTTCGTCAGCCGCCAGAGGGCCGTCTCGGCCCCGGAGGGTACGACCATGCGTCTTTCCGCACCTCGTGAGCGTTTCCTGGGGGTAACAGCCGCACGCATCGGGCAAATGGCCCTGATGCTCGTCGTCTGTCTGGGTTTGGGGGGCTGCGGCGACGGCGACAGCAAGCACTCCGTCCAGACCGAGTTTTCCTCGGCCGCTGGCTACGACCCCACTCCGCCCCCTCCGACTCCGTTCCCCGGTAGCGGTGCTCCCGGCAACCCCGGCGGGGATGCCGGGACCGACCGCGCCGAGCGCGCCATCGAGGAGGCCGACATCGTCAAGATCGTGGGGAATCGGCTCTTCGCACTGAGCCGCTACCGCGGGCTCTTCGTGATCAACCTCGAGAATCGGGGGCTGGAGATCCAGTCGCGGGTGTCTCTGCACGGGATGCCGATCGAGCTCCTGGTGCGGGACGATCGGGTCGTCGTGCTCCTCGACGACGTGAGGGATCCCGTGGACACCCGGACGATTTTCTCCCAGACCTACCACCCGACGCGGAGCGAGATCCTCCTTCTCGACGTCGGGGATCCCCGGGCGCCCCGGACCCTCGAGACCGTTTCCGTCCCGGGCTCCATCCGGGACTCGCGACTGGTGGGCGACATCCTCTACCTCGTCACGCGCGTCCAGACCCTCGACGACTCCGGCTACGGATTCGGCTTCGGGGTGGAGTCACTCGACCTCCGGAACCCCGATGAAGTGACCCGGGTGGATCGCGTGGCCTTCGACGTGTTCGGCTACGAGCCCCACATCCACGTCACCGACGAGCGCATTCACGTGGCGTACTCCGGATACGACGGGGGAGGAACCGTTACCTCGATCCGGGTCGTCGACGTGTCCGATCGCTCGGGCCGCCTCCGCCTCGGCGACGAGATCCTGACCGCGGGCTATCTCACGGACCGCTACCAGATGGACGAGCGCGACGGCATCCTGCGCGTCGTCCTCCACTCCTCGCAGGGCAACGGGCAGCCGGTCGTGCGGACCTTCGACGTCACCGATCCACTGGCCGTTCGGGCCCTCGGCGAGCTGACCCTGGATCTTCCGCGACCCGAGTCCCTCACGTCGGTGCGCTTCGAAGGCGATCTCGGGTACGTCGTCACCTACGAGAGGATCGATCCCCTGTTCGTGGTGGACCTGTCCGATCCCCTGAACCCGCGCCAGAGGGGCGAGCTCGAGATGACGGGCTGGCTCGACTACATCCAGCCGTTCGGTGATCGCCTCGTGGCCCTCGGTCACGACGATTCCTCGGGAAGCCTCGAGCTGGCGGTGTCGCTCATCGACGTCGCCGACCCGGACAACCCGCGCCTCCTGTCCCGCGCCCCCTTCGGTAACGGCTGGATCGGCGAGCTGCGCGACGACTTCGGCAAGGTCTTCCAGGTGGTGCCCGACCTCGGGCTCGTGCTCGTCCCCTACCTGACCTGGGACTTCGAGGGCGGGTTCTACTCGGGAACGCGGGGCAGACTCCAGCTCCTCGACCTCGACCTCACGGGTGATTCCATCACCGCGCGGGGAAACCTGGTGCACGGCTCGGGCATCCGACGGGCCCTCCTCCACGAGGGCGACGTGCTGGCGCTGTCCGACTCTCGCGCCCAGCGACTCGACGTCTCCGATCGTGACCTTCCCGTGGCGGTGGCCGAGGTCGACCTCGCCCGCCGCGTGATCGATGTCGCCTTCACGAGTGACATCGCGGTCCAGCTCGTCTCGGACGAGTCCGGAGATGAGGCCCGCCTTCTCGTCTTCTCCAGGGACGAGCCGGACGCGCCCTTCCCCCTCTCCGAGGTGGAGCTGTCGATCCGATTCGCGCCCAGGCTCTTCGTGATGCCGGGAGTCGCCCTCGTGGTCGGCGCCTCGAGCTCGTCTGCCTCCGACACCGTGGTCGAGGTCGTGCGCCTGGACGGCACGCGGCTGGAGCGGCTGACCTCGGTGAAGGTGCCGATCAACATCTACCAGGCCCTCGACACCACCGGAGAGGGATCGTTCGCCGTGACCCGGGGAGAGGGTTGGCCCTTCCTCGCGGGAAGCGCTCTCGTGTTCCGGGATGCCTGGCCTTCGACCGGTTTCCTCGTCCTCGACGTGTCGCGGCCCGAGGAGCCCGGCCTGGTCAGCGTGCCCCACGACTTCGGGGACCGCATCTTCTCGCCTTCGGTGAGCGGAGCCGTCCTCTCCTTCACCACCCGTGCCGAGCTCGCTCCCGTCACCAGCGATGATCTCGCGACCCAGTCGATCCCCCACGAGCTCGTGCGGCTCGATCTCTCCTCACCAGGAGAGCCCGTGCTCCGACAAGGGGTCAATATCCCCGGCCACTTCCTCGCACTCGACGAAGACGGGCACCACGCTCTCACCATCGACTTCCAGTGGAGCGGCTTCCAGTCCCTGGCCAGCCTCTGCGTGATCGACCTCGTGGGCAACAAGGCGATGCTCCTGGAGAGGCGTGACCTGGGGACGGCCTTTGCCGTCGATGCCCGGGTCGAAGGAAGCTGGATCTACACGGCAGCCCGGAGGTACTCCTATTATGGGGGCGCTGCCGGGGGCGCTCCGACGGCTCCCGGCTTCCCCATCTACGGTCTCCCCGCGAACCTGACCACCTGGTCACGCGCGGGAAAGAGCACGCTGGCCGCGGGCGCTCGTGTCGAGCTCGACTACGGAGTGAGGGTCCTCGCCGGGGTCGGCGACGGCACGGCGCTCCTGGACCTCGGCTACTTCAGCCCCGGGGTCGCCGCCGCGGACCTCGCGAGCCCCCTGGGTCCCCGGGTGGAAACGACGACGTTGACGATCGGCTCGGTCGACAAGGTCGTGACCGATGGCGAGAGGAGCTACGCCCTGGCGAGCTGGTGGGGAGTCATCAGGGTGAGGTAGGAGGGCCGCCCTCCTACCTCCGCACGAGCAGGAGCCCGTCGATGATGACGTAGCCGTCCGCCTCGTCGGAGACGAGCACTCCCTGGGGACTCCCGTTGTCGAACTCGAAGGTGCCCAGGAGCTGGGGGGTGGAGCCAGGCAGCGACTGATCGAGGCGAATCCAGGGGCTCGTTCCGTTCCTGTGGAAGACCCGGAACGGGGCGTTGGTGGCCATGAGAGAAAGGCGCGGGTGGTCGACCTTCCTCGCGAAGACGTCGTAGGTCCCCGGCGGAAGAAAGGGCTGGCCCGAGACGCGGTCGAGGCGGAAGGCTGCTCGGTGCTGTCCCGTGCCCGGACGCCGGTAGCGGAGCGAGCCCCCGAACGCGCCGCCGTAGCTGGCCGAGCGCCAGTTCCCCTGCACGATGACGAAGGACGGGTCGATCTCGTCGATGGAGATCTCGGCCGAGAGCTCCCGGAACGCATACACCACGCCATCGGTATCGAAGGTGACGCAGGCGATGTTGGGAGAGCCGTTGCCGTCGAGGTCGCCGATCTGGACGTGCATCACGTCCCCGGCGGTGCTGAACGTGAACACCGGAGAGCCGGTGGCCCCGTCGAGAACATACAGGATCTGGTCGTCGGACCCCGCCACCACGTCGAGGGTGCCGTCCTCGGTCACGTCGGCAACCCGGACCACGTTGACGTCGCCCCCCGTCAAGTGGCTCCAGAGCTCGCTTCCCGTGGTCCCGTCGAAGGCGTGCACGGATCGGTCGGTGGAGTTGCCGGCGGCCACGAGCTCATGGGTGCCGTCGCCCTGGAGGTCACCGTGGGACAGGCCATAGTCGACGTTGGACGCGAAGGCGGAGCTCCAGAACGGCGTGCGCGCGACCCCGTCCACGACCAGAATCTGGGTCTGGGTGGCAATACCGATGTCGAGGGTGCCGTCGTTGTCGGCGTCGAGCACCTCCACGTGGCGCACGCTGGACAGTCCGGTGACCTGCCAGAGGAGGCTGCCGTCGGTTCCGTCCAGCACCATCACCTTCTGACCCGGGAAGCCGACCGCCGCCACCACGTCGAGGGGCCCGAGGCCGTTCATCTGGGCCAGCTCGACCTCCTCGATGTCGCCGCCCAGGTTCATGGACCAGAGCAGGAGGCCGGTGGGACCGTCGATGGCGTAGACCGTCTCGTCGTCACTTCCCGCGATCACGTCGTCGGCGCCATCCCCGTCGAGATCGGCCACCTGGAGACACTTGCGGTAGATCTGATCGCCGGGAGTGGTGAGCTGCCACTGCGGTGAGGCCTTGGCCCCGTCGATGGCGGTCACCGTGTCGTCGTTGCCGGCCACCACCACGTCGACCTGACCGTTGCCGTCGAAGTCGCCGGTGGCCACCGCGTACAGATTCTCGGTACCGGTCCACCTCCAGAGCTCGGCGCCGGTGGCGCCGTCGATGGCGATGGCCTGGTCCATGAGAGAGGAGACGGCCACCACGTCCTGGGCGAGATCGCCGTTCAGGTCTCCGAGGGCGAGGCCGTTGCCGTACTCACCGAAGTCGAGCTCCCAGAGAAGCGGGGAATCGGAGGTTCTCAGGGCCCAGATGCCCTTGGCAGGATCGGGAGGGCTTCCCGAGGTTTCGGCGCTGCCGCCCCCGGCCACGTCCGCGATGCCGTCCCCGTCGAAGTCGCCGGCGGCCACGCTCGAGATCGTTCCCGCCACCGAGTAGTACCAGGTCTTGGCACCGCTGGCGCCGTCGACCACCTGCACCCGATCGAAGGTGGCGGCGAGCACGTTGAGCGTTCCGTCCCCCACCACGTCGGCGAAGGCGAGGTCGCGGACGTAGCCGTCGAGAGGAGAGGAGATCCACATCTCGACGTTGCTGCCGCCGTCGAAGGCGACGATCCGGTAGTTGCCGAGGAAGTTCCCCACCACGAGGTCGATGTCGGTGTCCTGGTCGAGATCGTGGGCGTGCAGGAAGATGTCCCCGTTCGTGTGGTCGAGCGGGCCCATCATGTACTGCCATTCGAGAGCCCCGGTGAGGCCGTTTCGGACCTCGACCACACCCTGGTCGGCAGAGCTCACCAGGCCGAAGATCGCCTCCACCGCGCCGTCCCCGTCGATGTCCTCGAGCAACACGTCGAGGGCGATGGAGGGCACGGTTCTGCCCCAGATCGTGGAGCCGTCGGTCCCGTCGAGGACGCCGTGGAAGTTGTCGAAGCCGGCGAGATACTCGTGGGCGTAGCCGACGTCGTCGATGCCGTCGCCATTGACGTCGCCGCACTCCACCGCGTTGACCCAGAGCGACCCGATGAGCCGCCTCCAGAGGAGGGCGCCGGTCTCGCCGTCGAGGGCGTACACGTAGTCGTCGAAGGACCCGACCACGACGTCCGGAAAGGCATCGCCGTTGAGGTTGCCGGTGGCGACATCCTGGTTGGTGGCTCCCACGGGATAGGTCCAGAGGGGAGAGCCATCGGTGCCATCGATGGCGTGCACCCGGCCGTCGGGGGTCGTCGAGCCGGCCGAGGCTCCGGCGATGACGTCCATGACCCCGTCCTGGTTGAGATCGGCGAGGGTCATGGACCGCACGCCGTCCTGGAGGAGGTAGGTCCAGAGCGCGGTGCCCGTGCTCCCGTCCACCGCGTGCACCCGGGACGGGGCGTCGAAGGCGCTATTCGAGTACTCACCCCCGATGACGTCGGGCACACCGTCGCCGTTCAGGTCGGCCGTTTCGACATGGTTGACGTGGAGACCCGGGTCGTAGATCCAGATCGGATCGCCCGAGAGCTGGGCCAGGGCACCGGGGCAGCAGGAGAGGACGAGCAGTCCGAGAAGCGGGATCGTGACCCTGGCCATGGCAACCTCCATCGAGATCGGGATTCGCCGGCCGGAGCCGGTCGGGAGAGGGCATGATAGCGCAGATGCGGGGCAGGGGGAACCGCGGGGAGGTGGCCCGGCCAACCCCCGTAGCCAGGCCGACCGCTCGCAGAAAGCTCAGATCACCGTGTCCAGAACCTCGACCAACCGGCCCACCTCGTCCGCCGTGTTGTAGTGAACCAAGGAGACGCGCACGACCCCGTCCCGTGCCGCGAGGCCAAGATCATCGATGAGGCGCCGGGCGTAGAAGTCCCCGAACCGGGTGCCGATCCGGTGGGAATCGACCCTGTCCACGATCTCCTTCGAGCTGCGGCCCTCGACGACGAAGCTGATCGTGGGCACCCGCAGACTCCGATCCGCGCGGTCGTGACCGATGATGCGCACCCGGGGCCGATCCCGCAGGAGGTCGAGGAGTCGCTCGCTCAGGCCCTCCTCGTGTGCCGCGATGGCCTCGAACGCCGAGGCCAGCCGATCTTCTCCTCTCCCTGACCTCGTGCCGAGCTCCTCCAGATAGTCGGTGATTCCTCCGCACCCGTATGCCAGCTCGTAGCAGGGGTTGCCCGGCTCGAGCTTGGAAGGGATCTTCTCCCGGGGCACGAAGAAGTGATAGAGGTTGTCGAGCTCGAGCAGCCGTTCGGCCGTGCCGTACAGCGCAGCGAGATGGGGGCCGTACGTCTTGTAGAGGCTGAACACGTAGAAATCGACGTTCCAGCGCTGCACGTCGAGTCGCCGATGGGGCGCGTGGGCCACCCCGTCCACGCAGATCATCCCCCCACATTCGTGCACGAGCCGAGCCCACTCCTCGATCGGCTCGATGGATCCCAGGATATTCGAGGTGTGCGTCACGCAGAGAAGCCTGGTCTTCTCGCCGAGCAGCTTCCGGAGATCCTCGGTCTCGAGGCGCAGCGACTCCGGATCCAGGTTCCAGAACCGCACCTCGACTCCCTGCTCGCGCAGCTCGATCCAGGGTCCGATGTTGGCCTCGTGGTCGACATTGGTGACCACGATCTCGTCCCCGGTCCCGAGCTGCGACCGGAGGGCCCTGGCCAGGAACTTGAGAAGAACCGTCGTGGACGCACCGAACACCACCTCCCGATCTTCGGCCGCCCCGAAGAGCTCGCGCACCCGGGACCGTGCTCGCGCCACACGCTCTCCGGCCTGGCGGGAGACCTCGTAGCCGGCACCGTGCTGCACATTCGTGTGCAGGAGATAGTCCCGGACTCGATCCGCGACACCCTCCAGGGTGAGGGATCCCCCCGCGTTGTCCATGAACGTCCACCCGGAATCGAGGCCGGGAAACTGCGATCGAACAAAGTCCAGATCCAGGGTCATTGGACGGTCTCCCGGCTAACCGGCGTCTCCGAGGGCCCGGAGCAGCGCTTCATACTCCTCTCGGCACTCGCCGCACAGGAGAAGGTGCTGCGCCACCGCCTCGAGGCTCTCGGGGACAGTTTTCCCCTGCAGCTCGTTCTCCGCGAACTCCGCGACTTCCTTCAGACATTCGTCGCAGGTGATCTCCTCCTGCCGCGTCAGCGAGAGGGATCGGAGCAGGGCTTCCATCTGTTCGCGCGAGAGGGCCATGTCAGCGTCTTTCGTCCTGTGTCAGGAGGTCGTCGGCAGTGTAGCCCACCGACTCCAGCTCCGCCCGGAGTCGCTTGCGGGCGTCATGAGTGAGCTTGTAGATGGCGTTCCGGTTGCTGCCGAGTCGGCGCCCGATCTCGTCGAGCGGCACTCCGTGGAGCTCGGCAAGGAGCGCGGTCCGCTGCCTCGAAGTCAAGGCCGTGTTCATGATCCGCAGGAGCGTCTCCTCGATGGCTCCCCGGGCGGCACGGTCAAGTGGCCCGACGTTGCGATCGAGGATCACCGGTGCTCCTTTTTCCTCCTCGAGGAGCCGGTCGAGGGAGACATCCATCCGGTGACGCCGCCGGAGCTCGGTGAGGGTCTCGCGCACCGCGATGCTCGACGCCCACGTGGTGAACCGGCTCTTGCCCCGGAACCGGTCGAGGTTCTCCAGCACCTTGATGAGGGCCTGCTGCACCGCGTCCTCCAGAAGTGAGTCATCGGCTCCGGCCCGTCCCTGAAAGGCTCTCCGCAGCCGGGACACGAGCACGCCCCGGAGCGCCGACAGGGCCTCGTTCCGGGGAGTTCCCTCGGCTCCAAGCTCCTCGATCCAGTCCTGATCCGTCCGGTCCATGTGCATCCGAAGCTTCCCGTCGAGCCGCGGATGACCCCGCCGACGATCGGCGAGAACCCTGTCATCCACTCGACGCACGCCTCAACGCCTATCTTACCCCTGTTCCTTGCCCGGGGAATCGCCCCGGTCCCGGGGTTGCCTCGAAAAACTTCTCCGATCGAGGTAAGGCCGGGCGGAATGGGGACGTCAAGGAGGTGCCGGCAAGAAGGACTCGACAGGATCAACCACCCTCAACGGAGACTCGAACGATGAAGATGACCACCTCCAAGGCGTTCCTCGCCGCCGCCCTCCTCCTCGTCGTGGGGATCGGCGTTTCCTGCACCGTCATGGCCGCCGACGGCGAGTCGCGGGCCTATCTCCACGGCTACAACCTGCCCAGCAGTGGGGTCGCCCTCGAAGGCTACTGTCCCGTGGCCTATTTCGCCGCCGGCAAGGCCATCCAGGGCAAGCCCGAGTACGCGTCCACCTACGACGAGGTGACCTACTACTTCGTCTCCGCGGACGCCAAGCAGGCCTTCGACAAGAGCCCGGGGAAGTTCCTCCCCGCCTACGGCGGCTGGTGCGCCTTCGGAATGGCCGTCAACGACAAGTTCCCGGTGGACCCGACGAACTTCAAGATCGTCGACGGCAAGCTGCTGCTGTTCCTCAAGAACAAGGACGTCGATGCTCTGACCCTCTGGAACAAGGGCAACGACCGGGAGCAGACGGCCAAGGCGGATACGTTCTGGAAGAAGGTGAGCGGGTAATCCTCGACCCCCTGCCCCCTCCCTTCTCTCCCTTCTCTCTTCGCCGCGGGTCGGAGGATAGTTTCCTCCGGTCCGCGGCCTTCTCGTGCGTCTCATCCGGCAAAATGGTGCCGAAAGAACTGCTGCGATTCCGCCCCGTTACCTCAGGTCTCCATCCAGGGGAAGGATCCCTTCGGCGAGGGGCAAGGAGTACCACAGGGTCGCTCCGGCCTCTTCACGCCACCGCTCCAGCGCCGCAATCCCCTTTCTCATCTCCGCACGCGGCAGCCGCCCCGAGGCATCGAGCCCCAAGGCGGCTCCCTCCAGCACGCCGATCAGGTTGTCCACCACCGGTCCGAAGAGCGGCATGCCCCGGGTCGCGCCATAGAAGACGGTCGTCACCCGGGTCGGCCTCCCGCCCGCCTCATGCAACAGCTCGGCGAGCCTCCGGCCGATGAGCGGGTCGTAGCCGTGATCCCGGTAGCTCTCCCAGTAGATCTCCCACACGCGCGCCATCTCGGGGCAGTGAGGCGACAACCGGAGCTGCTCGTGATCGTCGTCGACGAGCACGATCCTTCCGCCGGGTCGCACCGCCGAGATCATCTCGCGCACCACGGCCAGGGGATCGGTCACGTGCTCGAGGAGAAACCGCGCGTGGGCCAGGTCGAAGCTCCCCCGCTCCTCCTCGGTCAACGGCAGCTTCGTGGCATCTCCTGCCCGGAACTCGACGAGCTCCCTCTCTCCCGCTTCGATCGCCTGCTGTTCGGCGGCTACCCGTTGCCGTTCCTCGCGCTCGACCCCGAGGACCCGCGCCCCGTCTCCCAGCCTCCGGGCCATGGCCCTTGCCATCTGCCCCAGTCCCGATCCGACGTCGAGGAGTCTCCGAACTCCGCCGAGATCCAGCGCCACCAGCTCCGCATCGTTGAGGATCGTCTGCATGAGCGTCAGCCGGCGCATCTCCGCGGGCGAATATCCGTGAATGTAGTCCTCGGCCACCCTCAGATCCTCCGTACCGCAACCTGACTTCGTCGCCTGCCCTCTGCCAAGACCACGATCGCAAGCGCCATGCGTGAAAATCTGTACGTTCTCGTGGGCCGGGGAACAGCTTTGGCCTGGCCGCGATCGCCTGAGATCGATGGTGGCGGCGCGGTATACTGGCGGCCATGAACAGCCAGAAAAAGGGCCCCGATGCGACCGAGGCGCTGGTCGACCGCCTCAAGCGCCAGTACGGCTCGGATGTCGATCCCGGGATCTCGCTGGAGGGCGGCACGGGCACCGATACGGCCCCACTGGCTCCCTCTCGCCCGGCGTCGGGAACCTCCTCCTCCAGCGTCCTGGAGCGCCTCGGGGAGCGCGCTCCCCTCTCCCTGCGCTACCGCCTGGACGGCGAGATCGCCCGGGGCGGGATGGGGGCGATCCTCAAGGTCTGGGACGAGGACCTGCGCCGCCCGCTGGCCATGAAGGTGGCTTTGGGGAGAAGAGGAAGGTCCCCCGACGCTCCGCCCGCCGCCATGAACCCGAGGATCGTGTCCCGTTTCCTGGAGGAGGCCCAGATCACCGGGCAGCTCGAGCACCCCGGCATCGTGCCCGTGCACGAGCTCGGCCTCGACGCGAAGGGCCACCTGTTCTTCACCATGCGCCTGGTGCGGGGGCGCGACCTGGAAAAGATCTTTGCCCTCGTCGCCGGGGAGAAGGAGGGTTGGTCCCGCACCCGGGCCCTGGGGGTGATGCTCAAGGTGTGCGAGGCGGTGGCCTTTGCCCACTCGAAGGGGGTGATCCACCGCGACCTCAAGCCGTCCAATGTCATGGTGGGAAGCTTCGGCGAGGTCTACGTGATGGACTGGGGGGTCGCGCGGGTCTACGGCCACGAGGACCGCCACGATCTCCGTCCCGCGGTCGACCCCTCCGGAATGCCGGTTCTCCCCGAGTCCATCGCCACCGATCTCCGGGACAACCCATCGAGCGCGAGCGGAGGGGCGATCTACACCCTGGACGGGGAGGTGCTGGGTACCCCGGCGTACATGGCGCCGGAGCAGGCCCGCGGTTCGGCGTCGGCTCTCGACGCGTGCAGCGACGTCTACTCCGCGGGGGCGATGCTCTACCGGCTGTGCACGGGAAGCGCGCCTTACGTGGGGCGGGGTGCGCAACGCAGCGCCCACGAGGTCCTCAACGACCTCTGGCACGGGCCACCCGACAAGGTCGAGCACCTCGCTCCCCTGACCCCGGCGGAGCTGGTGGCGATCTGCGAGAAGGCGATGGCCCGTGATCCCGCGCACCGCTACCCCGACATGCTCGCTCTGGCGGAGGATCTGCGTGCGTTTCTCGAGCACCGGGTCGTCCGCGCCTACGAGACGGGAGCGATCGCCGAGACCCGCAAGTGGGTGCGCCGGAACAAGCCGCTTTCCTCCTCCCTCGCCGCCGGGATCCTGGCGCTGGCGGCGGGTCTGGTCGCGACGCTCGTCCTCAAGGGGCGCGCGGACGACAGCGCGACCCTCGCCGAGGCGCGTCGGGGCGAGGCCGTCGCCTCGGCGGACCTGGCCGAGCGTCGCCGGGTCGAGGCCGACGCGAGCGCCGCCGCCGCCCTCCGTCAGGTCCGCATCACCGCCGAGGTGAACGAGTTCCTCAACCACGACCTGCTCGCCGCCGTCGCCCCCGAGCGGGGCGGCATCGACGTCACCGTGCGGGAGGTGCTGGAAATGGCGGCGTCTCGCCTCGAGGGCCGATTTGCCGACCAGCAGCTGATCGAGGCGGAGCTCCGCACCACGATCGGCACCAGCTTCGGCCGGCTCGGCGAATACGACCGCGCGTTGCCCCACCTCGAGCGCGCGCTCGCGCTCCGGAGCGAGGTTCTCGGCGAGAAGGCGGAACCGACCCTCGACGTCATGCAACGGAAGGTGGCCGCCCTCCTCGACGCGGGACGCCTCGAGGAGGCGAGGGACCTCGCGGAGCGGACCGTCGCGCTCTGGCGGGAGGTGGTCGGCGACGACCACCGGGCGACGCTCGCCGCCCGGGGCGACCTGGCCCGCGCCTGCTGCGATCTCGGTCGGTACGACGAGAGCCGCGCGATCTACGAGTCCGTCCTCGAAGCCCAGACCCGACGGCTGGGCCGAGAATCCGAGGACACCGTGGCGACCCTCGGCAACCTGGGCATCCTGCTCCAGAAGCAGGGGCTCCTGGGCGAAGCAGAGGCGCGATTACGGGAGTGCCTCGAGATCCGGCGGCGCAGCCTGGGCAGCCGGCACCCCGAGACGCTGGTGGCGATCAACAACCTCGCACTGACCTGCGCTGACCTCGGAAGGCTCGAGGAGAGCGAAGCCCTCTATCTGGAGGCACTCGAGGTGCGCCGGGAAATCCTGGGCCCTGGTCACCCCCATCTTGCCGTGAGCCTGGGCAACCTCGGAATCCTCTACTCCCGGCAGGGGCGGCTCGACGATTCCCTGCGCGCCTACACCGAGGAGGTCCGGATCCTGCGCGCGTCGCTCGGTGAGGATCACCCCGACACCCTCACCGCGCGGAACAACCTGGCAGCGAGTTACGCGGAGCTGGGGCGCGACCAGGAGTCCCTCGACATCCGCCTCGGGGTCCTCGATGGGCAGCGGCGAGCCCTGGGCCCGAAGCACCCGGATACCCTTCTGTCGGCGAGCAACCTGGCCATTCTCTACCTCAGGCTGGGCCGGATCGAGGAGTCCGAGAAGCTCCATGACGAGACGCTTGCCCTCGAGAGAGAGGTGCTCGGCAAGGACCATCCCCAGACCCTCGTTACCCTCGAGAACCTGGCCAACGTCCATTTCACCCGGGGCAATCTCGAGCGTGCGGAGGCGATCGTGCTCGAAGTCCTCGAGGGGCGGCGGCGCACCTTCGGGGACGATCACCCGCTGGTGGCCAGGACCCGGTTCAACCGGGCCATGATCCGGAAGATGACCGGCGATCTCTCCTCGGCAATCGAGCTGATGGAGGTGGCGGTCGCCGGTCACAGGAAGTCCCTCGGCTCGTCTCATCCCGATACGGCGAGGTGCCTGAAGGAGCTCGGGACGCTCCGCCAGGACGCGAAGGACGTCGACGGGGCAGAGGACTGCTTCCGCGAGGCCATCGCCATCCTGCACAAGGCCGGCATCGAGAGCACCGAGCTGGGATACATGCTCAACCAGCTCGCGGTTTGCTCCCTCGACAGGCAGGACTACGAAGGGGCGATCGATGCGGCCCGGGAGGCGGTGACGATGGGGCGGCGCCTCAACGGCGACGATCACCCGACCACGCTGGTGTCGATCTACCTTCTCGCGGGCGCCCTGGTGGAGGCGGGGCGCTACGAGGAGGCCGAGCCCCTCGCCCTTGCGTACCACGAGCGGCGACTCGCCGCCTCGGGTGCGAGAGATCCGGAGACCCGTCGCGGCCGCTCGCTCCTGCGCAGGCTCTACGAAGGCTGGGGTCGTCCGGAGGAAGCGGAGAAGTGGTGAGCGGAGGGCGGCAGGAGGGCGTTGACGTGGATCACTACTCGGCCTGGCACCTGGCCCGGCCCGGCAAGGGGTACGACGGTAAGGCCCTGGCGTGGCAGGCGCGGCTGGATGCGCTGAAATAGCATCGGAACTGGGGCGGAAGTCCTGAAGCCCGCAACGCGAGAGGAGCCGACCCGTGAGATCCTTTCTGCCCTCCCTGCTCACCCTTCTCCTCGTGCTCACCGGCTGCGCACCGAACGGCGGGGTCCAGACGGCGGACAAGGGGGAGACCAAGACTCGACCACGGCTCCCGGCCGACGACGAGTCCACCGCGCAGCGCGAGGCCATGGTGGATCTCATCGCGGGAAGAAGCGAGGTCTACCGCGGCCCCGACGGACCCGTTGCACGGAAAGTGAGCAAGCGCGTTCTCGAGGCCCTGCGCCGGGTGCCTCGCCACGAGCTCGTGCCCGAGGGGCGGCGTTCTCTTGCCTACGCCGATTCGCCCCTTCCCATCGGCAACGACCAGACCATCTCCCAGCCCTACATCGTGGCGCTGATGACCGAGCTTCTCGCGCTGGAGGAGGGAGACAAGGTGCTCGAGGTCGGCACCGGCTCGGGCTATCAGGCGGCGGTCCTGGCCGAGCTCGCCCGCGAGGTCGCCACCATCGAGATCATCCCCGAGCTGGCGGCGAGAGCCGAGAAGGACCTGCGCCGCCTCGGCTACGAGAACATCTCGTTTCGCACCGGCGACGGCTACCGCGGCTGGCCCGAGAAGGCGCCCTTCGACGCCATCATCGTCACTGCCGCCCCTGGCCATGTGCCGGAGCCCCTGAAGGAGCAGCTCGCCGTGGGCGGCCGCCTCGTCCTCCCGGTGGGCGAGCAATACCAGGTGCTGCTGCTGATCCGGAGAACCCGGACCGGCTACGAGACGAGCGAGATCACGGGCGTCCGCTTCGTGCCGATGACGGGGGAGGCGAGGAAGAGGTAGCGCTCTCTCCCTCCCCGAGGAACGAGCTGGTAGCATGGCGGGTCGCGGGAAACCGCCGTGTCTGGACCGAGACCACCGGGGGCGACCGAGTGACCAAGCCTCTCGATCGCGGATTGTACGAGCTCCTCGTCACTGCAGACCTCGCCGCTCGACTCGCCGAGCTCGGGGAGGGACTGGAACCCCGGCAGACCGACCTCCACGCCGCAGAGGCCGCCAACCGGATCGCGCTTCACCTCGGCCGGACCATCGAGCGCGTCATCGAATCCCTCCGAGACGAGGATCGAGTCGGTCTGGGCATTCGAGTCGCCCGCGACCTCCTGTACCGCCTGGATCAGCTGATCGAGACGGGGACGGTCAAGGTCGATGCCCCCGTCGAGCCGGCCTCGGTTCTCCGTTCGATTCTCGGCCTCCAGCCGGATGGAACCCTCAGGAACATCGAGGCCCCTTTGACCCCCCTCCTTGACACAACCTTGCTCACCAACGCGCCCGGCGAGCCGCGCGTCGGGCGCCAGCTTCAGGCCGAAATCGGTTCCTCCGACCGGATCGACGTGCTGATGGCCTTCATCCGCAACAGCGGCCTCGCCCCGATCCGTGATCATCTTCGTCAACATTGCGACGACGGCCGAACGCTCCGGATTCTGACCACAACCTACACGGGATCGACCGAGCGCAGGGCCCTCGACCTCCTACGAGACGTCGGCGCCCAGGTGAGAATCTCTTATGACACCAGCTCGACACGACTCCATGCCAAGGCATGGCTCTTCTACCGTGACTCGGGCTTCTCGACGGCATACGTCGGATCTTCGAACCTCACGCATTCCGCACAGGTTGCCGGACTCGAATGGAACGTTCGCATCTCGGGTGCCCGGAATCCCGAGGTGATCGACAAGATGGGGGCCGTCTTCGAGTCCTACTGGGAGAACAAGGACTTTCGACCCTATGATCCTCTGGAGTTTGACGAGAGGACAAGCCGCCAGGGCGACCCCGGTCCCGCCATCTACCTGAGTCCGGTCGAGTTGCGCCCCGAGCCCTTCCAGGAACGGCTCCTCGAGCAACTCGCCGTGTCCCGTCGTCACGGCCATCACCGGAACCTCCTCGTTTCCGCCACGGGGACCGGCAAGACCGTCATGGCTGCCCTGTTCTACGCCCGGCTGCGTGAAGAGCTTTCTCGCACGCGGCTGCTCTTCGTCGCTCACCGAAAGGAAATCCTCGATCAGAGCCTGGCCACGTTCCGTCACGCGATGCGTGAGCCCAGCTTCGGCGAGAAGTGGGTCGACGGCCTGCGTCCGGAGCGCTTCGAGCACGTCTTCGCCTCGATCCAGAGCCTGAGCCAGGCCGATTTCGCCAATCTTCCCGCCGAACACTACGACGTCGTCATCATGGACGAGTTCCATCATGCCGCCGCCCCTTCTTACCAACGCCTGCTCGACCACGTCCGGCCAAGGGAGCTCCTCGGCCTCACCGCCACCCCCGAGCGCGCCGATGCCCTCCCTGTGCTGCAGTGGTTCGACGACCGCATTGCGGCCGAGCTTCGCCTCTGGGATGCCATCGATCAGCACTACCTCACACCCTTTCTCTACTTCGGCATCCACGACGGACTCGACCTCGAGGAGATCCCCTGGAAGAGAGGCATCGGATATGACACCGAGGCCCTCGCCGGTCTGTACACGTCCTCCGACGCGTGGGCCCATCTGGTCATCAAGGAAGTCGACGACCGGGCCGAGGATCTTGCATCGATGCGCGCGCTGGGCTTCTGTGTCAACGTGACCCATGCTCGGTTCATGGCTCGGATCTTTCGGGAAAAAGGAATCGCTGCCGTAGCAATCTGGGGCAACACTCCCTCCGCCGAGCGCGAGGCCGCACTCCGAGACCTTGCCACTGGACGGATCAAGGTCCTGTTCTCCGTCGATCTCTTCAACGAGGGAATCGACGTGCCGACGATCAACACCCTCCTCTTGCTACGGCCGACCGACAGCCCGACTCTCTTTCTGCAGCAACTCGGGCGCGGGCTGAGAAAGGCCAGGAACAAGACCGTCTGCACGGTGCTCGACTTCGTCGGCCATCACCGGAAGGAGTTTCGCTTCGATCGCCCCTTGCGAGCCCTCCTCGGGGGCACGCGCAAGGACCTCGAAGCGCAGGTCCGAGGCGGCTTCCCGCTCCTGCCCGCAGGCTGCCACATGGAGCTGGATCCCGTGGCCACGGAAATCGTCCTGCGCAGCATTCGCGAGTCGATTCCCTCCCGGTGGAAGCAGAAGGTGGCGGAGCTCCGCGCACTGGTGAATTCGGGCCACGAGGCGGATCTCGCCACGTATCTCCAGCAAAGCGGCCTGGACCTCAGCGACGTCTATGCCGGGTCGCGCGGCTGGTCGAACCTGTGCGAAGAGGCCGGGGTACCCACCCAGGATGCGGGACCGGAGGAAACGAAGCTGCGCCGCGCCGCGGGTCGGCTACTCCACATCGACGACAACACGAGGCTCGGATTCTACCTGGCGCTGCTCGCAAGGGAGACGGCACCCGTCGTGGCCGACCTCGACGAACGGCAGCGCCGACTCGCCCGGATGCTCGTCGCTCAGGTGGCCGATCAGGTCGCCGACAAGTCCACCAGCCTGCAGGCGGGAATCGACTTCCTCTGGTCCCACCCGCAGGTTCGGTCCGAGCTCCGCGAGCTCTTCGCCATCCTGCGCACGAACGTCGATCACCTCCATCTGCCCCTCGAGAGACGAGCCGAGGTTCCCCTCGAGGTGCATGCACGCTACACCCGACTCGAGATCCTCGCCGCCTTCGATGTCGGGGCCGGCACCAAGGTCGCTCCCTGGCAAACGGGCATACGATGGATACCCGAGGCCAGGACCGACCTGCTGGCCTTCACTCTCGACAAGACCGACGGAGTCTTCTCGCCGACGACGCGGTATCGCGACTATGCGATCAGCCGAGAGCTGATCCACTGGGAGAGCCAGTCAGTAACCCGCGCCGAAAGCGACACCGGGATCCGCTACCGGCACCACCTCGCTCAGGGAACGGATGTGTTGCTGTTCGCGCGGCTTCGCCAGAATGACCGCGCCTTCTGGTTCCTGGGACCGGCGACCTACGTCAGCCACACGGGCGAGCGGCCCATGGCCATCACCTGGCGGCTCCGCTCTTCGCTTCCTGGCGACCTCTTTGCTGCGTTCGCCGCAGCCGTCGCCTGAATCGGGGCCAAGAATGGAAAACCGCTGAATCAAGGAGAGCGCCACGAAGACCCGAACCACCACCTTCCTTCTCGTCATCTTTCCCCTCATCCCCGCCTGCGCCGGCACGTTTCCGGTGGAGCCGGGATTCGTGATGTCGATCCGGCGCGACGACGCCGGGAAGACGGCCGAAGAATCGCGGCCGGACTCGCTCCGGATCCGGTGGCTCGGCACGAACTCCTACCTCATCGCCATGGGCGACGCCTCGGTGCTCGTCGATCCCTTCGTGAGCCATCACGGGATCGTCTCGTCGTTTCTCGGCGACACGCTGGAGACGGATCGGGCGTTGCTGGAAGACGTGTTCGGCGACGTGGCACTCCCGGACGCGATCTTCATCGCCCACTCGCACTGGGACCACCTCATGGACGTGGCTGCGCTGCATGATCTGTGGGAGGAACCCGACATCCCGATCTACGGGAGCGAGACGACGCGAAACATCCTGAGCGGATACCGGACCGGTATCGATTCCAACTGGCGCCAGATGCCCATTGACAGGTGGTACGAGATCCCTCATCCGGGCAAGACGAGGCTCGAGATCCTCGTCGTCGAGAGCTCGCACGCGCCTCACGCGGACACGGGCACCAGCGATCTCGACCCAGTTTCCGCACGAGCCAGAGCTGAGGAAGCTCCGCTGGCTCGCCTCACGTCGCCCACTCGGCGCCAGCCGCCCCGGCCTCCTCCTCGGTGTCAATATCTCTGGCGAGGCTCATCCCCTCGAGAAGGGGGATCCGCACTCCCTGTCCGGCAAGGCGCCTCCTTTGTCGACTCGTGATCACGATCCTCGACACCGCTCTCTCCAGCTCCGAGCGCAGGATCGTCCCCGCGCGCAGCCGCTTCGCCAGCAGCAATCCATTCCTGACCACCGACAACGTGAGGTTCGGGAGCCGCAGGCCCAGCAGGTGCAGAAGATCCTGGTAAAGGAGGCTCCCCAGCACCCGCCACAGCATCACGCGCCGCCTCGTGGCGATGGACCGATTCCGGGTCCGGTAGGCGAGATCGAGGAGCTGGTAGAGGAACTCACGGCGGAGGGCCCGGGGATCGAAGACGATCAGGTGACAGGGATAGCAGGACGTCGCGGGACGGCCCTCTTCCTCCACCACCCGGTAGGACGGCTTCCAGCCGAAGGCTCCCGCATCCTCGGGAAACGCCGGCGCCCGGATGAGAGGACACCACACGTCGCAGGGCTCTCCGCTCCGGTAATCAGCGAGGAGGCTCCGCAGCTCGTCGGGCTCGGGAAGCACGTCACAGGTGGCGATGGCCATGGGGCCCTCGTGCCCCTGGTCCAGGAAGAAGTCGACCGCGGTGCGGATGTTGATCGAGATCCCGTCGTCGACATCCACGATGCGATCTGCAGGGAGGATCTCCCGGTAGATGGAAAGAGGTCCCGCGACTCTGATCGGCGAGAGATCGGGACAGCTCGCGAACCGCTCGAGGACGTGGGCGATGAGGGGCCGCCCCTCGATCCGGAGCGCCGCGCCCTTGTAGCTCATGAGTGGGTGCAGCTCCCGCGCCGACTCGGGAAGAAGGCCGGGCTTCGGGTTGCTTCCCCCGAGGATGGTCAGAGGTATGGGTGACGAGGGCATGGTCGTCCGACAGGATAGCAGGGGCTCGACCAAGCCCGTCGCCAGGTCAGCGCCTCACGAGTCCTGCCACGAAGGAATCGTTTTTGTGTGCCAGGAGTGAAGGCGCCCCCGTCCACCCTCCTGGAGTGGAGGCACGACCATTCCAAGCGCCCCGAAGCCAATTACCGGAGGGTTGGAAATGAAGTGCCGATCGCTGATTCTCGTCTCACTCCTCATCCTCGGCGTGTGCGTCGCGTCGGCCGGAGCCACCGGCTTCAGCAGTGCCCTGATGGTCAAGGGTACCGCCGACCCCACGCAGAAAAGGGTCGTCGTCTACGATCCCGACGGCATCCGGAAGCTCCTCATCCTGGGCGACAACGTCGCCCCGGTGGAGATCGTCAACAACGATCCTGCCCCCAGCCGGGTCGACGTGATGGTCCAGGGGCTCGACTCCAGCCTCGCCATGATGCCTCTCGAGATCCTCGTGGAGGACACCGAGGGCTCCATCACCAAGCACGTCTTCGACGGCGAGGGCGTCTTTGCCATCGGCGAGCTGAAGTCCTCTCCCGATGGCACGTTTCGCCTCCAGCAACGGTTGACGCGGCTCAAGTCGACATCCGAGGTCTTCGTCAAGACGTTGACCAATGTCCGCACCGTCGATGCCCGGATCCAGATCGGAAACCCGGACGATCCGGCGCCCTCGCTCGCCGGATTCCTGGTGGTGACAGGGCGTCTCGACCGGCCCGATTTCGGTGGCGAGATTGCCGTCGAGCTGGGAAAGCCCGGTGACCCGTGGCAGGTCGTGATCGTGGTGGGATCGGCTCCCTGAAAAAAACGTCCTGGGCCCGTCATGGTCTCCTGGTCGAGAGAATCGCTTCCGGTCGAGCACTTTCCTCGCCGGAGACGCGATCCTCGCCAGCGGGACCATGGCTCGCCTTCACCGCGGTCAACAGCGCGTGCTTTCCGAGGAGGATTTCCCGCCTCCCTGCCGGCGGCTACGGCTCCTCCTCGGTCACATCCTCCCCGTCCCCGGCCTCGCCTCGCCAGAAGAACACGGCCCCGTCCCGGAACGTCCGGCGGCGCGGGAAGAGCCGCCGGAATCGCTCGTCCTGCGTGTCGTGGAGAACGTTCCGGTTCGCTCGGACCCCCATGAACGCCCCCGAGAAGTAGACCCCGTCGATGGGCAGGAACTCGTCCTGAAACGAGAGCACCGAGAAGACCGTCGCCCCCGCTTCGTTCCGGCCCACGTGGTGACGGATGGTGCGCCGCCCCGTCTTCCAGGTGATGGCAAAGGACTGGTTCGAGAAGATCACCGCGTTCCGATCCGCGTGGTCGGCGATGAACTCCATTTGCTTGTCGACCACGATCTCGCTCTCGCTGGAGACTCTCCTGTATCCGGCCACGAGGCCGGGAAGGTTGGTGAGCACGAGCATCACCACCGAGAAGACGGCCAGAAGAGATCCTTCGACCAGAAACCGCGAAAGGAGTTGCGCGGTCACCCCTGCTCCCAGGAGGAGCAGGAAGGGCAGGCAGTGGAAGCAGTCCTCGGCGAGATCGCCATCGGTGAAGCCGAGGGGAATCGCCGTGACGAGGAAGGATCCAACGACCAGCCACCCGAGCGATCGCAGCCCCCGCCCCACCGGCCAGAAGAGAGAGACGAGGGCCAGAAGGGGAACGAGGAAGGTCCCCCCGAAAAAGGAAAGATCGGCGAGGAGCTCGCTGGCGTCGAGGTGCGACCTGGCCAGAACGAGATCGCCGTGCTCCTTGAAGTCGTGAAGAGGAGGCACGAAATCGGTGTGGAGCGAGAAGAACGGGCTCCCCGTCACCTCGAGGTTACGCAGGAGCCAGGGCACCTGGACGAGGAACACCAGCACCACGAGAAGAGCCGCCTCCACCAGCCCGCGCCGTGACGAGAGGGCGGGACGCGTCCCCCCGCGCGAGAAGAAGACGATCCAGGCGCAGAAGAGGGGCAGGGCCAAGACGACGTGGGTGCGGCCCAGGACGGCAAGACCGAAGGCGACGCCGCTCACCAGAAGCCAGGCAATGCGCTTCGTGCCGCCGCCCCCGGCCATCCGGTAGAGCGCGTAGAGCGAGAGCGTAAAGAAGAGCATGACCGGAGGCTCGGCAAGACCCGCGCATCCGATCTCGAGCAGGACGCCGTTCACCGTGAAGAGAAAGACGGTCCCGATCGCCGCCAGCATCCCCAGCGCCCTTCGCGCCCACAGGTAGAGGAGCAAGGAAAGAAGGGACTGGCAGATGATCCCGTAGCCCACCACCGCCGCGTTCCCCACCCCCAGCACCAGCGACAGGGCGGCGATCCCCAGGGATGCGAGAGGGAATCCGTTGACGATGGGCCAGTCCGCCTGGAGAAGACCCCGGTCTTCGAGAAAGCGGAGCTGCAGACCGCTCGTGATCTGGCGCGAGCTGAACCCCCGCCCCTCGGTGATCTCCCGGGCGATCTGGGCATGGTCGAAGGCGTCGCGCCGCCACAGCCCGTCCACGGCGAGATCGGCGAAGAGGAGAAGAGCCAGCGCGGTGAGCGTGGCGGCAACGAGGCCACCACCCACCCTGCGCCACCCGCGTCGCCCCGGTTCTTCGGTCAAGCCCCGTTGCCTCGATACCACTGGCCAGAGATCCCGGCCAGAGTCTACCTCGATGGCGACGGAGTGACCTCCCTCACCCGGAAGATCCTCCAGGGGGGAGCCTGCGCCGGGTCCTGGAGGCGAGCAACCCGCAGATTCGGCGAGATGAAGCGCTGCGAGGCATCGAACACGAAACCGGTGTCTTGCCAGGTGGTGAGATCGATCCGCTCCTCCACCACGTAGCTCGTCCCCGGCACGAGGCCGTAGTCGGAGGGCTCGAAGCTCACCGTGACGTCGGCGTTCTGGGGCGAGAAGTTGACGAGCAAGATCCCCACCGTGTCCAGGAGGGCATCCTTCCAGGCGCTGCCGACCACGCGCACGACATCCCTGGTGGTGGTGTTTCCGAACAGCGTGAACCTCATGCTGACGCTGTCGTCAGGGTCCGAAGGAGTGATCACCGGCTCGCGCAATCCTTCCCCGAAGACCAGATACTCCACCGAGGATCCACGAAGCGTGGCCATGGCGGCCAGGAACACCTGCTCGTCCTGGAGCGCCGGATCGAGGCCCTGCACCGGCCCAACGTACTGGAGCACGTTGGGATCGTTCTGCTCCACCTGGGAGCGGAGAATCCTCCCGTCCATGGCGATCTGCGCATAGCGGAGCCGCAGGTGGAGCATCTCCGACAGGGGGTTGTTCGGATCCACGTAGGCATTGACCGCGGTCAGGACATCGGGCGGCTTCGACGGCTGGAAGCCGTAGTCGTGATAGAGCTGCCCGAAGAGGGCGACCGGGGTGGCATTGTCGATGGTGCGGAAGACACCGTCGAGGGTGTCGTCGAGAGGCTCGGCGAAGCTCCGTCCCGTGAGGACGAAGAACGGGAGCAGGGTCTCCGGAGAGTGCTCCATGCCGAGGAGGAGAGGAGCAGTGCCGATCGCCGCCGCCCCGGTGCGGATCTGGTCGGCGAGCTGCGTCCAGCCCGATGTGAGATAATTGCCCCCTCCCACCCGGTGGTTGTGGCTCGAACGATCGACGATCAAGGAATCATCCACCATGGGGGCATAGCAGACGAAGCAGAAGTTGCCCGTTCCGGTGACGGCGACGGCATTGAACCCGGCGATCCCTCCGAGCTGGGAATCGGCCATCGTCTGGAGGATGAGGGACGTGCGGTGGCCTCGGAGCCACTGGCTCGCCACGCAGGCCCTGTAGCGGGTGGCCTTGGCCAGCATGGGCGACAGATCGGGATTGTACATGATGCCCTTCTGCAGCCCCTCCGCGAGCACGGCGGCATCGGTGGCGATGCCGGTGGTGTCGCGATTCATCGATACCGCGCGCACCCGCATGACCCCGGGATTGCTCGGCGCCCGCAGCTCCTTGATGAGCTCGGGCACGCCAACCCGCATGGGATACGAGATGTCGTCATGCCCGGCGGTGGTGGGGCCGTCGGGCCCCAGGGCGTAGCGGCTGAGGAGCATGAAGGGCTCGAAGTCGACGGTGCCCGCCGGATCGTATCGGCGGCGGATCACCTCCAGGAAGGTCAGCGTCTGCTGGATCTTCCCGTACTCGGCCACCCAGTCCAGCTCGTCGGTGTCGACGGGAAGCCCCCAGCGGATGATGAAGGTGGTGGTCTTGACCGCCTCGTCGATATCGATCCGGGAACCGAGGGTTCCCCGCAGGATGAAGGGCACGTCGTTGTCGATCACCCAGCTCCGGTACTTCTTGGTGGCGTCCAGCCAGTCGCCCGAAAAGACGTCCATGACCACCGAGTAGCCCGCGTTGGGAAGGAGATCGAAGGTGCGCAGGTCGGCCTCGACGTCGGCCATTGTCTCCGACGCGGCGGGCCGCGGCGCCGAATTGAAGTGAGTGAAATAGGTGTAGACCCGGACCTTGTCCGGAGTCTGCTGCGGCGCTCCCTTGTTGAAATAGAGGTTCTTGACCAGGCCCGCATCGTCTTCGGCGGCGAGATAGAGCCCCATGGTCGAATCATAGTAGGCCATGAACTGGCTCATCATGTTGCCGGGATAGGTGAAGAAAGCGTCCTGCACGAAGCCCTCGTCCACCACGCGCTCGGGAAAGTTGTTGCCGTTCTCGAGGGGGTTCGGCACCACCTGCCCACCCGTCATGGGGATGAGGAAGTGGTCGTCGGTGGAATCGTTGCCGATGGCCTTGAAGCCGAGATAGGGACCGCGCACGGCGTAGACGAAGTAGGGGCCGGTGTCCACGGAAACCGAGAAGTCCCAGGCCGCTTTCCCGTCATTGAGGAGCTTGCAGCCCACCTCGATCTGGAGGAGCTGGGACGAGCCCGGCACCGGAATATCGTTCCATTGCAGACGGGCCACGTCGGGAGACAGCTCCTCGAGGACGGTCTGCTCGATGGGCAGGAGCAGGAACTCGAGCTCGCCGTCCGGGATCCGCACGGGAGGTGACCCTGCGGCATCGCTCGACGAGCGAAGCTCGACCTGGATCATGGGGCTGATGAGCGTGTTGAAGCTCGACTGGGTTGCGGCGAGCTTGTTCACGATCTGGGTCATGCCGATGCCGCCCACCGGATCGGTCGCCTTCTTCTTGCCCCGCAAGAAGATGAGCTTCATGCGATCGTTTTCGAGCTCCACCCGCGTATGCACGTCGGCGGCGCGCGCGGTCGAGACGATCCCTCCCCCCGAGACGGCGAGGAGAAGCAAGACGAGGACGAGGCCCGGGCGTTCCATGGTGGCGCGTTCCCTTCCTGTGTCAAAGGCGCGGTGATGGCACATCACCTCTGCCATTGAAGCTCGAAAGCGGGCGGGACCGTCCCTACGGGCGACGCGGGCGGGCTAGCCACTTCATCTCCGGCCGGTGCGAGACCGGCCGCTCATTCCTCCGTCCATTCTATGGGATGGCGCGGGGAATGGAAAGGTTCCGCGCGATCGTCACATTCGATCGTGAGGAAACGCCAGGACGTCGGCGAGGGTCCGGGCCGAGGTGGCCAGCATCACCAGCCGGTCGAATCCCACCGCGACCCCCGCGCAGTCCGGAAGGCCCTCCGCGAGAGATGAGAGGAGTCGCTCGTCGGGAGGGAGGACAGCCCTTCCGTCTTCTTTGCGGAGCCGGTTGGCCTCGTGGAAGCGCCGGCGCTGTTCCCTGGCATCGAGAAGCTCGTGATATCCGTTGGCGACCTCCATGCCTCGCAGGAACACCTCGAAACGTGCCGCAACCTCCCGGCCGTCACCATCCCGCAGCATGCGCGCCAGCGACGCCTGGGACGGCGGGAAATCGACCAGGAACAGGGGACCCTCGGCTCCGAGCCCCGGCTGGAGATGGAGGGAGAGGAGGAGATCGAGCCAGGGATCGACGCCGCGGCCCGAGAGATGGGGCGGCGCGTCGATGCCGAGCTCGCGCGTCTTTCGTGCGCACTCAGCCTCGGTACAGGCGAAGGGATCGAGCCCGATGCCCGTGACGAAGAGATCGCGATACGAGCGCACTTCCCGCGAGGCCTGCGGCGCGAGCCCGGGAAGGAGGGTGGCAAGGAGCTCTTCCACCTCGTCCATGAGGGCGGAGAGGTCGAAGCCGGGGCGGTACCACTCCAGCAGGGTGAACTCGGGGTTGTGGAGGCTTCCGCACTCGCCATGCCGGAAGACGCGGCAGACCTGATGGATCGGCCCGGACCCGGCGGCGAGGAGCCTTTTCATGCAGGCCTCGGGTGAAGTGTGCAGGTAGAGCGGGCCCCCGTCCCCGGAAACGTCGAGGGAGAAGGGATCGAGGTGACGCTCCACCACCACGCCCCGGGAAAGGGCCGGCGTCTCGACCTCGAGGACGCCGCGGTCCTCGAAGAAGCGCCTCGTGAGGGCAAGGAGCTCGGCGCGCCGCCGAAGCGTGGCGAGGCTCGCGGACGGCCGGTGGTCGGGCTCGCCCGCGCTCTCCGTCACGCTGATCTCCTCTCCCCCGGCGAGCGGTTCTGGACCCGGCTAGCGGTTCTGGACGCGCTCGACGTAGGAGCCCGTCCGCGTGTCGATCTTGACGAGGTCGCCGATGTTGATGAAGATCGGGACCCCGAACTCGCCGCCGGTCTCGACCTGGGCGGGCTTGAGCACGTTGGTGGCGGTATTGCCGCGGGCCCCGGGCTCGCAGTACGTGACCGCGAGGACAACGTGGTTGGGACAGGTGATGGTGATGGGCTGCCCGTTCCAGAAGGTGGCGCCGACCTTCATCTCCTCCACCAGGTATTTCCAGTCGTCACCGAGTGCCCCCTTGGCGATGGCGTACTGCTCGAAGGTCTCGGGATGCATGAAGTGCCAGTGGGTCGAGTCGTTGTAGAGGTACTGGAGATTGGTCTCGTGGACGTCGGCGGCCTCGATCTTGTCGCCGCTCCGGAAGTTCTTCTCGACCACGTTGCCGGTGAGGAGGTTCTTGACCCTCAGGGTGTAGACCGCCTGGCCCTTGCCCGGCTTGCGAAACTCGGAGTCGACGACGTTGTAGGGCTGGCCGTCGAACTGGAGCTTCAACCCCTTCTTGAACTGGCTGGTGTCGTAGTATGAGGACATGAGCGCACCTGTGAGATCAGGGCTCCGACCGGGGAAGGCAGGAGCCGTGGAGTCGAAAAGCCATGGAGGTTAACACGGACCCCGAGGCCGTCAAAAGGGCCACCCCACAACCGGCGTGGCGCGCCTCCCTGGCCCGGGCCATCCGTGACCCGGAGGAGCTGGTGCGCGCCCTCGGGCTCCCCGACGAGCTGCTGGAGCCGGCGCGACGGACGGCCGCCCTTTTCCCCCTCCTCGTGCCCCGGGAGCTGCTGGCCCGGATGCGCAGGGGTGACCCTGCCGACCCCATCCTCCGGCAGGTCCTGCCCCTGGGCGAGGAGGAGGAGGATCCCGGCGCCGGGTATTCCACAGATCCCGTGGGGGAATCAAGAGCAGTCCAGGCCCCGGGGCTGCTCCGCAAGTATGCTGGACGGGCCCTGCTGCTGGCCGCGCCGGCCTGTGCCGTCCACTGCCGCTACTGCTTCCGGAGACACCATCCCTACGAGGACGTCCCCCGGGGGCTCGAGGCCTGGGAGCCCGCGCTCGATCATCTGAGGAGCGACCCGACCCTCGACGAGGTGATCCTGAGCGGCGGCGATCCTCTCGTGCTCCCCGACGAGCTCCTCGGCCGGCTCGCGGAGAGGCTCGCCGGGATCCCCCACCTCACGCGGCTCCGGGTCCATACCCGGCTTCCGGTGGTGATCCCGAGCCGGGTCACCGAGGCCCTTCTCTCCTGGCTGACGGGGACCCGTCTCACCCCCGTCGTCGTCGTGCACGCGAATCACCCGAACGAGCTCGATGACGTCTGCCGCGCGGCGCTCCGCCGGCTCGTGGACCGGGGCATCACCGTGCTCAACCAGTCGGTGCTGCTCCGCGGGGTCAACGACGACCTCGAGACCCTGCTCGCGCTCTGCCGCGCCCTCGTCGAGACCGGTGTCCTGCCCTACTACCTCCACGCCCTGGATCCGGTGCAAGGCGCGGCCCACTTCGCGGTTCCCGACGAGCAGGGCCGCGCTCTCGTGGCCGGCCTCCGCGAGCACCTTCCCGGCTACGCGGTCCCCCGCTTCGTGCGCGAAATCGAGGGGGCGGCGTCGAAGGTCGAGCTGCCGCCGGCCTGAGGAGCAACGGCAAGAACGGTGCCTGGCACCGTTCTTGCGCGGCTAGTTCCCCGAGCCGGGGGACACCTCGTCCTTGTTCTCGTCTTCCTCGCGGCTCACCTTCACCGCCTCGACCCCCAGCTCGGCGGCCAGACGGTTCACGGTGACGAGATCGTCCTCGAGCACCGCGCGCAGCTTGCCGAGCTCCTCGTCGATGGCGTGCACGAGCTCGTCCCGGACCTGCTCGCTCTGCCGGGTGGGACGCCCGTCGCCATAGCCCGCCACGGAGAGGAGGCCCGCCAGCTTGTCGTTGAGGCGGATGGGGAAGTTCAGCGGATCCTGGCGGCTCCGGTTCTTGGTCTGGTAGAGAGCCTCCTCGATGGACTCGGTCTTCTCCAAAAGACTCGCCACGGCATCGCGCAGAGGCCTGGTCCTCTCGTCATCCTTGTCGACCCTCCCCTTGAGGGCCCCCGTCTGCTTGCGGAGAGATCGGATGGTGCCGATGGCCTTGTGGGTCTCGGTGAGCTTGTCACGCACCGAGATGAGGAACCGAAACTGCTCCTCGAGATCTCTCGGGGTCGCGTTCGAGCGGGGATCCTCCACGACCTCGAACGCAACCTCCTGCATCTGGTCTCCCACGGTGAAGCGGGCGCGGTAGAGGCCGGGCACCGCCCGCGGCCCGGCGACGCGCCCGTTCCAGAGAACCATCCCCGGGAAGCTCTCGGCGCCGGGATAGCGCAGATCCCAGACGAACCGGTTGAGCCCTTTCTTGGCCGCGAGCTTCTTCTCGCTCCTGTCGTCGTCCTCCTCGTCGTCCTCTCCCTTCTTCTCGTCCTTCTTGGCGTCCTTGTCCGGCTCGCGGAGAAAGGTGCGAATCGTCGCGCCGCCGGCCTCGACGATCTCCAGCTTCACCTCCACGGCGGGGTCGAGCTCGTCGGCGAGAAGATAGTGGAATACGGCTCCGAAGTGAGGATTCTTGCCCTGGCCTCGCGGAGATTCGTCGCGACGCCCCGCCACCCGCATCGTCACCGCGGGTGTGAAGAGATGGGCCTTGGCGGCGATGACCTCGGTAGAGAGCTGATGGAGGAGACTCAGGTCGTCAAGGATCCAGTAGCCCCGCCCCTGGGTGGCCACCACGAGGTTCTTCTCCTTCACCGCGAGATCCGTCACCGGCACCAGCGGGAGCTTCTGCTGCAACGAGGTCCAGCTCGCGCCGTCGTCGAAGCTGACGTAGACGCCCCGCTCGGTGCCGGCGTAGAGGAGCCCCTTCCGGTCGGGATCGGCCCGCACTGCCCGCGTGAAGTGATCCTCGGCGATGCCACTCACGATACGCGTCCAGGTGGCGCCATAGTCGGTGGTCCGGTAGAGATACGGCCGGAAGTCGTCGAGCTTGTAACGGGTGGCCGCGAGATAGAGCCCGCCCTTCTCGAACGGATGGGCCTCGATGCTGTTGATCTGGCTCCATTCGGGAAGATCGGGAGGAGTGACGTTGGTCCAGTTCTTTCCATCGTCGCGTGAGACGTGAACGAGGCCGTCGTCCGATCCCGCCCACAGGACGCCCTTCTCGAGCGGCGACTCGAGGGTGGCAAAGATCGTGCAGTAGTACTCGACGCTCGTGTTGTCCTTGGTGATGGGCCCTCCGGACGAGCCCTGCTTGTCCTTGTCATCCCGGGTCAGGTCCGGGCTGATCGTCTCCCAGCTCGCTCCCTGGTCGCGGCTGCGGAACAGCACGTTGGCCGCGGCATAGAGCACACCGGGATCGTGGGGAGAGAAAAAGATCGGATAGTTCCACTGGAACCGGTAGGCCAGCTCGGCCGCTCCCCACCCCATGGGATTGTCGGGCCACACGTTGACCGCACGCTGCTGGCCCGAATCGTGGTCGATCCGGGTGAGGTATCCGCCATAGGAGCCGCCGAACACGATGTCGGGCTCATCGGGCTTGGCCACCACGTGGCCGCTCTCGCCCCCCGCGGTGGGCTCCCAGTCCCGCGGGCCGATCCCGCTGCCCTGGAACGAGCGCGAGGCGATCCTCAGGGCCGAGTTGTCCTGCTGGCCTCCGAGAAGCCGATAGGGGAAGTCATTGTCCACCGAGACCCGGTACATCTGGGCCGTGGGTTGCCCGTCCTGATCCGTCCAGTTCTCGCCCCCGTCGGTGGTCACGTTGGCGCCGCCGTCATTGGACTCGATCATGCGCAGGGGATTCCCGGGATCGATCCAGAGATCGTGGTTGTCCGAGTGGGGGGTGGAGACGGAGGTGAAGGTCTTCCCGCCGTCCTTGCTCCTCTGGAACTGCACGTTGAGGACCCAGAGCGCCTCCTCGTCCGCGGGATCGGCATAGATGCGCGAGTAGTACCAGGCCCTCTGGCGGAGCGAGCGATCCTCGTTGGTCTTCTTCCAGGTCTTGCCGGCGTCTCTCGAGCGAAAGACGCCGCCCGCTTCGGCCTCGATGATGGCGTAGAGGTTGTCGGGGTTGGTGGGCGACACGGTGATGCCGATGATCCCGAGGGGAGACTTCGGCAGCCCCTCGTTCGAGGAGAGCTCCGTCCAGGTGTCGCCGCCATCGGTCGTCTTCCACAGACCCGATCCTTCGCCACCGCTCTCCAGCGACCACGGCGTGCGACGGATGCGCCAGAAGCTCGCGTAGAGGATGCGCGGGTTGGTGGGATCCATGACGAGGTCCACCGCCCCCGCGTTCTCGTTCACGTAGAGGACCTTCTCCCAGCTCTGGCCGCCGTCGCGGCTCCGGAAGACGCCGCGCTCCTCGTTGGGTCCGAAGAGATGGCCGAGCGCGGCCGCGTACACGAGGTCGGAATTCCTGGGATGGATGCGGAGGCGACAGACGTGCCGCGAGTCCGCGAGACCGATGTGCTTCCAGGTGCGTCCCGCATCCGTCGACCGGTAGACGCCGTCGCCGTGAGAGACGTTGCCGCGGACGGTCTTCTCGCCGGTCCCCACGTACACCACGTTGCTGTCCCACTCCGAGACGGCCACGCTACCGATGGAGCCGCCGAAGAAGCCGTCCGAGACGTTCTTCCACGAGCGGGCGCCATCGGTCGTCTTCCACACCCCGCCTCCCGCGGAGCCCAGGTAGTAGACGAGCGGCTGCTCGGGAATCCCCGCCACCGCGCACGAGCGCCCCCCGCGATAGGGCCCGACCTCGCGCCACTCCAGGGCCTCGAGACGCGACAGGTCGACGTCGGAGGCAGGAAGGGGCTGGGCACGGACGGGCGAGAGGAACGTGGAGAGAACGAGAAGGAGGGACAGCGCCGGGAGGGCGGTCCCCTTTCGGAGGAGGATCGGGCTCATGGGATGCTCGCTTGCTCGAAGGGAAAAAACGAATCGGATTCGGGGCCACCCGATTCTGCCGGAGAGCGGGGCCGGCTTCAAGCGGTCTGTGCCCGCTTCCTCTTTCGGCGGGCCAGATGCGGCAGGAGCCAGAGGTAGACCCCGGTCCCCCAGAGGCCGAGAAGGATCGCTCCTGCGGGAAGGAAGACCCCGAGCTTGGCCCAGTCCGCGAAGAAGGTTCCGTCGTGGATCGATTCGATGAGGTCCGATCTCCGGTAGGCGACCTGCAGGACCTCACCGGTGACGGTGTCCACCTGGACCTCGTGCTGGCTCTTCCCCTGGACCTTCACGATCCCCCGGTCGCAACGCACGTCCAGTCGATCGATATCGTTCCACGAGGAGATACCGGCTCCGGGAGAGGAGCGAGCGGCTTCGAGGATCCTCTCGAACGAGATGGTGGGATACGTGCCTTCTCCCCGCCGGGTGGGAGGCTGGATCCACCCCCACTCCTTCTTGAGCTGCAGCAGGATCCCGCTCCCGATGATCACGAGCAGCGGGACAGCGGTCAAGATGGCACCCCACCGGTGCAGCTTTCGGTTGAGGACGGAGGCCTTCATGGATGCGGAGGGTACCCTCCCCGACCATCGGGTCAAGATGGCGGGCGGGGCGCTGGCACGGTATCATGGCGCTCCCACACCAAGGAGGCAGCCCATGATGCGCACGACACTGTTCGCCCTCGCACTCGCGTTTCTCGCCGCGGCTCCCGGAACCGGCGCCGACTGGCCCCGATTCCGGGGCTCCGACCATTCCGGGGCATCGCTGGGCAATGGACTCCTCGACCGGAGCGAGTTCGGCCTCGACCACGCCTGGAGGCGTCCGCTCGGCAAGGGCTACTCCGGCATCTCGGTCGCGGGGCGCACCGGCGTCACGTTCACCAGCGATGGCACGAGCGACATCGTGGTGTGCTTCGACCTGAGGACAGGAGGCGAGAAGTGGAGCTGGCGGATCGCCGAGACCTACCGCGGCCACAGCGGCTCCGACGACGGCCCGGTCGGCTCGCCCACCCTTCATGACGGTGTGGTGTACGGCCTCGGACCCCGGGGCCATCTCTTCGCCCTCGGCCTCGAGGATGGCATCGCGATCTGGACCCGGACCCTCGACGACAGGGTTCCTCCCGCTCCCCACTACGGCTACGGAACCTGTCCTCTGGTCGCCGGCGACGTCCTCGTCGTCCAGACCGGCGCTCCCGACGGACACGCCGTCACCGCGTTCGACCTCGCGACGGGCGAGCCTCGCTGGTGGGCGGGCGACGACAGCGTGAGCTACCAGTCCCCCTCGCTCCTCACCCTGGCGGGCAAGGAGATGATCGTGGCGGTGGGCGACAAGCTCCTCGTCGGTCTCGATCCCGCGACGGGGAAGGTGCTCTTCTCGTGCGAGCACGGGACCGATCCGACCGAGGCCTTCGGGAACCCCATGGCCCTCCCCGGAGACAGGATCCTCGTCAACTCGCTCGAGGACGTGGCGGTCTACGAGGTGGCAAGCGGCAAGGAAGGGCTCACCGTCCAGACGGTGTGGCACAACAAGGCCTTCAAGAAGGCCTACGCCCACCCCGTCCATCACGAGGGACTTCTCTACGGTCTCAACAACCAGTTCCTGTTCTGCGTGGACGCGGCGACGGGCGAGACGCGATGGAGATCCCGTCCCCCGGGCGCTCGAGGACTCATCCTCGTCGATGGGAAGCTCGTCCTCCTCACCACGAAAGGAGAGCTCGTGATCGCCGACGCCTCTCCCCAGGGCTATTCCGAGCGAGCCCGGATCTCCATCCTCGACGGCGACACAAGGACGCCCCCCACCTTCGCGGGCAAGCTCCTCCTGGTGCGAAGCCTCGACCAGATGGCGGCCGCTCGCATCACGGGCACACCCATGATCTCGCAAAAGCCCGACACCACCCCCGGGCGCATCCTCCTCGGCGAGATGGCGACGCTGGTGGACAGGATCGAGAAGGCACCCGCCGACACGCGTGCGGGTCTCGTCGATGCGTTCCTGAAGGACAAGGGGCCGATGCCTCTGATCGAGGCGCCGGATCTCGTGCACTTCGTCCACCGGGGCGAGGCCAGCGACGTGGCGGTGAGCGGCAACTTCCTCGACTGGGACGAGGAGATCCCGCTGCACCGGATCGAGGGAACGGATCTCCACGTGCGCAGCCACCGCCTCGATCCCGAGGGTTGCTACGAGTATGCCCTCCGCGTCGACTTCGGCGAGCCCCTTCCCGACCCGGGGAATCCGGAGACGATGTTCACCCTGTTCGGAGTGTTCTCCCTCCTGCAGATGCCGGAGTTCGACGCACCCGATCTGCAGGCGGTGCCCGAGAACGACCGCGGACGCCTCGTCGAGATGACCCTCGACAGCAAGGCCCTGGAGGCGGAGAAGAAGATCCAGGTCTATCTTCCTCGCGGATACGACGACGAGGGCGAGCGTCGCTATCCACTGCTCGTCGTCACTCACGGCGACCTCGCGGTCGAGAACGGCAAGATGGACCGCATCCTCGATCACGCCATCCTCGAGGGAAGGGTGGCCGAGGTCGTGGTGGCCTTCGTTTCCGGCGACTTCGAGGAGTACGGGGGCTCGAAGACCGAAGCCCACGCGCGCATGCTGACCGAGGAGCTGCTGCCACACCTCGATCACCATCACCGGCTCGTCCCCGGGCCTGCCGCGCGCGGCATCCTGGGCCTCCTCGACGGGGCCTCCATGGCCGTCTACACGACCTTCAAGTTCCCTGGCACCTTCGGCAAGGTCGCCACCCAGTCACCGTTCCTCAACAAGCTCGTCCTCGGCGAGATCACGAAGCTGGTGAAGGAGTCGAAGATCGAGGACCTGGACTGCGTCATCGAAAGGCGACGAACCGACCTCTATCTCGAGGGAGGCAGCATCAGCGCCAAGGCCGACAGCGACCTGCTCGTGCGGATTCTCACCGAGAAGGGGTTCCGGGTCTCGTCCCCCGAGGTGGCGGGCTCGTGGAGCATGGCGAGCTGGCGGTCGCGCTTCGACGAGATCCTGGCCGCGTTCTTCCCGGCGCCGGGGGCGCGGTGACGCCAGGAAGAGGGCGGTGGGCGAGGGATTCGTTTGACGCCTGCCGTGGCTAGAACCCGACCCTCCGCATCACCGCCCGCGGCAGGAGGCGGATCACCGCCATCACCAGAGCCCACGGAGCCGGCGCGTAGACGACGGGCTTTCCGGCATCGATGGCGCGGAGAACGCGCCGCGCCACATCGTCCGGCTCGCCCGCGAACGGCGGCGGCTTCAGCCCCTCGGTCATTCCCGTGCGGACGAAGCCCGGCTTGACACAGACGACGGCGAGACCCTCGAGGCGGTGCCGGTGATCGAGGGCCTCGAGGTAGCAGGTGAGCCCCGCCTTGGCCGCCCCGTAGAGCGCGACCGGCTTTCGCCCCCTCTCGCCGGCCACCGAGCTGAAGACGCAGAGGGTGCCACCCCCCCGGGAGAGGAGCCTCTTGCGCGCCTCCTCGCAGAAGAGAACGGTGTGGGAGAAATCGACCTCGAGGAGCCGACGGAGGAGAGCCGGGTCGTGCTCGAGCTCCTCCTGGGAGGCAAAGAGGCCGGCGGTGACGACCACGGTATCGAGTCCGCCGAGAGCCTTCTCGGCGGCCACCAGGGCCGGCGAGAACGTGGCAGGATCCTCCAGGTCGCAACGAGCGACCCGGGTCTTCGGATCCGGAGCCTTCCCGCCGGCGAGCCCACGCCGGACCGCGAGGTCAGCCGCGCTCTTCTCGAGATCGGCCGTGTCGCGCCCCAGCAGGAAGAGATCGTCTCCCCGCTGCGCCATCTGACGGGCGAGGGCACGGCCCATGCCCTTGCTTGCTCCGAGAAATGCCACCTTCACGGCTTGTCTCCCAGTAGACGGATCGACTGCGCGCTCCGGATCCGGCCCTCCGGATCCCACTTGCGCCTCACGGAGAGGAAGCGCGCGAGCCGCGGCTCCATCATGCGGAAGTGGTCGCTCCGCGTGAAGGCATCCTTGGCCAGATAGATCCGGCCCCCCTCCTCAATCACCAGCTCGTTCAGCGCATCGACGAGCTCCTGGGTGGAATCCCGCACCGGAATGTCCAGGGCGACGGAGATCCCGGGCAACGGAAACGAGAGGAGGCCTCCCCCCACCTGTCCGCAGTCCTTGATCACGCACAGGAACGAGGCCCCACCCCTGCTCGTCAGGAGCTCGAGGAACCGGCGCGCGGCCGCCCCTCCCTTTTCGCGGGGCAGGACGCACTGGTACTGGGTGAACCCCCGGGGTCCGTAGAGGAGGTTCCATTCGAGGAGGGCATCGAGGGGATAGAAGAACTTCTCGGGGTGGAGAATGGATCTCTTCATCCGCGGGAAGTGCTTCCGGTAGTAGAGCTCGTTGAAGAGCCGGACGGTGGCGCGACAGAGGAGGAAACCCGGGAGCTCGAAGGGGATCCTCCTCCGCTTCAGGTTTCCCGGGAGCAGCGCGGGCGCGTCCTCGGGCTCGGCGAACCGTCCCCGCTGGAGGATGCCGCGCCCCATGCCGCTTCCCCGGGAAAGGCAGTCGATCCACCCCACCGTGTAGGGCCAGAGGGGACCCGCCTCCTCCAGGGCCTGAAGGAACGCCTCGAGGTTGCCGATGCGCTCGCTCTCGCACAGGATCCACGGGGACGGGATGCGCACCATCCGGAACTCGACCTCGAGGATGTGGCCGAGGAGCCCCATCCCCCCGACGGTGGCGAAGAAGAGCTCGGGCTCGACCCGGGGCGAGATGTCGAGGATCCGGCCGTCGGCCACCCGGACCCGAAGCCCGGTCACCCAGGCCCCGAAGCAGCCGTCGCGGTGGTGATTCTTGCCATGGACGTCGGCCGCTACCATGCCGCCCAGGGTCACGAACTGGGTCCCGGGAGAGACGGGCACGAACCAGCCGCGCCGGAGAAACAGCCGGTTGAGCTCGAGGAGGGTCACCCCGGCCTCGGCCCGGAGGAGACCGCTTCCGGGATCGAAGGAGAGGATCCGGTCGGCGAGACGGCTGCCCTTGGCCACGGGCGAGGAGGGCGGCGGCAGGGAGGAGTCGCCATAGGAGCGGCCGAGCCCCCGGGTGAGGACGGCGTCCCGGGTCAGCCGCTCCAGGTCCTCGGAGACCTCCTCCCGCCCGGGACCCTTGATCCGGCCCCAGCCCTCGAGCATCGGTTCCTGGCCGTCGCGCCCGGCCATCAGCCCACCCAGCCGAGCTCGACCAGAAGACATGGCCCCCCGGAGATCACGGAGAGACCGAGCTCTTCGGCCCGCAAGAGAGCTGTCTCACTCTCGGCCCCGGGCTGCATCCAGAGGCGAGAGATCCCCGCGCGGGCGGCCTCCTCGACCAGTCGCTCGGTCACCGCCGACGGGGTGACGATGGAAACGCCCCGGACCGGCTCGGGCAGAGACTCGAGGCCATGCACCGCTGTCAACCCCTCGATCAGGCCGCCCCGCGGGTTGACGGGGTGGACACGGAGGCCCAAGGCCATATAGCAGCGCAGAACCTTGTTGCCGAACTTGGTCCGATCGCTCGAGGCTCCGCAGACGGCGTACACCTCGCCCGCGAGAAAGTCCTTGATCCTCTGCCGCATAGGGTCGTTCATGCCGGATCAGATCCTTCCCCGAGACGCCCGGTTCCCGGTCTTCTCCCCTCTCCTCTCCCCCACAATTGTTTTTCGGCCCTGACCTATACATACTCCCGGAAGGGATGGCTACGGGCGAACCGGGGGAGGGCATCCAGGCTCTTCATCCACAGGAGGCGACCCCATGGCCGGGGAGAAGGCAACGTTGCTCGTCAATGGCAAGGAGATCCCACTCGATCTCGTCACCGGGACCGAGGGGGAGCGTGCCATCGACATCACCAGGCTGCGAAGCTCCACCGGCATCATCACCCTGGACCCCGGATTCGCAAACACCGGGTCCTGCCGGAGCGCGGTCACCTTCATCGACGGCGAGAAGGGGATCCTGAAGTACCGCGGTATTCCCATCGAGGAGCTGGCCGAGAAGGCCACCTTCCTGGAGACGGCGTATCTCCTGATCAAGGGCGAGCTCCCCACGCGCAACGAGCTCGACGCCTTCGTCAAGGAAGTCCGGCTGCACACGATGGTCCACGAGAACATCCGCCGCTTCTTCGACGGCTTCCCCAAGAAGGCCCACCCCATGGCCATGTGCGCGGCGGTGACCGCAGGGCTGGCCACCTTTTATCCCGAGCTCCAGGACGCCCGGGACGGCGAGCGAGCCGATGCGGCCATCATCCGGCTCCTGGCCAAGTTCCCGACCATCGCCGCCAGCGCCTACAAGCACTCGACCGGCCAGCCGTTCATCTATCCCCAGAACAAGCTCGCCTACTCGAGCAACTTCCTCCGCATGATGTTCGCCACCCCGTGCGACGAGTACGAGGTCGATCCGGTGGTGTCGAAGGCCCTCGACCTGCTGCTCATCCTCCACGCCGACCACGAGCAGAACTGCTCCACGAGCACGGTGCGGATGGTGGGGAGCTCCCTCTCCAACCTCTTCGCCAGCATCTCGGCGGGGATCAGCGCCCTCTGGGGCGCGCTCCACGGGGGCGCCAACCAGAAGGTCATCGAGATGCTCCACAGCATCGCCGAGGGCGAGGGCAGCGCCGAGAAGTTCGTGGCCAAGGCCAAGTCCACCGACGACACGACCCGCCTCATGGGGTTCGGTCACCGCGTGTACAAGAACTACGACCCCCGGGCGCGGATCATCAAGAAGGCCTGCGACGAGGTCCTCAACCGCCTGGGCATCCGCAGCAAGCTCCTCGACATCGCGGTCAAGCTGGAGGAGATCGCCCTCAGCGACGAGTACTTCATCAAGAGGAAGCTCTACCCCAACGTCGATTTCTACTCGGGCATCATCTACCAGGCCATGGGAGTCCCCGTGAACATGTTCACGGTGCTGTTCGCCATGGGCCGGTTGCCGGGCTGGATCGCCCACTGGCTCGAGATGCACAGCGACAAGGATTTCCGCATCAGCCGGCCCCGCCAGGTCTACACCGGGGCCGTGGGCAAGCACTTCGTTCCCATCGAGGAGCGCGGCTGATCCATGCGGATCGCTCTCGTCCAGCAGAAGGCATCTCCCGACAAGAGCGAGAACGTGGCCCAGGGACTCCGGGCGGTGGCAGCGGCGGCGGCCAAGGGAGCAGACGTCGTCTGCTTCGCCGAGCTCGCGTTCGAGCGGTTCCACCCCCAGAGGCCGGCGGGAACCGGCTACCGGGAGCTCGCCGAGGAGATACCCGGCCCCGTCACCGTGGCCTTCCAGAAAGCGGCACGTGACCTCGAAGTCGTGATCGCGCTCAACCTCTTCGAGCGCGACGGGGACAGGACCTACGACACCTCGCCCGTGATCGACGCCGACGGAAGGCTTCTCGGCAAGACGCGCATGATCCACATCACTGACTACCCCTGCTTCCACGAGAAGGGGTACTACGCGCCGGGAGATACCGGGACACCGGTCTACGACACGAAGGCGGGGAGGATCGGCGTCGCCATCTGCTACGACCGCCACTACCCCGAGGTGATGCGCTCGCTCGCCCTGTCGGGAGCCGAGGTCGTGATCGTCCCCCAGGCCGGCGCCACGGGCGAGTGGCCCGAGGGTCTCTTCGAGGCCGAGATGCGGGTGGCCGCATTCCAGAACGGCTACTTCACCGCCCTCTGCAACCGCGTGGGGCAGGAGGAGTGCCTGACCTTTGCCGGCGAGTCCTTCGTCTGCGATCCGGCCGGAGTCGTGCTGGCCCGGGCTCCCGAAGGCGAGGAGGCGATTCTCATCGCCGATCTCGATCTCGCGCGGGTCGAGGAGTCGCATGCCCGGAAGCTGTTTCTGCGCGACCGGAGGCCCGAGCTCTACGGGGAGTGGCTGGGGCGGTAGGTCGTGCTATCGTGATCGGACCTCTTCACTCCACCTTCAGCACCACCGCGTTCGTGACGCTGAAACCCGACGCGTGGGCCGAGCCCGCGTCCTCGACCAGACCCTGGAGGCTGAGCGTCATGGGAATGGACAGCCCCGACGCCTTGGTCGCCGACCACGGGGTGGTGGAGGCCGGCGCCGGTAGCTCGGGGACGCCAGCGCACACGAGACCGGGCAGCGACCCCCGCAGACAGCGGAAGGGCTGGGGTCCCCCGGCGTGAAGCGGCGTCGGGTTGACGAAACAACCGAGCGCGCCCGGGCCGATGGTGAGTGACGAGCTCCTCCGGGGCGGCACCGGCCAGACCCAGGTGACGTAGCGTCCCTGGGCAGGGCCCATCGGGGCCGACATCTGGGTCACCGTGATCGCGGTGGACACGGGCAGGCAGACCGTTCCCGACTCCCCGTTCACCCGGAGGACGTCGGTGACGGGACCGGCACCCGCGTTGACGGTGCCATTGAAGCACGGCGTATCGAGGAAGAGCATCCAGACCGCCCCACGGTCGCTTCCGCCGTCATCGTCGCTCTTGGCCCCCAGGGCGAGGTCGGGAAGACCGTCTCCATCGAGATCCCCGATGCATCCCGCCGCCGAGCCGAGCTCGTCCTCATCATCGAGGGCTCCGGTGAAGCCGCCGTCGATGCCGCTGATCTTCTGGTAGGCCTTCACCGTGCCGTCGGTGCGCAGAAAGAGCAGCCAACCCGCCCCCACATCGAGCCCCCCGTCGTCGTCCCGGCGCGCGCCGGCGGCGAGATCGACCACCCCGTCGCCGTCGAGGTCGCCGTCGGCCGCGAGCGAGACCCCGAAGAGATCGAGGTCGTCGAGCTCTCCCGCGAAGCCTCCCTGGGTGTCGCTGATCTTCCGGTGGGACTTCACTCGACCATCGGGATGGAGGAAGAGGATCCACACTGCACCCCGGCGCACACCGCCGTCGTCGTTTCCGGGAGCGGCCACCGCCACGTCCGGCGTGCCATCTCCGTCGAGATCTCCGAGACCTGCCGCCGCCACCCCGAACTCATCGTTGTCGCCGATGGCGCCCGTGAAGTCGCCGGCAATGGAGCTGATCTTCTGCTCGCCGAGCACCGAGAGATCGGTATCGAGAAAGAGAATCCACACCGCGCCCCGGCTCGGCCCCCCGTCGTCGGTGCCGGGAGCGCCCACCGCCAGGTCCACCACCCCGTTGCCATCGACGTCGCCGAGGCAGGTCACCGAACGCCCGAAGCCGTCGACGTCGAAGAGCGTTCCCCCGAAGCCTCCCTCGGTGTCGCTGATCTTCCGGTGGGACAAGACCGTGCCATCGGTGTCAAGGAGCAGGATCCACACCGCGCCCCGGCTCATGCCTCCGTCGTCGTCGAGGAACGCGCCGGCGAGGAGATCCCCCGTGCCGTTCCCGTCGAGATCTCCCGCGCTCGCCAGCGACACCCCGAAGCGATCATTGTCGTCGAGCATGCCCGTGAAGCCGCCAGAGGTCGAGCTGATTTTCTGGTGGCTCTGCACGGTACCGTCGGGAGCGAGAAAGAGGATCCAGACCGCCCCGCGATCGGACCCTCCGTCGTCGTCGAGGAGCGCTCCCACGGCAAGCTCGGGATTGCCGTCTCCGTCGAGATCTCCCGGCGAGGCGAGAGACCTCCCGAAGTTGTCCCCGTCGTCGAGGCCGCCCGTGAACCCGCCCTCGGTGGAGCTGATTTTCTGGTGCGAGAGCACCTGGGCAGTCGCGGCGTCCGGAAGCACGAGAGCGAGAAGAACAAGAAGGCGAGGCGAGAGCGGTCCGTTCCTGGCCATGATCCGGTCCTCCTCGAGACGTCCCCTGCAGAAGGTGACCCGCCTACCCCGCCGCCCCTGCCAGGAGCTCGCACCAGGGGCTCGGGGTGGCCGAGGCCAGATCGAGGAGCACCGGGGTCAGCTCCTCGCGGGAGCGACCCGAGATCTGCGCCCCGTGGTGCACGAGTGCCGCCGCGATGGCGAGGAAGTAGCTGAGCATCCCCGCCAGGCGCACGTCGGTCTCGCGGTCGCGACGAAGGAGCCCCTTGCTCTTCTCCTTGATGGAGACGAGCTGCTCGAGAGTGGCCATGCCGCTGACCAGCAGATCCGTGGCCGGACCGTGCAGCCCCGGGGGCCCCTTCTCGAGCACCGCCTGCATCCACGACTCTCCGTCGTGTCGCTCGAGGCGCTCGACGAGATCGTCGACGGGCCGGCGCGGGCCGGCAAGACCGAGCTCGAGGAACCGCCGCACCGTGGCGTCGTCGAGCCGAGGAAGACCGTCCGGCTCGTCGTCGAGGGGCTTGCTCACCATGGGATCACCTCCAGAAGGGACCGGATCTCGCGCTGGGCACGCTCGGGATCCAGACCCTCGCGATCGAAAAAAGCCTCGAGGGTGCGGGCGAATCGCCGACGCACCGTCCTCGCCATGATGCTAGCCCGCTCGGGTGTCACCCCGAGGGCCGAGGCCAGATCGGCGTAGGGCCTGCCTTCCAGATGGTGGCGGACGAAGATCCGCCAGTGGTCGCCGAGCCCGGCCGCGGCACATTCCGCGCGGGTCGTCTCGAGGGCCAGCCGCACGAGCGAGACCGCATAGGCACGATCCATGGCGACGTCGGCCGAGGGCGACGGATCGGCGATCTCGGGCACGCCATCCTCTCCCAGACCCCGCCGGTCCCTCTTCTCCTGCCGACGACGCTCCTGCATGTAAAAGCAAAAGGCATTCATGAGCCAGCGGCGAAGCGGGAGCCCGCTCTTCTGCCAGGCGGGAAGGAAGTCGGGCCGCGAGAGCCGATCGGAGAAGAATCCCTGGACCACGTCATCGGCGTCATCCCGTCCCTTGCCGGCCATGCCCCGGAAGTAGATGCGGAGTGGCTCGCGGTAGACCTCCATCACGTGACGAGAGACCTCGGAGACGGCCTCCTCGCCCAGGGCGAGCTTCTGGCCCAGCCAGGTCCTCTGCGTCGTGAGAAAGGCGTCAGCCACGGGTCCTCCTTGGTCCGGGCGGCCACGAGCCGATCCCGGATCCTCTCTCCAAGGTAGCCCCTCGGGGACGGGAGCGGCCACGGATTTCGGATTCGGCGGGGGCAGGATCCTCGGAGCCGGGTCTCCCTCGGGCGGAGGATTCTCCCTCGAAAGGCCCAAGATGCCTCTTTTCGGCCGCGACAACCCCGAATCCGACGCCGGGACCACCTGGAGCCCGGGAAAGCGACGCTCGTTCGACTGCCGAACCACCTGGATCGGCCGCCGCAGCGCCGAGGGGCGGGACGGGCTCCGCGAGATCAGGATCGCGGTCGAGGCCCTCTATACGGGTCCCCTGTGCCAGGCCCTTGGACTCCTGAGCGGGGTCTCGCCGGAGCGTCAGTCCGGCGTCGTGAGGGAAATCCTGCGGCAGATCGTGCGGCGCGATGACTTTTTTGCCGTCTGGTACGGCAGCGGCATGCGCCTCCGGCGCTGGCTGCTCCTGGAGCTGGTCCGCCATCTCGGCGGTGCCCAGGCCTCCGTGGCGTCCCTCTCCGCCGCCGTCCGCACCTCATTCGACAGGGACTGTGCCCGGGCCTTCGTGGTGGAGGCACTGTCGTGGCTGCGGCAGGACCTCGCCCCCCGGATCTTCGAGACCTTCCTCGACGGGGTCCGGGGACTCCCGCCCGTCGGGTGCAGGAGGCCAGACGCCCTCACCACCGCCCTCCTCCGTGGCGCCGAGCGCAGGTTCCGCGCCCTCCTCCGGAGTCTTCTGGAGCGGGACGGGTGCCACGAGAGCGAGATCGACGAGGACCTTTCGGAGCTGGCGAAGACCCTCTCGGAATCGACGACCCGACTGGACCGGGAGGACACCTCGGGTTAGCATCGGGGACCCCTTGGAGCGGGGGAAGTAGGTCATGGAAGCCCACGAACCGACGAAGCTGGAGGCGGCGCTGATCGGTCGCCTCGAGGGAGATCTGGGGCTGGACCACGGGTGCCTGGTGGCTTCACCGGGTGTCATGGCCGCCCTGCGCGAGGTGCTGGATTCTCCTCGCCTCTCCCCCGACGAAGAACACGCCGTGGCGGCCGCCTCGGGCGAGGATTCTGACCGACTCTCTGCCTTCATGGAGGCCCGCGTTCGCCGCGCCCTCGAGACCGCTCTCGCCGCGGCCACCCGGAACGGAACCGTGAGAGCCGAGGAGGTGTCGTCGGTGACCTCCTCGGTCTCGTCGGTGGAGCTCCTCGCAGGAGCCGGAAGGGATACCGACCCCCCGACCCAGAAGGCGCCCGAGGCCGACGTCGCCGACTTCCGCGATCGGCTGTCGGGCCTACTCGCCACCAGCAGCGAAGCGATGTCGGCCGCCACCGGAGCGTCGCTCGTCGCGTGGGAGGCCGTCGCTCCCAGGACCCTCGCCACCGGCTACCTCCTGGGCGGCAAGTACCGCATCGTGCGGCGAATCGGCACCGGCGCCTTCGGCACCGTGTACGAGGCCGAGGATGAGATCCTGGGCACCCGGGTGGCGATCAAGCACATGCACCAGAGCTCGTCGTCGCACCTTGCCGATCCCGCCGCGCTGCGGGCCGAGGCCCGGCGCGTCACTCGCCTCAACCATCCGAACATCGTCGACTGGAAGGTCTTCGACGAGAGCGAGGACGGCTCCTACTACTTCGTGATGGAGCTCCTGAAGGGCCAGTCCCTCGACAGGACTCTCGAGCAGGAGAAGAAGCTCGACCCCCAGCGGACGGGCACCATCCTCCTCGCCGTCCTGGACGCCCTCCGCACCGCCCATCACCTGAGCGAGAAGGAGTCGATCCTCCATCTCGACCTCAAGCCCCAGCACGTGTTCCTGGAGACCGGTCGGGGGCACGAGAGAGTGAAGGTCATCGACTTCGGCATCGGCCAGTACATCGGCGCCGTGGACGAAGACGCCCTCCACGCCTCGCCGGTGAGCCCCCAGCGTCCAACCGCCACCACCGCGAACACCTCGAGCCGTCTCAGCTCGATGACCTTCACCACCCTTGGCGAGACACAGCTGCTCGTCGAAGGACCGGACGCGGTGCGGAGGTGTCACGCTTGCACACCCGAGTACGCCTCTCCCGAGCAGTGCGCCCACATGCTGGCCACCCAGAAGATCGTGGCTCTCGACGGGCGCTCGGACCTCTATTCGCTCGGCGTCATGGGCTTTCAGATGCTGACGGGCCAGCTTCCCTTCGACGCGCCCGACAACCGGGGGGAGTGGCTGCGTCTCCACACAGAAGTCGCCCCGAAGAAGGTCCTCAGCACGGGCGTTCGCATCCCCAAGGGGCTGGCCCAGTTCATCGACCGGTGCCTGGAGAAGGACCGCGAGAAGCGGTTCCGGGACACCGATGAGGCCTACGAGGCCCTGGGCCGCGCGCTGTTGCCGTCGAAGGTCCGGCAGATGGCGAGGGTCCTGGTGCCGCTGGTGGCCGTGTTCGCGCTCGTGTTCTGGGGGCTGTGGGAGACCTTCGTACCGGAGGGGTATCGCGACCTCGAGCTGCGCCTCGGAGACGACACCACGGTGGTGGCAAACCATTCGCTCTACCTCGGGCCCGAGACCGATGAGCGGGTGCTGATGGTGAAGGGCCTGAGCGGGTGGCCTCCCGAGTCCATGCGCATCGTGACCGAAAAAAGGCCATCGGCGGACGAGGCCCGGGGCTGGAGGGTCGAGGCGACGTCGGGCAGGACGGAGATCGCGCTCCGCACCACCTTGGACCCCGAGCCGGGGACCTACCGCGTGGAGATCGACCAGGGGGGACTCCACTACTACTCGCCTCCCGTGCGCCTCCAGTGGATCGATCCGGCATCGTGGGGCTTTGCGACCTTCACCGTGGCCGGGACCGATCTCGACGAGGTCGGGCAACCGGTCGATCCCGTGGACCAGACCCTCCAGGTCCGGCTCTCGACCCCGGGAGGATCGGGAGCTCTCGATGGACTCGTGGTGACCGCACCCTTTGGCAAGACCCTGCGATCGACGAGAGAGGATGAGGTCGACTCCGTGGTCTATCGGGTCGACCTCGCGAGCGTCGAGTGGATGCCGGGGCGCACTGCACTGGAATTCGTGGCCAGCGATCGTGCCGGAAGCGTGAAGAAGGAATCGCGCGCCCTCGAGATCATGCCCCACTCTCTGCGCGATCTCGCCTCGGCACAGATCGAGGGGAAGGGTCCCTACGTGTTCGACTGGAGGGGAACGCGGATCCTGACCGACCCGAAGGCCGACGTGGAGCTCAGGATCGAGGTCCAGGGCAAGGACTCCTCCATCACGAGAAGCTTCGAGGCCAGTCAGATCGTGGACGGGATCTCGCTCGACTTTCTCGCCGGCCAGATTCAGGCTCCGAGCCAGGGCACGATCCGCGTCACCCTCGACGACCAGGCGTACGTGAAGAGGGCCAGGATCGAGCGGGCTGCCTGGTCAAGGGACCTGGACTTCACGTACACCGACGTCCAGCCCTCGTTCGCGGCGCGCCTGGCCTGGGACGGCAATCCTCAGGGAATCCTCCTCGGTTCCGCCGAGGGCGACATCCACGTCCCCACCCGGACCTTCCGGGTGATCGTGCAGGCGAAGGACGAGAACAGCCCTCCCCTCCTGGCGTCTCTCTCGTGCCGGATCGGGGACGCCGAGCTCACCCCGCCGAAACCCGCCATCGTCTACGGCCAGGATCGACTCGCGCTGCACGTGGAAAGCGATGGCCGCTACGACTACGAGCTCTCCGTCCTCCCCTACGATGAGCTGCGCAAGGCGGCCATCGACAACGAGAAGTGGGAACCCCTCCGGCGAACGATCGTGGTCGACACCCGACCTCCGAAGCCGGAGCTTGCACTCGGCAAGACCCTCATTCTCGCCGGGGACACCCCTCCCTCCCTCGAGCTGCGTGCCGAGGACCCGGGATCGGACCGCCTCCGCCTCGAGTGGACCCTGGTCGGGCCCGGGAAAGCACCGATGGGAGTCCCGCAGATGCCGGAAACGGTCGAGGCCGACGGCTCGCTCCTTTCGGTCGACCTGCCCCTCGCGACCGGAAATGGCCCCGAGGACGACGGCAATTACACGCTCACCGTGATCGCTCGGGACGACGCGGACAACGAGGACCGGAGCTCCGTGAGCTGGGAGGTGGCTCGATGCGGACCGGAGGTCGATCTCAACTATCCCGGCAAAGGGGGAAAGTGGTACCCGGACGGGGGGAGCTTCGAGGTTCGCATCCTGGCCGGGGACAACAACGGCGTGCAGGCGGTAACCTGCACGGCGATCCTCGGGCATGAAAGAAAGGACGTGATCCTTTCCGCAACGGGTCGGGACTTCTGGACCGGGGCCTTCGAGCCCCCTGCGTCCTGGTCTGCCGCCAACATCACGCTGGATATCAGGGCTCACGATTCCCGAGGCAACCCGACTCAGGTCCTCGAAGCGAGGGAGCTCCACAAGTTCACCCGAGACCTTCCTCCGCGACTTGACGGAGACTCACTCTCGGAACCGGTGGTGCCCGTCGCCGACATGGTGCTCGTCGAATCCAACGCGGGCGAGTACCTGTTCGGAGGCCGGGGTGCTGAACAGGAGAGAAAGGCCTTCCGGAGCGAAGGGCTTCTCGGTTTCGGCGAACGCATCCAGTGCCTCCAGAAGGCCCAGGCCGTGGGAACCATCGCCGCCTACTACCTGGACGAGCACGAGGTGACCCGTGGAGAATTCCTCGCCTTCCTCTTGCATCCGGATGGATACGCAAACCCGCAGAACTGGCCCGAAAACTCGGGGCCGCGCGACGGGAGAAGAGTCTACCTCGAAGGGAGTCTGGCCACGGACGCCGACCTTCCCGTGACCGGAGTGACCTGGAACGAGGCCGCGGCCTACGCGAGGTGGGTGGGAAAGCGTCTTCCCACGCACCTGGAATGGGAGTACGCCCTGCGGCAGGGGACAAAGTACTGCTGCCACGCGGGACCGAGGAGCGAGACCATGCCCACCCCGGAGCAGATCAACTACCGACCGATGGAGGTCAAGTCCGATGACGCGACCCGTCCCTGGCCTTGCGGACGGGGCGCGGACGTGATTACACGGCAGGTGGGTGGAGAGACCGTCTCGATCTGGAACCTGTCCGGCAATGTCCGGGAGTGGACCTCCAGCCCCTACCGTCGCGGCTACTGGGTCGTCGGTGGTTCGCATCGATCTCTGGCCTTTGACTTCGCCGAGATCAAGGGAATGATGCCCGAGCCCGAGGATCCCGACGAGCTCGCCGACGTCGGCTTCCGCTGCGCCCTCTCGGCGCAGAACGTGCAATAGAGGAGAAGAATCCATGAAGATCCCCACGCCACTGTTCCTGGGAACGTTGCTGGCTCTGGCGGGATGCGCCTCCACTCCCGTCGAGGACAAGCCGATCGCCCTCCCCTTCGGGGTGGCCATCCTCCCCATGGCTGTCGACGAGATCAAGAGGGCCCCGCGCAGCTATCCCGACGCCCGGCCGCTCGAGATCAAGCTCGCGCTCGACTCCCAGGAGGTCACGAGCGAGCTCTCGAGCGAGCTGGCGCGGGCCTCCTTCGTCCGCGTGCGGCCGGTCTCGACGGAGTTTGCGACCGACACTCCGGTCTCCGTCCTCGTCCGGCAGGCCCAGGAGCTGGAGGCCGACCTCCTTCTGCAATGCTTTCTCCTCTACACCCCCACCGTCCACGGCAAGGGAAGCGAGATGTTCTGGTGGAACATCCTGATCCAGTCTCTGGGCGGCCCCTTCTCGTGGTGGGTCAGGGACCGGACGTTCCTCGCACCGGCCGAGCTGGAAGTGCGGGTCTTCGACGTGAGGACCGTGGCCCGCGAGGGGATTCTCGACCGGCGCTTTGCCATCCACACCTCCCGGGTCAAGTTCGAGGACATCAGCCTCGCCCTGTGGGATCGCACCGGCTACGTCCCGAACTACATGGCCTCGGTGGTCTTCCCGGTGGGTCTCATGGCCAAGGACAACGAGGTCATCCAGGGGCGTCTCGAGGAGGAGATCTCCCGGGCCCTGTCAGCCGCGGTGGCACGCGACATCCAGGAGAAAAAGGACCTCCTCCTCCTGGCCGAAACGGTGGCCCCCTTTTATGTCGATGTCGACTCGGTCCGGGTGAATCGAGGCGGCGACGGCCAGGTGCAGGTCCGGGGGGACGTCATCCTCAAGGAGGGGATCCGTGCGGAATCCCTCCGTCGCTTCGCTCTCCGTGCCGGCAACGACGTGCCGCGAGAAATCCCCTTCCTGACCGCGAATCGAGCCCTCGACGAGGACCTGGGAAGCTTCGGAGACCGGTACTACCGGTATCGCATCAACGAGAGCCTGCCGGCCCCGGAAGGCTCCGACATCGTCCACCTCACGGTGTGGGACGACCACGACACCCAGAGGTCGTTCACGTTCCGGGTGGAGTAGGGACCTCGTCGCCTTCGCCCTCGCCTTCCTCCTCGGGGGCAGGCAGCGCTTCTCCCCTCAGGATCACCGCCGCCTCGGCGGTTCTCAGGTGGAGATCGCGCTGCGGGAACGGGATCTGGATGCCGTTCCTGCGGAAGGCGGCGTCGATGGCAAAGCGCAGGTCGCTGGCGATGCGGTGTTTGCTGATGGAGTCGGAGATCCACACCAGGAGCCGGAAGTCGAGGGAGCTGTCACCGAAGTTCTGGAAGTAGACATCGGGGGCAGGGCGGGCCAGCACGCGACCGTCTTGATCCGCCACGTCGAGGAGCACCCGCCGCACGAGTGCGGTGTCGCTCCCGTACGCGACCCCCACGTCGATGAGAAGGCGGAGCCGCGGGTCGGTGTAGACGAAGTTGGTGACCTCCTTGGCCACGAAATCGCGGTTCGGGACCAGGATGTAGACGTTGTCGCGGGTGCGCAGGGTGGTGGCACGGATGTTGATCTTCTCGACGATGCCCTCGGTCTCGCCGACCTGCACGATGTCTCCCACCCGGAGCGGCCGCTCCAGGAGCAGGATGAGGCCACTCACGAAGTTCGAGACGATCTCCTGGAGACCGAAGCCGATGCCCACGGACAGCGCGGCCACCACATAGCCGAGGCTCTGGAGATTGAAAACCTCGGTGAGCGCCAGGTACGCCCCCAGGCCCGCGAGAAAATACCCCACGAGCATGGTGATCGTGTACTGGACTCCCGGCTCCAGCTTCGTTCGCGGCAGGATGAGATCCCGCAGAGCCGCCTTGACGTGGCCGGCCAGAGACAGGACGAGGGTGAGCACCACCCCCGCCATGAGCACGTTCCACCAGGTGATCTTCTTCTCGACCAGTCCCTGGAACGGGAGATCCACTTCCAGAAAGGTCTTGACGTCGCCGAAGGTGGATCGGCTCAGGAGCAGAAGCGCCCAGAACGCGACCATGACGGCGAGGATCTTCGCCAGAAAGAGCCCGAGATTTCGTGATGTGGCGCGGGACCGGTTCGCCTCCTCGCCCCCCTTCCCCTCGGGAAACGTCGCGGCGAGCCAGCGCTCGAGAAAGAACACCGCCGCGTAGTAGATGACGTTGCCACCGATGGTCACCGCCACCAGCAGCACCGAGGAGCCGGTGATGAACCCGACGAGGATCTCGTACCGCAGAACGGTCAGAAAGAGCAAGACCGGCACCAGGAGCACGATGATGGGATGGAGCGTCGAGACGAGAAAGCGCAGGAAGCGCCCGAGGTGCTTCTGTGGCGAGGGAAGGAGCCCGAGGAGCAGGTGGCGCCGGGCCAGCAACGTGAGGAGCACCATGCCGATGAGGACCTTGTGCACGAGATCGAGGAGCTCGAGCGCTCCCTCGTTCACGGAACCCAGGGTCTTGAGCGCCCCCTCGAGAGGCATGAACACCAGCGAGAGGAGAAGGATGGTGTCGATCCTCCTCCCCAGGACCCTTCCCGCCACCGGATCGACCCCGAGAAATGCGCGGCTGGCCGGCTCGGGCCGGAAGAGCTCGCGACTCAGGGTGTGGAAGAACCAGAAGCCCCCCAGCACGAGGCCGAGATCCCGCAGGAACTCGGCCACGCCACCGTCGAGATCCGTCATCAACCTGGACGGAAGAAAGAAGAGGAAGAACAGGAGCGCCGCCACCGCCGTGCCGCGCGCGATGTGGGCCATCCCCACCACCGTCCGCACGGGCAAGGCCGAGAGATCGAGGGCGAGCAGCCCCGCAATCCGCGCGCTCAGCCACCGATAGACGAAAAAGAAGACCAGAAACGCGAAGACGATGGCGACAAGGCATCCGATGACCCTGCTGCGGTGCTCCGCTCTGATGAGGTCGGCGGTGATCTTCTGCACCCGGGAGCTCGCAGAGGCGGGCAGCCCCTTGAGATCCTCGATTCCTCGCTCCAGAGCCTGCCAGTCGATCTTGCTCTCTCCGCGCAGAAAGAGGTTTTCGCGCCGGAGAAGCTGCAGGTGGTCGCTGTTCACCTGGTAGATCGCTCGCTCGGTCTCCATGATCATCTTGAGCGAGGCCTTCAGCGACTCCAGAGTGGTCAGGCGTGCCTCGAGGAGGGTCGTGCGGGAAGACTCGATCGCCTTCCACCGATTCTCCTGCTTCTGCCAGAGCTGGTCGATGACCCCCGGCGTGGCTCCCTGACCCACCTGGTAGCTCGCAAAGGCTTCCCTGGCCACAAGACGTCGCGGGCCGAGACCGGGCCAGCTCCCGAGGCCCTGCTGCTCGCTTTCCTTGTCCCCCTGTGCCTTGTTCTCCCGAGCCTTCCCCTCCTCCTTGTCATGCGCAGCATCTTGCTCTCTCTGCTCGTCCCGCGCCTGCTGCTCCCGAGTACTGGCCATGAAACGCTCGATCCGGTCGAGCTCGTCTCTCTTCTCCGCGATCGATTCGCTCAAGGCAATCCGATCGGTTCTCTCCTCGAGATTGAGGATGTCCTCCTTGACCTCGGCGAGAGAAGGGCGGCTCTTGAGATCGGCATAGATCTGCTTGGTCCTGTCCAGAGCCGATTGGGCCTCGACCAGCTTCGCCGAAAACTCCGCGCGGGCGGCCACGAGCTCGGCTTGCCGGGAGAGGAGCTCCTTGTTCCCGGCGTCGATGAGGAGGTTGTTGAGCTCCTCCTCGCTCGCGATCTGCTCGTACCTCTCCGCCTGACGATTGACTTCCCTCTGCTTTCGCTCCAGCTCCCGCTTGGCCGCCGCGCTCTCCTCGTTCAACCGGCCCTGCAGAAACCCCTCCGCCGCCTTCAGGCGCTCGCTCGCGAGATCGACGCTTCGCCTGGCCGCCTCCTCCTCGAGCTTGAGGATCTCGATCCGCCCCTCGAGGTAGACCTTCTGCTCCTCGAGCTGCCGGGTCTTGGACTGGCAGTAGACGACTCCGATCTCGCGGCCGGTGACCCTCCGCTCGAGAAGGTTCCGGCTCGTCTCGTCGAGATCGCTTCCCGATTGCAACGAGCTCTTGTACTCCCCGAGACGGGTCTGGTGCTCGAGAAGGCTGCGCTTGACCTTCTCCAGCTCTCCCGGAAGTCCGGCGAGATCCGCTTGCCGCTTGGCCAGCAACTCCGTGTACGTGGCGGCTGCGCTCCGCGCCTTGTCGAGCTCGGCCTGGAACTCGCTCTTGATCCTCCTCTGAATGGCCTCGACATCGGCCGTGCCTCGGAGATCCTCTTCCACCCTGGATGCGACGAAGGAGGTCAGGTCCTGGACGGCCTTGTCTCGCTTGACCTCGGCCTCTTTCCTTGCGCCTTCGCCGACGAGCGGCTTGGCCTCCTCCAGAGCCTTGCGGGTGCCGAGCAGCTTGAGCTGGTCCCCCAGGAGCTGGAGGCGCAGCTCGAGGATCTGCTTCCGGTCGGCCTTGCGAGGATCATCCTCGGTCACCTGGCCGAGCTGCTCCCTGGCGAGGTTGATCGCCTCCTCGACCTTGGCCACGTTGTCGAGGTCGATCCCTCCCGCGAGACCCGAGGCGGCGGCGAGGCGATCAGCCTCGGTCGGGTCGGACTGGCTCTTCGCTTGCTGCGCCGGTGGGGGCGGATCGCCCTGCTGGGCGAATCCAGGGGATCCTCCCGGAAGAAGCAGAATCAGCAGGCAAGCCCCCGCCACGACCATCCGCAACCACATGACATCCCTCTGGTATGGCGTCACCGGACCTCTTTCCCGACGGATCGTTGCCTGTGCGAAGAGGCTAGCATCCGCACCGGACCGTACTATCCTCCAGGGTGTGCAACGGGCCAGCTGGCCCAGGAAGCTTCCCCCATGCCCACCGCCACATCCATGACCCCGACGTCCACTTCCGACTCGGCTCTCCTTGCCTGCGGGCGGCTTCGCGCCCGGATCGAGGCGATCCATCCCGAGATCGACGGCGGACGCTTTCCGGCAAAGCGCGAGCTCGGTGACGTGCTCGTCGTCCAGGTCGACCTCGTGGCCGACGGTCACGACATCCTCGCCGGCGCCGCACACTTCCGTCACGAAGGCGCGACAGAGCCGCGCAGCGTTCCGCTCACACCACTGGTCAACGACCGTTGGCAGGGGAGCACTTCCCTGGAGAAGCTCGGGACGATGCTGTTCTCCATCACCGCCTGGGTCGACGAGTTCGCAACCTGGCGACGCGGTTTCGAGCGCAAGATCGAGGCCGGCCAGGACGTTGCCGTGGACATCCTCAGCGGAGCGGCTCTCCTCGAAGCGGCCGCGGCCAGAGCTGCGGGCCCGGAAAAGGCGCACCTTGAGGGCGTCGCGTCCTCCCTGCAGGACAAGGCCGGCACCCTCGACGAAAAGTGCCGCCTCGCTCTTGATCCCGCCCTCGTCCCCGTGGTCTCGCGCCTGCCCGATCCCGAGAAGGTCACCTGTCTCGGCCGGGAGGTCCCGGTCACCGTCGATCCGGTCCGCGCCCGCTTCTCGGCCTGGTACGAGATGTTCCCGCGATCCTGCGGGAAGGGTGGAAAGCACGGCACGTTCCGGGACGCCGAGGAGTGGCTGCCTTACGTGGCGGGCATGGGCTTCGACGTCCTCTACCTGCCTCCCATCCATCCCATCGGCCGATCGCACAGGAAGGGTCGCAACAACTCGACCACCTGCGAGAAGGGAGACCCCGGAAGCTGCTGGGCCATCGGCGCCCGGGAGGGAGGCCACAAGGACGTCCATCCCGAGCTGGGAACGCTGGACGATTTCCGTCACTTCGTGGAGAAGGCGCGCGAGCACGGCCTCGCGGTCGCCCTCGACATCGCACTGCAGGCCTCGCCCGACCATCCCTACGTCAAGGAGCACCCGGAGTGGTTCCGGGCCCGACCCGACGGAACCATCCAGTACGCCGAGAACCCTCCCAAGAAGTACCAGGACATCTACCCCTTCGACTTCGAGGGAGAGGCCTGGCAGAGCCTCTGGCAGGAGTTGCTCTCGATCTTTCTCTTCTGGGCCGAGCAGGGTGTGCGCGTCTTCCGGGTGGACAACCCCCACACCAAGCCCATCGCCTTCTGGGAGTGGTGCCTGACCCGGGTCAAGAAGACCCACCCCGACGCGATCTTCCTCGCCGAGGCCTTCACCCGCCCCAAGCTCATGTACGCCCTGGCCAAGGTGGGCTTCAGCCAGTCCTACACCTACTTCACCTGGCGCACGACCCGCTCCGAGCTCACGACCTACCTCACGGAGGTGACCCGGGGCGAGGTGGCGGAAGTCTTCCGGCCGAACCTCTGGCCCAACACTCCGGACATCCTTCCCGAGCATCTCCAGTTCGGGGGCAGCGGAGCGTTCGCGAGCCGCCTCGTCCTCGCCGCCACCCTCTCCTCCAGCTACGGAGTCTACGGCCCCGCCTACGAGCTCATGGAGCACGAAGCACGGCCCGGCTCCGAGGAGTACATCGACAACGAGAAGTACGAGCTCAAGACCTGGGACGTCGATCGCCCCGACTCGCTGCAGGAGCTCATGCGGCGGGTGAATCGCATCCGGAAGGAGAACCCGGCTCTCCACCACAACCGGACCCTCGTCTTCCACAAGACCGACAACCCGTCGCTGCTCTGCTACAGCAAGACCTCCTCCACCCGTGACAACGCCGTGCTGGTGGTGGTCAACCTCGATCCGCACCATCCCCAGCGAGGAGCCATCGAGCTCGATCTCGCCGCCCTCGGAGTCCCCGACGACAGCCCGTTCCAGGTCCACGACCAGATCGGCGACGCCCGCTTCCTGTGGCGGGGATCCCGCTGCACCGTCGAGCTCGACCCGGCGGTCATGCCCGCCCACGTATTCCGGGTGCTGCGCCGGGTGCGACGCGAGCAAGACTTCGAGTACTTCCTCTAGCCGACAAACCGACCGATCCCCCAGGAGTGATCCATGAGCCCTCGTGACCAAGCCCGATCCCCGCTCCTCTCCAGCGACCCCCTCTGGTACAGGGACGCCATCCTCTACGAGATCCACATCCGCGCCTTCCACGACTCGAACGGCGACGGCATCGGCGACATCCCGGGGCTCATCGAGAAGCTCGACTATCTGCAGGACCTGGGAATCAGCGCGATCTGGATCCTGCCCTTCTATCCCTCACCACTCCGGGACGGTGGTTACGACATCTCCGACTACACCACCGTCAACCCGTGCTACGGCACGCTGCGGGACTTCAAGCGCCTCCTCAAGGAAGCCCACGCTCGGGGCATTCGCGTGATCACCGAGCTCGTCATCAACCACACCTCCTCCGAGCATCCCTGGTTCCAGAAGGCGCGGCGGAGCCCCCCCGGGTCGGCGGCGCGGGAGTTCTACGTGTGGAGCGACGATCCCCAGAAGTACGGCGAGACGCGGATCATCTTCCAGGACTTCGAGACCTCGAACTGGAGCTGGGACCCGGTGGCCCAGGCCTACTACTGGCACCGGTTCTACTCGCACCAGCCCGACCTCAACTTCGACAACCCCGCGGTGCGCAAGACCGTGCTCAAGCTCCTCCAGTTCTGGATGGACATGGGCGTCGACGGCCTGCGGCTCGACGCCATCCCCTATCTCTACGAGAGGGAGGGAACCAACTGCGAGAACCTCCCCGAGACCCACGTCTTCCTGAAGGAGCTCCGGGCCACCATCGATGCCCGCTACGGCGACCGCATGCTGCTGGCCGAGGCCAACCAGTGGCCGGAAGATGCCGTGGCTTACTTCGGGGACAATGAAGGCCCCGAGTGCCACATGAACTTCCACTTCCCTCTCATGCCTCGGATGTTCATGGCGCTGCAGCAGGAGAGCAGCTTTCCCATTCTCGACATCCTGGCCCAGACCCCGGCTCTCCCCGACAACGCCCAGTGGGCCCTCTTCCTTCGCAACCACGACGAGCTCACCCTGGAGATGGTGACCGACGAGGATCGGGACTACATGTACCGGGTGTACACCGAGGACCCTCGCGCCCGCATCAACCTCGGCATCCGGAGACGTCTCTCCCCCCTGGTCAAGGATCGGCGCACGGTCGAGCTCCTGAACGGGCTTCTCTTCTCGCTTCCCGGCACCCCGGTCCTGTACTACGGCGACGAGATCGGGATGGGAGACAACATCTACCTCGGCGACCGCGACGGCGTCCGCACCCCCATGCAATGGAGCGGCGACCGCAACGCCGGATTCTCCCGCGCCAACCCGCAGAAGCTTTTCCTCCCCGTCATCACCGATCCCGAATATCACTACGAGGCCACCAACGTGGAAGCGCACCAGGCGAACCCGCGCTCGCTGCTGTGGTGGATGAAGCGTCTCATCGCGGTGAGGAAGCAACACCCGGTCTTCGGTCGCGGCACCATCGATTTCCTCCACCCCGAGAACGGGAAGATCCTGGCCTTCGTGCGCACCCACGGCGACGAGCGCGTGCTCGTGGTCGCCAACCTGTCCCGCTTCGTCCAGTGCACCGATCTCGATCTCTCCTCCCATGAGGGCTTCACTCCCGTGGAGCTCTTCGGCCAGACGGAGTTTCCCGTCATCAGGGACAAGCCCTACTTCCTCTCCCTCGATCCTCATGCCTTCCTCTGGCTCGCCCTCGAACCCAAGGCGGCGCCCGTCGGGGAGGTCGACCGCGACATTCCCGAACTCGAGGTGGACGGACGGTGGAGCGAGCTCGTCACCACCCGATCCACTCGCAGGCTGGAGAAGATCCTCCCGGGCTGGATCCAGGGACAGCGCTGGTTCCGGGGAAAGGCCCGTCGGATCAAGACCGCCCACGTCTTCGACGCCGTCTCCTTCCCGGTGAAGGAAGAAGCCGCCTGGATCCTGCTCGTCGATCTCGATTACACCGAGGGAACTCCCGAGCGATACGTGGTGCCCGTCCTCGTCTCCCTCGACGGTGCCCGGAAGGACATCGAGGAGAAGAGCCCGCGAGCAGCCATCGCCCTCGTCACCGAGACGGTGGGGACGGGCAAGCAGACCAGGACCCGGACCGGGCTCCTCCACGACGCCATGGCCTCCGTCCGCTTCTCCAGCGCCCTCCTCGACTCTTTCCGGAAGAAACGGTCCGTGGCCGGCAAGGCCAGCAAGATCCTCATCCAGCCCTTTGCCCCGCTTCGCCGCGCTCTCGAACGCGAGGGGCCCTTCGAGCCCCGCCCCCAGACGAGAGAGCAAAGCAATACCAGCATCCTGTACGGCGACCGGTTCATCATGAAGCTCGTCCGTCTCGTCGAGGCGGGCCCCCATCCCGAGGTCGAGATGGGACGCCGTCTCGTCGAGAAGGGCGGATTCCGCCACGCTCCGACGACCCTGGGAACCATGGAGGTCGAGTGCAAGTCAGCCCTGCCCGCGACCATCGGCGTCATGCAAGAGCTGGTCGACAACGAGGGGGACGGATGGACCATGACCCTGGACGTCCTGGGCCGGACCTTCGAGGAGGCCCGGGCAAGGGCGGGACAAGCCACCCCCGAGAACACGGACGGCGACCTCCTGCAGGCAAGCCGGTCCGAACCCCCCTCCGGGATGGCGGAGCTCATCGGTCCCTACCTCGGACGCGCCCGTCTCCTCGGCCAGCGCACCGGCGAGATGCACCTCGCTCTCTCGAACGAGAAGGAGGACCCCGCCTTCATTCCGGAACCCTTCACCACCCTGCATCAGCGCTCCCTCTACCAGTCGGCGCGAAACCAGCTTCGCCAGGGGTTCCAGGCCCTGCAGAAGCGACTCTCCGGCGGAGGGCTCGACGAGGACACCACCGATCTTGCCCGCCGGGTCCTGGGGGCCGAGGCCCAGGCCGATTCCCGTCTCAAGAAGATCGCGGGCAAGAAGATCGAGACGGTGCGGATCCGGTGCCACGGCGACTACCACCTCGGACAGGTCCTCTCCACGGGCAAAGACTTCGTGATCCTGGACTTCGAGGGGGAGCCGGGGCGAGCCCTGGCGGAAAGACGGTTCAAGCGGTCGCCGTTCCGGGACGTGACGGGGATGCTGCGCTCGTTCCACTATGCCTCGGTGGCCGCCCTGAGGGGCGAGGCCTTCCGGCCCGAGGACCGGTCGACTCTCCGCCCCTGGGCCCAGGCGTGGACGGGATGGGTCTCCGCCGGGTACCTGCGCTCGTGGCTCGACACCGTCGGCCGCTGTCCCTTCGTGCCGGAAGATGACGAGCAGCTCTCCACCCTGCTAGACTTCTACCTCGTCGAGAAGTGCCTCTACGAGCTTCGCTACGAGCTGAACAACCGCCCGGACTGGATCGATATTCCGCTCCAGGGTCTCGTACACATCCTGGAGGTTTGACGGGGAGAGGCGGGCAATGCCGCGCGCGGACGTGCTTCGCGCCCGGTCGAGGAGGCAGCGAACATGGGAGCGACCAGGACGACCCGAGGAAAGAAGAAGGTGGCTCATTCCGTGACCAGCGAGCGCGCGAGCGGGAAGTCCTTTCCCGAGCTGGAGACGTTCTTCCGCGGAACCCACTGCCGACTCCACCTTTGGATGGGTGCACACCCATCGTCCGACGGCAAGAACACGAGCTTCGTGACGTGGGCGCCGGGAGCCCGGGCCGTGAGCGTGGTCGGCGACTTCAATGACTGGACGCCGGGGCGGACGCCACTGGCGCGCCGGGATCCGTCCGGCATCTTCCAGGACGTCGTGAAGGGCGTCGGCGTGGGAAGCCCCTACAAGCTCCATGTCACTCACTCGAGCGACGAGGCCGCCTTCAAGGCCGATCCCTTCTCGTTCCGACAGGAGCCTCACGGCACGGCCTCGATGGTGGCGTCTTTCGAGCCCACCAGGAAGGACGGGGGCTGGAGCCAGAAGAGAAAGCCCCTCGAGAGGCTCGACGTCCCGATCTCGATCTACGAGGTCAGCCTCTCCTCCTGGATGCGCGTCCCCGAGGAGGGTCACCGGTCCTTGACCGCGACCGAAATCGCGGCCCGTCTCGCCGCCTACGTGCGGGAGCTCGGGTGCACCCATGTGCAGCTGCTCCCTCTCCTCGACCGCGTCCCCCACACCATCGAAGGATCTCCGGCCACCTGCTTCTTCGCACCGACCGGAGAGATCGGACCTCCCCGGGAGCTCCAGGCTCTGGTGGACACACTCCACCGGGAAGGCGTCGGGGTCCTCTTCACGCTTCCTCTTTCCTCCTTCGGCACCGCCGAGCACGGCCTCGGACGCTTCGACGGAACGCCTCTCTTCGAGGGATCCACGACGAGCGTCGAGGGGAGCCACCGTTTCGACCTCGCGCGCCCAGAGGTGAGGAGCTATCTCCTCTCCTGCGCTCTCTTCTGGCTCGAAACCTACGGCGGCGACGGGCTCTGCTTCCGCGACACCGCCTCGTTCCTCGCCACCACGGGGCAAGGTGGCAAGAGCGCGGAAGAGCGCCACCTCCTCGCGATCGACTTCCTGAGAACCCTCAATGACACGCTGGCCCGCGAGGCCCCGTGGGCCCTGCGGATCGCCGAGGACGCGGCCGGGCTCACCTCGGTCACGAGCCCGGTGAGGACGGGAGGACTCGGGTTCCACCTCGTCCACGACCGCACGTTCGCACCCGACACGCTGGAGTACCTCTCGCAGGATCCTTTCTTCCGGAAGTACCAGCACCAGAAGATCGCCGCCCGGACCTGCGTTCCGGGAGGCGAGCGCGTGGTGCTCTCCCTCTCTCACCGCGAGGTCCTTCCGGGGCACCCGTCCCTCTTCTCGCGCATGCCGGGCGACACGTGGAGAAAACGGGCGAACGTCCGGCTCCTGCTCGCCCTGCAGCACGCCCTCCCCGGAGCCAAGCAGGTCTTCATGGGGACCGAGCTGGCCTCGTGGCACGCCTGGCGGCCGGAGAGCTCGATCGAGTGGCATCTCCTCGAGGATCCCGATCACGCCGGAGTCAAGACGATGCTGCGGCGGCTGAACGAGCTCCACCGCGAGCACACGCCTCTCCACACCTCCTCCGGCACCCCGGGAACGTTCGAGTGGATCGACACCCTCGACGATGAGCAGAGCGTCGTCTCGTTCCTGCGAAGGAGCGCCGACGGCAAGCGCACGATGGCGGTGGCCTGCAACTTCACCCCGGTCCCTCGCCAGAACTACCGGATCGGCGTCGATCGCCCCGGGGTCTGGAACGAGATCTTCAACAGCGATGCCGTCGAGTACGGGGGCAGCGGCCACGGCAACCTGGGCGTTGTCGAGTCGGCTCCCGTCCCCTGCCACGGCCGGCCTTCGAGCCTGGTCCTGACGCTGCCGCCCCTCGGAGCCGTCATGCTCCTGTGCAACGCGAAGAGATGACCGAAGAACGGACGGGAAGGCTCGGTGCGACTCCTCTCCCGTCCGGGGAATGCCGGTTCGTCGTGTGGGCCCCGTGGAGAGAGAAGGTGGAGGTCCGGATCACCTCTCCCGGGGAGAAGGTGGTCACCCTGCGGTCGGACGCGCGAGGCACCTTCGAGGGAGTGGTCAAGGGGGTGGGGCCGGGAGCCCGCTACCTCTTTCGCCTCGACGGCGGGCGAGAGATCCCGGATCCCGCCTCCCGCTTCCAGCCGCTCGGGGTGCACGGTCCGAGCGAAGTGGTCGATCTCGGCGCCCTGGCCGCAATCCGCGGAGATCGGGGCTTTGCCTGCCCCCCTCTCGCCGACCTCGTCTTCTACGAGATCCACGTGGGCACGTTCACCAGAGCCGGCACCTTCGAAGCCGCGATGGCGGAGCTCCCGCGGTTGGCCGCCCTCGGGGTCAACGCCCTCGAGATCATGCCGGTGGCCCAGTTTCCGGGGGGGCGGAACTGGGGCTACGACGGAGTGTTCCTCTTCGCTGCCCAGGATTCCTATGGCGGCCCCGAGGGGCTGGCGCGCCTGGTGGCCGCCTGCCACGACCATGGCATCGCGGCCTTTCTGGACGTCGTCTACAACCATCTCGGCCCGGAGGGAAACGTCCTCCACGAGCTCGGACCCTACTTCACCTCCGTTTACCACACGCCCTGGGGATCCGCCATCAACCTCGACGACAGGGGGTGCGACGAGGTTCGCCGCTTCTTCATCGAGAACGCTCTCCAGTGGACCATGGACTACGGATTCGACGGGCTGCGCCTCGACGCGGTGCATGCCCTCTGCGACCGTTCGGCCTCCCCGTTCCTGGAGGAGCTGGCCCGGGAGGTGAAGGACCGCACGCGGGAGAGCGGACGCACGGTGCACCTCGTGGCCGAGAGCGACCTCAACGATCCCCGGCTGGTGACGCCTCCCTCCCGTGGGGGTCTCGGCCTCGACGCCATGTGGTCCGACGATCTTCACCACACAATCCACGCGCTCCTCACGGGAGAGACCAACGGCTACTACGAGGACTTCGGGAGGGTGGAGCATCTGGCCCGGGCCTGGGAGCGGGGCGCCACCTACGGAGGTGAGCACTCGGCGTTCCGGGGCCGACGCCATGGCCGCCCGCTTCTGGGTGTCTCGCCCGAACGCCTCGTCGTGTGCACCCAGAACCACGATCAGGTGGGCAACCGGATGCTGGGCGAGAGACTCACCGGCCTCCTCGATGCCGCCTCCCTGGAGCTGGCGGCGGCGGTGGCGCTTCTCTCTCCGTTCACACCCCTTCTCTTCATGGGCGAGGAATACGGCGAGACGGCCCCGTTTCTCTACTTCACCAGCCACGGGGATGAGGAGCTGGTCCGCGCCGTGCGCAAGGGACGAAAGGCCGAGTTCGAGACGTTTTCGTGGAAGGGCGAGCCCCCCGATCCCCAGAGCCCGGAGACGTACCGGCGGTGCGTGATCGATCCGGACAAGCGGAAGCGGGGCCACCACCTCTCCCTTCACGATCTGTACACGAGGCTTCTCGCGGCGAGACGAGGGCTACCCCGGGCTCCCGTCACCGTCCTTAACTCCGAGGAGCCGCGGTGGATGGTGGCCACTCGAGGAGAAGGCGAGGAGACCCACCTCCTGCTCTTCGCCTTCGAGGAAGCGGACGGCTCCGCCACGCTCCCCATCCCCGACGGGTCCTATCGCCTCGTCCTCGATGCTCCCTCGGCGCGGGCCCGGGAGCGAGGCTACCCGGAAACCCTGACCTCGGGGGGAAGCCTCGACCTCCCCCTGCCCGCCCGGTCCTTCGCGGTGTACCGGAGAGGCTGAGGCCTCCCGCCCGGGGCCCATCGGGCGTCGGTCGGAAAGCGCAGCGCATACCCTCTTGGCACGGCCCCCCCCCTCCTGTATCCTCGCCAGGGTCAGGAGATCGTCAGCACGGAGCCCAGCCGGAGAAATGGTCCGTGCGATCTCATCGGGAAGAGCCCCCACCCCGGGGGATCCAACATCAAGGAGGAAGATGACCATGCAGCACCGATCTCTCTACATTTCCCTCTCCCTCGCAGCCCTCGCGACACTCGGCCTCACGAGGGCCCTCGTCGCCCAGGTCCCCGAGGCCGCGGCCCGGATCTCGAACACCCAGGCCGACATCATCGGCGACAACGCCCACAACGGTGAGCCGGACAGCGATCCCAACGACGGCGGCTGGGACTTCATCATCGACGGCACCGACGCTGGCGCCGTGCACACCGCTTCGGCCAGCCCCAACAACACCTACGGGATCACCGGGCTGGGTGCGCTGCTCGACTTCGTCAAGAACGGCACGGGGCGCAGCCTCATCACCTGTATCGACTGCTTCTCGGGCATGGTGCTCCAGTCCGGAGCTCCCGACCGGGGGCCGGACTACGCCTTCGCCGAGGTGCTGTCCAAGGCCACCGCCAGCGATTTCTATGCCGAGGTCGCGCGCGATCGCTGGATCACCAAGCTCGCCTCGTTCGGGGGCGCCCGCGCCTTCGGCGAGCTCATCCGGGACTCGCGGCACAGCCAGAACTTCGACGGGCTCATCCCCTGGGACATCAACCTGTACATCCTGTCCGGGGTCCGTCTGGAGAAGAAGTTCGGCAACACGCCCTACGACTTCCGCAGCGACATCCTCGAGTTCGCCAACGTCATCGAGGAGGACCTCAACGCCACGCCGCCCCTGTTCGACCACACCGACAGCGCCGAAGAGGCCTACAATCTGGGTCTCGCCGGAGCTCTGATGGCGCTCAAGGTCTCGCGGACCGGCGATGCCGCCCTGCGTGACGACATTCGCTCCCGACTCCTGGCCCAGCAGAAGCCCTCGGGGGCCTGGCCCTACAACGACGTCTTCACGGGCGATGACGAGCAGACGACGGCCTACGTGATCATCGCCTTCTCGATCCTCGGCAACGACACCGTGGTCCGCGCCGCCGGCGCCGACGGATCGGCCTGGCTGGTCTCGGTCCAGGCGGCCCACGGGGGCTGGGACCTGGGCGGCTCGGGCACCGAGGTGACCGAGGTCGACTCGGAGTGCGCGGTGGCCATCGCCCGCATCCGACCCTCGACTCCTCTGCTGGGGCCTCCCTCGCGCAATGCCGATGAGCTTCACCGGCAGGTTCCTTCCACGCCTCTGGATCTCTAAGTCGAGTCCTGACACGGACCGGGAACGGGGCAGCGGCCCCTCCCGGTCCGTGCTCTCCCCTCCCTTCTGGCCGGAGCGCCCTCCTCCGAGTACCATCGTGCCGAGCCACCGAGAACGGAGCTTTCATCAGGGGAGGCCCGCGTCCCTCGGCACGAAAAAGGAGGAATCATGCAGCTCGCGATGGTCGGTCTGGGGCGAATGGGCGCCAACATGGTGAGGCGTCTCATGCGCGGAGGCCACGATTGTGTCGCGTTCGACCTCTCGCCCGAGAGCGTGAAAGAATTGGAAAAAGAGGGGGCGACCGGGGCATCCTCCCTGGAAGACCTGGCCAAGAAGCTCGCGCGTCCTCGCGTGGCCTGGGTCATGGTCCCCGCCGGCAACCCCACCGAAGCAACGGTCCGGGCCCTCGGCGAGGTCTTCGAGAAGGGTGACATCATCATCGACGGCGGCAATTCCTACTTCAAGGACGACGTCCGCCGGGCCAAGGTACTCGCCCAGAAGGGAGTCCACTACGTCGACGTCGGCACCAGCGGTGGAGTCTGGGGTCTGGAACGCGGCTATTGCATGATGATCGGCGGGGACGACAAGGCCGTGGGCCACATCGACCCCATCCTCAAGACCCTGGCGCCGGGCCAGGGCGACATCCCCCGCACCCCCCGGTGGGCCGCGGGGAAGATGGAGGGGAGCGCCGAGGAGGGCTATCTTCACTGCGGCCCCGTCGGCTCCGGCCACTTCGTGAAAATGGTCCACAACGGCATCGAGTACGGCCTGATGCAGGCCTACGCCGAGGGGTTCGATATCTTCCGGAACGCGAACCAGAAGTCCCTGGACGAGGGTTGCCGCTATGACCTCGACCTTCCCGCCATCGCCGAGGTGTGGCGACGGGGCAGCGTGGTCGGCTCCTGGCTCCTCGACCTCACCGCCATGGCCCTCTCCGAGGAGCCCGATCTGAAGTCGTTCTCGGGCTCGGTGCAGGACTCGGGCGAGGGACGCTGGACGGTGATGGCCGCGGTGGAAGAGGCGGTCCCCGCCGACGTTCTCACCACCGCCCTCTTCACGAGGTTCCGGTCGCGCCAGGAACACACCTACGCGGAGAAGGTGCTCTCCGCCATGAGATACAAGTTCGGCGGCCACGTGGAGAGGCCGGCCGGAGGCTGAGAAGACCCTACTCGTTCCTCACGAGGAGCGAGACCGGGAACGGGGCGAGGAGCTCGGCGAGAAGGACCTTCCCGTCGAGCTCCCTCCCCGTGAGCTCGCATGTCCAGCGTCCGGATGGCAGGCTCACGGAAGTGGACCCGAAGCCGCGCTGAAGGCCCTGCACGAGACGGGGGACGACCGTTGCCACGTCCTCGCCCCGCGTGAAGGCCACCACACGATCACGGTGCTCCCCTTCGACCTCGAGCCGGCGATAGGTACCTTCCCGGCCAAAGGACGAGAGGTGGCGCTTTCGCACCGAAAGGGCCTTCCGGATCAGGAAGAGCTTGGCCAGCCCCTCCTCTCCCCGGGCCAGCACCGCCGTCGCATCGAGGCCTTCGACCTCGGCGAGGAGCATCGCCCGCTTCTCGAAGTCGACGGGCCGCCGATTGTCGGGGTCGGTCAGGCTCGTCCGCACCAGCTCGCACCCCTGGTAGATGTCGGGAACGCCAGGCACCGTGAGGTGGAGCAAGGTGTGGGCCAGGGAATGCGTGGCAAGGGCGGGCCGGATCTCCTCGAGCAGCGACTCGAGTCGGCCCGTGACCTCGGGATCCGAGACGAGCTTCTCCGCGAAGGAAAAAAGCGCCTGCTCGTACTGCTCGTCGGGACGGTGCCAGGACGTGGAGCGCTTGGCCTCCCGCGCCACCTTGAGGAGATGCTCGCGCAGCCTCTCGAACGAGAGGGGCCAGGCTCCGACGAGGGTCTGGTAGACGATGTAACGATCCACCCGGTCGGGCATCTCTCCATCCCGGCGAGGATCATCACGGGAGAACGCCTCCAGGGTCTCGCGCCATCGATCCGGAACCTCGGAGAGGAGGGAGATCCGGAGCCGGGTATCGGCGCTCCTCTTGGTGTCATGGGTCGAGGTGCAGAGGAGAGTCTCCGGCCACCTCTCGGCGATCCTCTCGCACCAGCTATGGAACTCGTCCACGGTACGGGAGACGTGGCCAGGATCGCCGCCCACCTCGTTCCGCGAAAGAAGAGGCACGTAGCGATAGAACGCCGTGTCCTCGACACCCTTGGCCATGACCGGAGACGAGAGCTGCTGGAACCGGTGCGCGAAGCGCCCCTCGTCGAACCCCACGACCTCCCCCCTCAGGAGACAGCCCAGGAAGTCGACGAGCCCTGGATCGATCCCGTCCACCGTCTCGGACAGATCCGCCAGCACGGAAGAAATCGTGGCTCGATCGGCCTCGGAGACGGGCTTCCCGGCCCGAACGTAGGTCCGGTAGACCGGGAAGCGAAGAAGCGCCTCCTCGAGGAGAGCGCGGAGCTCATCGCGGGAGTGGTCCCGCAGATGCCGCCTCCTCTCGCAGATCCGCACCAGGAGGTCGGTGAGGCGGCTCAGGTCACCGGCCATGAGCTCCCGGAGCACCAGCCTTCGGCACTCGCGGGCGTGGGACGCAAACGAGTCCTCGTCGGTGGCGTACTCGCGGTAGAGCCTCTGAAGCGCCTCCACTCCGCCGGGATCCACGAACAACCCGTCGCCGATCTCGAGAAAATCATAGCCGGTGGTCCCGGCCACCGGCCAGACCTCGGGGAGAACTTCCTGCCCTTCGAGGATCTTCTCCACCACGATCCAGCTCCCCGGAGTCGCTTGCGCGAGCCGATCGAGATACTGGAGGGGATCCAGGAGACCGTCGACATGATCGATACGGAGCCCCTGGACCGAACCCTCCGCCACCCACCGCAGGATGAGCTCGTGGGTCTCGAGAAAGACCCTCTCGTCGTGGATGCGCAGCGCAGCCAGATCGTTGATGTCGAAGAAACGCCGGTAGCCGAGGTCGTGGCTCGCGGCCTTCCAGAAGGTCAGCCGGAAGTTCTGGCCCTCGAGGAACGCGTGAAGCGCCTCGACGTCGGCATTTGTCTCGGCAAGGATCTCGTCGACGGCGGCGGCGAGGTCCGGCTTCTCTTCGAAGAGCCTCTCGAGCTGGCATCCGATGACGGCCTTGTCCCGGTGACGCAGGGCACGGCTCTCCTGGTCGGTGGCGGTGGGAGCGGGAAGACCGGCGAGGGCATCGGCGACAAAGGCGAGCTCCCGGGAGCCGCTCCGTCGCGCCGCTTCCTTCAGCGGGCCCGCCAGAGAGATGGGAGCCACCGGGTAGCGATGGGTGTCGTACACCCGGATGCAGAAGTCACCCCCTGTCCGGACGACCTGGATCGCCCCCGCGTCGAGCACCCGGCCGTAGTGCTCGCCGAGCACGGGCAGAAGGAGCCTGTCCCTCAGCCTCTCCTCGGGTGCGTTCCAGTCGACATCGAAGGCAAAGGCATAGCGGCTGGACGGACCGTTCTCGAGGATATCCCACCACCAGATGTTGCGGGGATCCGCGACCGACATGTGGTTGGGCACCACGTCGATCATCTGTCCCAGCCCCCTCCGGGAGATCTCCTTCACCAGCCTGCCGTGGGCCTCCTCTCCCCCCAGGTCCTGGCTGACCCGGGAGTGGTCGACCACGTCATAGCCGTGAGTGCTTCCACGGGCCGCCTGAAGGTAGGGCGAGAAGTAAACGTGGCTCACGCCGAGGCGAACCAGGTAGTCGAGGACACCCACCACCTCGTCGAATCCGAAGCCCGGCCGGAGCTGGATCCGATAGGTCGCGACCTTCGCCAGCCCCGGGTCAGGGTTCATGGCGAAACACCACGAGCGAACGGGATTCGACATCGATCCCCTCCGCGGCCAGCTCCTCGCTCTCCGTGACGAAGGCGGGCTGCCGAGCGGTGTCGATCACCGTTTTCCAACCCCGGGGGAGGGAGTCCGCCGCCACGAAGGATACCGCCTCGTGGTGGGCGTTGAGCAACACGAGGAAGCTCGCATCCTCGATGGCGCGGCCGAGGGAATCGGTGCTGGCGATCCCCTTTCCGTTGAGGAAGACGGCCAGGGACTTGGAGAATCCGGCTTGCCAGTCGTCGTCGGACATCTCCTGGCCATCGGGCCGGAACCAGGCGATGTCGTGGAGCTCATCTCCCCGGATGGATCGGCCGTGGAACCACCTGCGTCTCCGGAACACCGGATGCTCACCACGGAGCTCGATGAGGCGCCGCGTGAACTCCTGCAATTCCTCGTCCGCTTTCTCCCAGTCGATCCAGGAGAGCTCATTGTCCTGGCAGTAGGAGTTGTTGTTTCCCCCCTGCGTCCTCCCCATCTCATCGCCGGCGAGGAGCATGGGGACTCCCTGGGACAGAAACAGGGTGACGAGGAAGTTTCGCTGCTGACGAGACCGCAGGTTCTGGATCTCGGCATCGTCGGTCTCTCCCTCGGCGCCGCAGTTCCAGGACCGGTTGTGGCTCTCGCCGTCACGATTGCCCTCGCCGTTGGCCTCGTTGTGCTTGTCGTTGTAGGAGACCAGATCCCGGAGGGTGAAGCCGTCGTGGCAGGTGACGAAGTTGATGCTGGCGTAGGGACGTCTTCCGTTGGATGCGTAGAGATCCGAGCTCCCCGTGAATCGGTTCGCGAACTCCCCCAGGGTCTGGCCTTCACCCTTCCAGTACTCCCTCACCGTATCGCGGTACTTGCCGTTCCACTCCGACCACAGCGGCGGAAAGTTACCGACCTGATAGCCGCCCTCTCCGACGTCCCAGGGCTCGGCGATGAGTTTCACTCCCCGGAGCACGGGATCCTGATGGATGAGATCGAAGAAGGCGGAGAGCCGATCCACCTCGTGCAGCTCGCGAGCCAGGGCGGAGGCCAGATCGAAGCGGAAGCCGTCGACGTGCATCTCCTGGACCCAGTAGCGCAGCGAGTCCATGATGAGCTGGAGCACGTGAGGGTTGCGCATGTTGAGGCTGTTGCCGCAGCCGGTGTAGTCCATGTAGAAGGACCGGTCGTCGGCCATCAGCCGGTAGTAGGAGGCGTTGTCGATGCCGCGGAAGCACAGCGTGGGCCCCAGGTGGTTTCCCTCGGCGGTGTGGTTATAGACGACGTCGAGGATGACCTCGATGCCCGCTCCGTGCAGAGCCTGGACCATGGAGCGGAACTCCTGGACCTGGGCCCCGTTCCTGGCGGCCGCGAACTCGTCGTGGGGAGCGAAGTAGCCCAGCGAGTTGTACCCCCAGTAGTTGCGCAGGCCCCGGTCCTCGAGGACGTGGTCATGGAGAAACTGGTGGACGGGCATGAGCTCGACCGCGCTCACGCCGAGAGACTGGAGGTAGGCGATGCTCGAGGGATGGGCAAGGCCGGAGTAGGTCCCCCGCAGCTCGGGCGGAACGTCATTGCGTCGCGCCGTGAAACCCTTGACATGAACCTCGTAGATCACGGTCTGATGCCAGGGGGTACGCGGGGAGCGGTCGTCCCGCCAGTCGAAGTACGGATTCACCACCACCCCACGCGGCGCGTAGGGAGCGCTGTCGAGCGTGCAGAGCGGACCCTCGGGATCTCCGAAGTGGTAGGAGAAGAGGGCCTGGTTCCAGTCGGGGCCTCCCTCGATGGCCTTGGCGTAGGGATCGATGAGAAGCTTGGACGGGTTGCAGCGATGGCCGGCCTCGGGCTCGTGAGGACCATGGACCCGGTAGGCGTAGCGCTGGCCCGGGCCCACGGCGGGAAGAAAGCCGTGCCACACGAACGCCGTGACCTCGGGCAAGGAGATCCGCTCCTCCTTCCCCCTGTCGTCGAAGAGACAGAGCTCGACCCGCTCGGCCACCTCCGAGTAAAGAGCAAAATTCGTTCCCGCCCCGGTGTAGGTAGATCCCAGGGGATAGGCCTCACCCGGCCAGATCTCTCGCGCCAAAGCTGCCTCCTTGTTGTCCCGAGGAAATGCGCGGGTACAAACCGGCCCCATCCGCCCCTCGAGATGAGCCGCCAATATATATAAGGTCATTCCTCGAGGTCGGCTATCATCTCACGGACTCGAACCGGAGAATCACGTCCTCGAGGCTCTCGGGCGACCCGACGACGGTCACGACGTCACCCAGGGCCAGCCGGTTATAACCCTGGGTCACCAGCATGTGCCCATCGCGCCGCACGGCCAGGATCAGGGTGTCCAGCGGCAGGTGCAGGTCGCGGACGGCAAGTCCATCGAGCTCGGGGTCGCAAACCTCGACGTCCACGATGTCTCGCTCCTGGTCCATGCCGAGCAGGATGGAGGTTGTGGCCGGCGAGCGCACGGCGTGGTCGAGGAGGCTCACCAGGGCCGTGCTCGGATCGACCACCAGAGCTCCGAGCTCCTTGAAGGCCTGGCCCCGCGCAGGGTCGTGCAGTCGCACGACGAGCAGCGCCGTCCCGAAGTGCTCGTAGGCCAGCTCGAGGACGGTGAGGTTCTCGTCATCGGAAAGCATCCCCACGATGACCTCGGCCTTCTCGGCTTCGAGCTCGTGAAGAGCCTCCCGGGTAAGACCGCTGATGGGGTGGATGTCGATCCCGGGATCTTGCTCGCGAGCCTCGACCTCGACGGGTTGGTCCACCTTGCGCGACGCGATCTTGACCTGCCACCCGTGGGCCCGGAGCTGGCGGGCCAGGGCCAGGGACTTGTCCTCGAGCCCGAAGATGAGGGCGTCCCGCACTCCATCGAACTCGGGTGTCACTGCCCGGGGATGGGCCTCCCCCACCCGGAGGAGAGCGAGGCGAAACAGTGGTGGACCGATGAGCTGATTGACCACGATCACGGAGACGAGGATGGTGGCCAGGGGGGCCCCGAACCCGGGAAACTCCGCCGACAGCTCCTTGGCCAGACCGAGGCCGATGCCGGCCTGGGTCACGTAGGCCAGCCAGGACAGCCGCCGGAACCGGGCCGGCTCACCCGCCAGCGCTCCGCCCGCGAACGACCCGAAGAAGATCCCGAAGAGCCGCGCCGCCCCGAAGACCAGCGTCACCCCCAGCGATTTGACCAGGACGTCGAGAGACAGGGAGGCTCCGGTCAGGGTGAAGAAGATCACGAAGATTCCATCGCCAACCTGGTGCAGGAGCGCCTCGACTTCATCGCGATGGCGGCTGACGTTGGCAAGGACGAAGGTGGCGACCATGCAGATCAGGAGGGGCTCGAGGAGGATCTCCACGGGCAGGTGCTCGCCGGTAGCGTGGCGGATCCAGCTCGAGGTCCGGAACACCGCGAACCCCAGGGCGAGAAGGAGACCGGACTTCAGGAAGCCCGCGAGCGGAAGTGCGAGCAGCACCCGCAGAAGAAGGAAGACGAGGACCCCGAGCAAGACCGAGAGGATGAGCTCGCCCAGGACCAGAATGAGGAGAAAGAAATCCGGGGCCACCCCGTTCACCAGGGCATCGCCGACCGACGAGGCAGCGGCGAACGCGACGATCACCACGGCATCGGTGATGACCGTCACTCCGAGCACGGTCTGGGTGAACGGACCCTTGGCCCGGAGCTCCCTCACCACCGCGATGGCGGACGAGGGAGAGCGGGCGAGCAGGATGGATCCGGCGAGAAGACCGGCCGCGATCCGGTGACCGGTGGGGAGATCTCTCAGGATCGGAAGCTCATCTGCCACCATGAAGATCACTGCCACCCCCAGGCCCAGCATGAGGAAGGTCTGGGCCGCGGTCACCCAGGTGATGATCCGGAGTCGCCGTCGGATCTCGCCCAGACGGAGCTCCGCGCCCGCCGCGAAGGCGATGTACGCCAGAGCCACGTCGTCCACGAAGCGGAGCTTCTCCACCGCCTCCCGGGAGAGGAGCCCGACGAGCTCCGGGCCCGCCAGCACTCCCGACAGGAGGAACCCGGTGATGAGAGGGAACCGGAACCGCCCGCAGAACGCACCGATCCTCTGGGACGCCAGGGCGACCATCAGAAAAGCGACGAGGTAGACGAGGGTCTCGCGGGTATCCATGCGCAAGGAATCTATCACCTGGACACCCGGGAGAGTCCGGGCTAACCCCTGCGACTGATGAGCAGCATCGGACAGGAGGTCCGACGCGCGATGCCCAGAGCAAAGTCCCCGAAGACCCGCTTGCGCCCCTTGAGAATCTGCATGCCGAGGACGATGAGGTCGTGCTCGTCGGCGTGGCGGGCGACCGTCTCGAGGACCGAGTCGCTCCGTTCCACGACCGCACGCGCTCGTCCCGGAAGCCCCTCGTCCCGGGCCTCCTTCGCCAGCTCCCGGCGGATCCGCGGGAGCTCCTGCTCGGGCCGTGACATCGGTACGACCCGGAGAAAGGTCGCTTCCCGGGGGGCCGTCCGGAAGAGGCTACCGAGAAGACGCGCCCGCAGGCTCCCGTGAAACCCCTTGCCGCCCACCGGAACCAGGACTCTGTCCACCCGGTCGAGATCGAATCCGTGCGGAGCGCGCAGGACCACGACGTCGCAATCGACCCGGCTCGTCAGATCCTCCAGGGGAGCCGCGGCCGCACCTTCGACGAGGTCGCTGAGTCCGAGGAGGATGGCCGCGCAGCGATGGGTGCGAGCCACGCGAGCGATCTCCTCCCAGGGCTGAGGAGCCACCGTGGTGAGGGCCGAGGGACGGTGCCCCGCAGCAAGGGACGCGGCCAGAGCCTTGCGCACGACGTCAAGAGTCCCCGCGAGCGCCGACTCTCCCTCCTCCGGGTTCCATCCTTCCTTGCGGACGGCAACCACCAGGAGCAACACGCGACCGATGTCCTTGGGCGCGAGGGCATGAGCGACCGAGACGAGCCCGGGGGCACTGGCAGGGTTCGCGATGGGCACCAGAACGAGGGGGCTCCGGCCCCTCAGGCGCAGGGTCTCGGGGTCCCGAGCCTCGTCCGAGGCATCGGCGATCCGAGCCCGAGCACCGAAGACGGCAAGAAAGAGCAGCAAGCCCGCGACGAGCCAGGAGACGGCGATGACCCCGGCCTCGGGGACCGCCACCCCCTGGAAGAGGGCCAGGACCCCGCACAGGACTCCTCCCGTGACGGGGACGGCGGGAAAGAAGGGCACCCGGAACGGGGGCGGGGTCCTTCGCCGGCGCCGGGCGAGGATCGCGATCCCGTGAGCGAGGGCGAAGGTCACGAGGAAGATGAGGCTCGAGGCCGCGCCCGCCGCCGCCACGTCGGGAAGGATGACCAGGGTGACGAGGACCAGGAACGTGGTCAGGAAGATGGCGGGAATCGGGGTTCCCCATCGGGAGCTCTCCAGTGAGATCGGATGCGGAAGAGCCCGGTCGAGGGCCATGGCCTGGGCCACTCGCGACGCCGCGAAGAGGTTCGACTGGAGGGCAGAAGCGAACGAGAAGACTCCTGCCAGGAGCACGAGCCAGTAGCCCGCCTGACCGAGGAACCGCCGGGATGCCTCGGCCACCAGCGTCTCGGGGTTCTCGGCGGCGAGGGCGGAGACACCCCGATCGTCCACCCCGACGGTGGCCACCACGAACAGCAGCGGCAGGTAGATGAGGAGAGCGAGGCCGAGAGAGCCGAGCATGGCGCGCGGGAGATTGCGCTCCGGATCCCGGACCTGCCCCGCGACGGCAGCCACCAGATCGAATCCCTGAAGGGCGATGAAGGTGTAACCCATGGCCTGGACGAGTCCGAGGGCACCGTTGGGAAACACCGGTCTCAGCCTCTGCAACACGACCTGGGGATCGGCTCTCAGCAGCGCCAGGAGTCCGCCCACGATGAGCACGGCAAAGACCCCCACCTTGACCACGTTGGCGATGTTGCCACCACCCTTGGCCGAGCGGGTGAGCCCCAGGGCGTAGAGCACGGTAGCCACCAGAGCCAGTCCCGTGCCCCCGACCCTGCCCGTGAGGAGCTCGGGCGAGGTGATTCCCAGAAGTGGGAGGCCGGTGGCCAGGACCACGCCCAGGAAGGCTCCTAGTCCCTTGGCGTACAGGACGGCGGCCACGATCGAGGCGAACCAGACGACCCACCCCACGCCGAAGGCGGCCTCCACGGAGAGCGCTCTCTTGGCGTAGGCATAGGTGCCGCCCGACCGCGGGAAGGCGGCCGCGAGCTCGGCGAAGCTCAGAGCGGTGAGGAAGGCGATTCCGCCGTTGAGGGCAAAGGCGAGAATGGCCCCGGGGCCGGTGCTCGCGAAGGCCACACCCGACAGAGCCAGGATGCCTCCACCCACGATGGCGCCCACTCCGACACCGGTCGCCCCGAGGAGCCCGATGTTCCGCTGGTCACCATCCGGTGTGTCCGCCCGAGCTGCCGTCGTCCCGCCTCCCAAAAAAAATGGTCCCGGCCGAGATTGTTATCTTTCGCGTCGGTCGGAGGTGTTGTACTTTCTCGCCTGGGCGAGGACGACGTGTCCCTCGGTCAACCCAGGAGGACCGGAGATGGACGGGAGCGGGACCGCGATCGGACGAGATCTGCAGCTTCGCGAGACGGAGATGAAGGGACGGGGCGTCTTCGCAGCCCGGCCCTTCCGCAAGCAGGAGCGTATCCTCGAGTTTCGCGGTCCGCTCCTCCACCTGTTCGAGGTGATGGACTTCTCCCGCTGCATCCAGGCCGGGCCCGAGCACTTCTTCGGTCCGTCCGGCGAACCCGACGACTACGTCAACCACTCCTGCGATCCTTCCTGCGGACTCCGTGACCAGCCCCGGGGTCGGCTGGTTCTGGTGAGCCTGAGGCCCATCAAGCTCGGCGAGGAGATCACCTACGACTATTCGACGTCCATGCTCGCCGAGCCCTGGACCCTGACCTGCTCCTGCGGTGCGGACGCCTGCCGGGGCATCATCCGCGCCTTCTCCGAGCTCCTTCCCGAACTGCGGGCAAGCTACGAGGCCCTCGGCATCGTTCCTTCCTTCATCCGATTCGGCACCCCCGCCGCCGTGAAGGCCCAGGAGAAGGCTCGAAGGGCCCGCCCCCACCGCTAGAAGGCAGCGTCACGGATAGCTTGGCGCCTGCCCTCAGCAAAGGCTTCCCGACCCCACCGCCGGGTGCCTGCCCTTGAAAGCGAGGCGAGAGCTCCCTAGGCTCCTGAGGGCGGGAAGAAACGCCTGGCCAGCCCGGCCACGAGGAGAGAGACCCTTGGCTCGATCATCCAAGATCAAGGTTCGTCGCTGGAAGCAAGAAGACATCCCCGGCATCGTCGCCTGTCACAAGGCGGCCTATGCCGACTACGCCTCCGCGGCCCACTACGACGAGCGCCTCTACGAGATGCAGTTCACCTCGTACCCGGAGGGCCAGTGCGTGGCCGATCTCGACGGCAAGATCGTCGGCTACGCGACCTCCCTCATCGTCCAGCTCGACGAAGAGACGCACCGCTACACGTATGAAGAGATCACGGGGGCGGCGACGTTCTCCACCCACGACCCCTCGGGCGACACCCTCTACGGTGCCGACATCGCCGTTCATCCCGACTGCCGCGGCATGGGGGTCGCGGGACAGCTCTACGTGTACAGGACCCGCATCGTCAAGCGCCACAACCTCCGCCGCATGGTCGCCTACGGGCGCATTCCCGGCTACAAGGAGGTGGCGGGCAAGATGACGGCCGAGGAGTACGTCGAGCGGGTCACCGCCGGCGACCGCAAGGACTCCGCCCTTACCGCCCATCTCAAGGCGGGCTACCGGGTCAAGATGGTGCTCCTCGACTATGTCCCCGACAAGTCGAGCCTCAACTACGCGACCCTACTCGAGTGGAAGAACCCCGGCTATGACGCCGCCAAGCGGAAGATCGCCGCGGCCCCCATCCAGAGCATGGCTCGCAAGATCCGGGTGTGCGCCGCCCAGTATCTCATGCGCAGGATCAGCCGCTGGGAGGAGTTCGAGCAGACGGTGGATTTCTTTGCCGACACCGCCGACATGTATCACTGCCACTTTCTCGTCCTGCCCGAATACTTCACCGCGCAGCTCATCAGCACCATGCCCCAGGACTGGCCCTTCGATCGGGCGGTTCGCGAGCTGGCCGGCCTCACCGACCACTACCTCGAGATGTTCAAGAAGATGGCCGCGAGGCACAAGATCTACATCATCGGGGGCAGCCACCCCATCCTCCGCGACGGCCTCCTCTATAACGTCGCCCATCTCTTCACCCCGGCGGGCAAGGTCTACACGCAGGACAAGCTCCATATCACGCCGGGAGAGAGAGAGGACTGGGGCGTGCATCCAGGTCTGGAGATCAAGGTCTTCGACACGCCGCTCGCACGCATTGCCATCCAGATCTGTTACGACATCGAGTTCCCGGAGGTCGCGCGCCTTCTCGCCCATTCCGGAGTCGAAGTGGTGTTCGTTCCCTTCAGTACCGACGAGAAGAAGGCCTACTATCGGGTGCGCTACACCGCCCAGGCGCGCGCGGTCGAGAACTACTACTACGTGGTCATCGCGGGCAACGTGGGGAACCTTCCCACCATCAAGAACTATCTCCTCAACTATGGCCAGTCCGCCATCTTCACTCCGAGCGACTTCGCCTTCCCGCTGGAGTCGATCGCGGGAGAGGCAGACCCCAACGTGGAAACGGTGGTGGTCGCCGAGCTGGACCTCAGCACGCTGGCCCAGCAGCGCGAGCTCGGCAGCGTGAGGCCGTTCTTCGACTGCCGCCCGGACCTCTACGAGCTCCGGGCCCGGGACGAGATCCGCGTGATCCGGACGAATTGACCGGTTCCGCGGCGATGGAGCGATGGACTCGATTCAGCGAGGGAGCATGGGCATGGACGTGAAGACATTCGTAGAGAGCCACTTCCACCACTTCAACGCCCGGGTCCTCAAGAGCGCCGCCGAGGCCTACACCGGCCACCTCGACCAGGGCGGCAAGATGCTCGTGACCCTGGCGGGAGCCATGAGCACCGCCGAGCTGGGAAAGTCGCTGGCGGAGATGATCCGCCAGGACAAGGTCCACGCTCTCTGCTGTACCGGCGCCAACCTCGAAGAAGATGTCTTCAACCTCGTCGCTCACGATGATTACAAGGTGATTCCGGAGTGGCGGAACCTGACTCCGGAGCAGGAGAAGGAGCTGGAGCGCGAGGGTTGCAACCGCGTCACCGATACCTGCATTCCCGAGGTGAAGGCCTTTCGCGCCATCGAGAAGCCGGTGCTGTCCCTCTGGAAACGCGCCGACGAGAAAGGGCAGAGATTCTTCCCGCACGAGTACCTCTACCAGCTCCTGCGCGAGGGCCTCGTGAAGCAGTCCTACCAGATCGATCCCCGGGACTCCTGGCTGGTGGCTGCCGCAGAGAAAGATCTCCCCATCTTCGTGCCCGGCTGGGAGGACTCGACCCTGGGAAACATCTTCGTCTCCCACGTCCTCTCCGGGGATCTGAGCGGCTTCCACCTCGTGAAGAGCGGCCTCGAGGCCATGGCCAGCCTGGCCGATTTCTACGTTCGCACCACGATGGGCAAGAGCATCGCCGATCTGGAGGAGACGGGCTCGGGCGCCGACGATGCGGTGGAGATGCGGGCCGTTCCTGCCCGCGAGGCCGAGACGACCATCGGCTTCTTCCAGATCGGGGGCGGGATTGCCGGCGACTTTCCGATCTGCGTCGTCCCCATGATCCATCAGGACCTGCGCTGCCCGTGCCCCTACTGGGGATACTTCTGCCAGGTCAGTGACTCCACCACGAGCTACGGCTCCTACTCGGGAGCCTATCCCACCGAGAAGATCTCCTGGGGAAAGCTGGACGTCGAGACCCCACGCTTCGTGATCGAGTCGGATGCCACCATCGTGGCGCCGCTGGTCTTTGCCTTCGTCCTCGGCTGGTAGACCGAAGGGAAGAAAGAGAGCGGCCCCGCTCCCGGGAGGGGAAGCGGGGCCGTGGTCCGATCACGGGCTCGCGAGAGCGAGCGGCATCACGAACTCGTGTCAGTCGTGAGCCTTCTCGGTCTTCTCGCTCGAGGCCTTCACCGCGTAGTCATAGAAGCCCCGGGGGCCGCCCTGGGCCTTGACCACATCGAGGAACCTCTTCGTGCTGCCGAAGTGAGCCCTGACGATTCTCTCGAACTCGGCCGGGGTGACCTTTCCGTCCTCGTCGAAGTCGGCCTTCCTGGTTCCCTCGCAGCAGCGCTCGGCATCGACGAGGCAGCCGTCGGCGTTCTTGTCGTAGACGGCGAAGACGGAGGACAGGGTGATCTCGCCATTCTCGTCGCAGCCCTTCTGCTCGCAGGGCTTCTCGCCCCGGGACACGGACTCGTAGAAGGCGTCGACGCTCCCGTAGGAACGAACGATCTTGACGAACTTGTCGACACTCCCGAAGTACTGGGTGACCAGCTTCTCGAACTCGGCCTGGGTGACCTTGCCGTTCCGGTCGAAGTCGGCCATCCGGGCACCCTGGCACACCTGCTCGTCGGCCTCGAGGGTTCCGTTCTCGTTCCTGTCGTAACGGGCATAGACCACATCCATGGTGATCCTGGCCAGCTCCTTGCACTCGGCCTCGACCTCGGCACTCTTGGGGAGAGTGAGCTCACCGGTCTTGACCTTTTCCACCACCATGTCGTGGAAGGCCTTCACGCCACCCGCCTTCTCGACCATGGCCACGAGCTTGTCTTCCGAGCCCACGTAGCTGACCACGCCCTTCTTGAACTCGGCCAGGGTGACCTTGCCGTCCCCATCGAAGTCCGATCCCGCGGTGCAGGGGCAGATGCACTCGGCGGTCTCGAGGATGCCGTTACCACTCGTGTCGAAAGTGGCAAAGACGGCGTCAGCGGTGATCTTCTCGGGAGCCTTGATCGTCTCTCCCGCCAGCACTGCCCGGCCGGTGAAGAGACACAGCACCACTCCAGCTCCCACGGTCCACTTGCTCTTCTCGAACAACATATCCAGCTCCTTTTCGTCCTGGGGCCCGTTCTCGTGGCGAAGGAGGTCCGCCATCCGGGCGGCCTCGTAAACACTCGGGACGTCCCCGAGCTTGATGATTGCCTGGGCTTGGTCGAGATCGATGTCGGCTCCGGCGGCACGGATGGAGGAGACATTCCGGGTGGCGTAGATCCATCCCCCGCCGAGCTCGGTCCTGTCGTTTCTCCGGGCCACCACCGACGTGGAGGGCACGAGCAGGCCGCCCCGTCTCTCCAGCACGGCGGGCGACACCTGATCACGAGACATCGGGTCGGGGGAGTCCAGGAGAGGCGCCGGCCAGGAGGTGATCGTGCTTGCCGTGAGAACGGGCTCGCTCGAATCCGGGTCGTTGCCGCTTCCCCGGAGGAGAAGACCCAATGTGCCGGCAAGGACCAGAATCGCCGCCACGAGCCCGAGTCCCCACCCGCGGCCTCCGGCAAGGAGACGTCTCCCGGGTTGAGCGTCGTCGTCGCTCCGCACGAGGGTGAGCCGCCCCGCCTGGCGCCGCTCTCTGTCTCTGCGCAGGATCTCCGGCATGAGGTCCGGAGGCTTCTCACCACCGAGCTCCTCGCGCAGCGCGAGGTCGATCAACCTGTCCCTGTAGTCCGTCATCTTCGCTTCCGATCCCGGTCCCTCACGAGGGACCTTCCTGCTCCTGCCGCGTTCGAGCCATCCTCCGCTCGACACAATCCCGGAGCTTGGTCTTGACCCGCTGAAGAAGGGACTTGATGCCGTTGCCCTTCATGCCGAGGCGCGTGGCCAGATGGCTCAAGGAAACCCCGTCCTGGTAGCGCAGCACGAGCACCTCACGGACGCGCCCCTGGACTCCCTCCAGACATTGCCGCAAGGCCCGCCGCCACGACTCGCCCTCGTCGTCGCCGCTCACCTCGTTCCAGGCGAGATCGGCCTCGTCGAGAAGACTGGTCGCCCGCCGCTTGCGTCGACGCATCTCGTCGATGAAGAGATGCTTGGCGACCCTGCGGAGGTAGCCTCCGGTCTTTTCCTCCGGCAATGCACCGGGAGGCCTCTCCACCAGGGAGAGGAAGGTCTCCTGGGTCAGGTCATCCGCCAGGGCCGCCTCGCAGCCGAGGAGCCTGAGATAGCGCCAGACGGTGGTCTGGTGGGTTCGGATGACCGAGGCCAGGTCGAGTGCCTTGTCCAGCATGGCTTCCACACCCCCTCAGCGAACGAGATCGCGGAAAGGGTGCGGAAATCTCGAAGTTTTTGGGGCCCGTGGACATCTTCTCCGATCTCCGGGTCTCTCTTCCCTCCCGGCGGCAACCCCGAGGGCCGCTGACCGTTGGTGACAATCCGCATCGAGTCCTCCGCGTTCGGTGAGGAATGTGCTATTCCGCTCGCTGGCCACGGTCACGCCGGGCAGCTCCCGGTGGTGGTCCTGCACAAGGGGTTATCCAGGAACTCGAACTCAGGCCCTCTGGCCCAGCAATCGCCGGTCCGGCCCCCCGTTTGCTCGCCCGACTGAGAGCGGGGTATAGTTGACGACGGGCGCTCTCCACTCCCTGCGGAAGGGCCCTTCAACTTACCGAACTGAAGCGTTCTGCTCGCGGCAAACTCCCTGAAAAGGGAGGGCGCAAAGCTACAGGGCCTAAATTATTCGGAGGAGCCGAATAACATGGCAGCCAGTTGCCGGAACGCCGGAGGGTGGACGGTCTGTCCCTGCGTCCGCTCGCGGCACGAGAGGGCTCGACACGGAGCCTCGAGAAGCACCGTGTCGAGGCTGGTCGAGCCACTCGGCCTCATGATCCACCTCGCTCTCACCCTCGTCGTGCTCCTTTCGAGCATCGCCGCCACCGCACATTCCGCGCGCGCGGACGATCTCGGCGGAGGAACCCGCGGCTCCAATGGTCTCGTGCCGCGGGTGACGGTGACGGAAGCGGTGCCGGGCGAGAGCCTCTCGATCACCATTGACGCCATCCCGGCCACGTCGTCGGGGCTGCGGGTGTTCCTGCTCTTCTCGGCACGCTACTGGGGACAAGACGCAAGCAGCCTCTTCGGCAGCGGTGCCCGGCTCATCCCGCGCGTCGAGGTCACTCCCGGCGAGACGCCTCCGGTGAGCCCCGCCCTCGAGGTGGACGGAACCTGGCCGCGCCGCACCATGGTGCGGCCCATTCCCGCGCGCCTCGGCGGCCGGACGCTCTACATCCAGGCCCTCGTCGAGGATCCGGGAGCGCAGTCCGGGGCGGGGTGGACGCTGTCGAACGGGATCTCGTTCATGCTGCCGGAGCCGAACCCCGACACCGAGATCGTCCAGGTGGACCTGACTCCGGCCAGCTCCCGCATCTGGGCCGGAACGACCGTCACCTTCGACGCCACGATGCGCGACGCCCAGGGGGCGGTGGTCGCGCCCGAGTATCCCTCGGACCTCCTCTTCGCGGTGACGGCGGGACGTGGGAGCTTCGACAACCAGCAGATCGTGGGCGACCGGATCCGGGTGCTCTTCCGCGGCTCCGCGCGCGTGGAGCTCTCGACGATCCGCGTGACCGAGCTCCGCTCGGGGACCTCGCGCTCGGATACCTCCCAGGTGGAGACGGTCCCGGCGGCGCCTTCGGGGGCGATTCCTCTCGTCGCGAGCCCCGCCTCGATCCCCGCCGACGGAAGCTCGACCACCGCTCTCCAGGGCGGCCCGGTCACCGATAGCCTCGGCAACCCCCCCTTCGACGGACAGATGGTGACCCTCACCACGACGCGAGGCACCTTCCTCGGCACCGATCAGGATGGCGGCGCCGAGGGCTTCCAGGTACGGACGACGGCGGGTCTCTTCACCGCGACGCTCCGCTCCTCCACCACTCCCGGTACCGCCACCGTCACCGCGCGCTCGTTCTACGGGTCCGCCCAGGGCACGGCCCAGATCTCGATGACCGAGCCGGGGCAGGGCCCCGAAGTGGCGGAGATTCTGCTCACGCCGCCCTGGGCCAACGCCGAGGTCGGCACCGAGGTCGAGCTCACCGCCGAGCTCCGTGATGCCCAGGGACAGATGATCCCGGCCACCTCGGTGAATCAGGTCGTCTTCAGCATCACCACGGGAACGGGCGGGCTCTCCGCGCGTAGCCTGGTCTCGGGACGCGTGCGGGCGCGCCTCGCCGTGCCCACGACCCGCGAAGACACCCGGGTCACGGCGCGCGAGGCCGTGAGCGGCGACAACCGGACCGATTCGAGCTGGGTCTACGGGACGCCGGGTCCGCCGGACGGGGTGGTGGAGCTCACGGCGAGCCCGGACAGCATTCCCGCCGACGGGACGAGCACGTCGACCATCACCAGCGGAACGATCCGCGATGCCTACGGTAACGTGGTCGCGGATGGCGAGCTCTTCACGGTGACGACGAGCCTGGGCACGATCGTGACACTGGATGCGTCGGCGGGGACGCCGGGGAGACAGGTGGCGGCGGCGGGAGGGATCGCGAGCGTCGTGCTCCGTGCGGGAGAGATCGCGGGCGAGGCGATGGTGGAGGTGGCCTCCGACCGAGGAAACGCCTCGGGACGCGTCCTCGCTCGATTCGAAGATCGGGAGAACCTGCCCGACGTGATCGTGACGGGGTTGGCCTCGCTTCCTCATCCCGTCGCCAACGCCAGCGGAGCTGTGGATGCCAGGACAGGAAAGCTTTACGTTTTTGCCACGGACATCATCGAGATCGATCCAGAGGCTCCGGCATCGCAGGCGTTCCGCATCCTGCCCGACGTCATTCCCCAACAACCCCGTGAGATCAGCGCCTGGTGGGACCCCGTCACGAGCCGCTTCATATTGGCGGGAGGGACCCTTCCCGACCTGACTCGTCTCGATCAGGTCGTGAGCTTCGACCCTCTCGCTCCACCGGAGGTCCGCATCACCGTCCTCGAGGACCGCCTTCCCACGGCCCGTAGCCACGGCACCGCAGTCTGGGACCCCACGCGCAACGTCGCGCTGATCTTCGGAGGTGTCGATGGCAACGGTCGGAGATCGAGCTCGATCCTGGAGTACAATCCCCGTCGCACGCCGGGAAGTCGATTCCAGACGCTGTCCGACTCCCTCCCCCGGGCGGCCAGCCGCCCTGCAGCCGTTCACGACTCCACGAGACTACAATTCTTGATCCTGGATGGTGACGGGCGAGATGTCTGGTCCTTCGATCCGACCCGCCCCGCCGGGAATCGGCTGGTGGTTATTGGCAGTCTCCCCTCCGGACGCCTTGGCGCATCGGCCTATCTTCACGGTCCTTCCGACCAGCTCTTCGTGTTCGGCGGCTGGACCGGGTTCGACTATCCTGAAGAGTATCTCGCCCTTGACCTGGGATCACCCGCACCAAGAGTCGCCGAGATAGCCGGGCTCGCACCGGAAGGCTTCACCTGGTCCACCATGGTCGAGGATGCTGCTCGCGATGCCGCCTGGCTTCTCGGCGGCAACGACGGAATCCGGGACCTGGATCAGGTCGTGACATTCAGCTCGGGCAGGCTGCGCAAAGCGGGGGCGATTCCGACCACGCTCGGTGACTGTGCGGTCCATGACCCCGATAGATCCATCTCCTATGTGTTCCAGCGCAACGTACTGGAAATCGATCGCCATGCGCTGCTCGACTCGACGGTTCGGTCAACGGCAGACGCCTTTCCCGAGGAAGATATCCATCGAGCGGCTGCCTGGAACTCCGCCCTCGGAAGTGCTTTCCTCTTCGGTGGCTTCAGTCAGTCTGACGCGTCGCGTAGCAGGGAGATCTTCCGTTACGACCCCTCTCTCCCCGCGGGATCCCGCCTCACATCGCTTCCGGATCAGCTCCCTGCCCCACGCTCTCACGGCGGCGCCATCGAGAATCCGTCAAGCGGGACCATCTACGTGTTCGGAGGGATCGACTCCTCCGGACGCGCCGTGCGCGACATTCTCCGGTTCGACCCACGCCTTCCCCCAGGTCAACGTGTGGAGCCCCTCGTCGTCCGGCTCCCGCGGAGCGCCCGCTCCCTGGCCTGCGCCTTCGACTCCTCCACGCGCCTCATCCTCCTCTCGGGCGACGGTTCCGACGCCGTCCTTGCCTTCGACCCGCAGAGGGAGACGATCTCGACCATCGGCGAGCTTCCTGGCCAACGCCTCGGAGTCGCCATCGGGTTCCACCCTAGCTTCCGAACCATCCTGGCGGCGGGCGGCTTTGGAGGCTCCTCGAGCCCGCTGGCCGAAATCAGTGTTTCCGTCGGGAGTGCACAGCTGTCACCGGTGGGGGACATGCCACGAGGCCGCGCTCACGGAACGCTCCTTTTCGATCCGCACGAGGGAGACTTCCTCTTGCTGACGGGAGAGGGCGATGCCGGAGCGATCCGCATCCTGGACCTCAGACCCTGAAGCCCTTCAAGGCCTGAGTCGCCACACGGCCCGAAGGCCGAGGTCCTGTCCCCGATAGGTTTCGACGTTGTAGTCGCGGTTCGCCGATCGCAAACCGGCCGGTTCATTCAGGAAGTGACCGCCTCGATAGACGCGACGCGGCACGACCTCCTCCACCTCGACGAGTCTCAAACCATCGACTTCTCGGGTCGGCTTCTTGTACGTGGATTCGGTCGCGGACCCCGAAGGCGCTGCGTCAAGACACCATTCAGCCACGTTTCCGAGAACATCGTGCAAGCCGAACGGGTTGGCCCGGAAGCTGCCGACCGGAGCGTGAGCCACGAAGCCGTCATCGACGCCGTGATTCGGACCAGGCTGGCCCCTGTAGCTGGCCAGGAACAGATCCGCCAGGTTCGCCGCCCCCTCCAGCGACTCCTCCGAATCGCCGGTCCAGAAGACGGTTCTCGTTCCGGCTCGAGCCGCGTATTCCCACTGGGCCTCGGTCGGCAGCGCTAGACCGCCTCGCCACAAGGCCTCCTTCCCTTCGCGCCACGAGACGTTCTCGACGGGATGGAGCAGAGTACCTGCACGACCGGTACGGCTCCAGCGCCTCTGGATTCCCACGAGCTGGTAGAAGCTCGGATTCTGCCCCATGAGGCGAAGCCACTGCCCCTGCGTCATCTCGAACTTGGAAACCAGGAATGCCGACAGGTAGACCCGGTGGACGGGGTGCTCGTCGCTCTGGGACCAGGGGTCGACATTCCCTTCCTCGTCAGAGCTCGTCTCGGGTCGTTCACTCCCTAGCCAAACTTCGCCCGCAGGCAACAGCACAAGTACGATTCCATCGCCCTCTTCCAACACGAGCTCGCCATCTTCATCTCTACGTGGAACGGACCCCGTCTGGAGATGAACGAACTCCCAGAACCCGGAGGTTGGATCCTGGCCGATCGGCACGAGGCCAATCTGCGGGGAGATCTCGATCCCACCATAGTGGGGACACTTCCGGAGATCGCGAATCGATTCGATAGCACCGGACCAGTCAACGGCATGCTGCTCCAGCGACCGCTCCCGGACTGACTGCGCAAACGAGAGACGACCCTCGACATCCGCGATCGGTCCATCGGCTCCATCGAAAGCCCCTAAGTCCTCGAGCAGAGCCACGAGGACGCCGTGGTGCCACTGGGTCTCGGTTTCACCCGGAAAGAGCCAGGTAGCTTCAGGCTCATGGATCTGCGACCGGGTGTAACCCTCTCCGGGCGTGCCACTCTCCCGGAGCTCCCCGAGAGTGTCGAGGTGAGCTGGAACGTGATCCAGGAGATTCCTCGCCGAGGCAAGCCACTGCTCGAATCTTGCTGGCGGCACGTCCTCCGGATAGGGCGGCCAGAGATCGTTCGCCTTCGCCCTCAGGTCCGCAAGTCTCTTGACGTCCGAGAGCCGGAGCACGGCGTTCCTCTGGCTGGTGGCCAGGACCGCCTGCCAAGTTGTGAGCGCGCTCCCCACCACAAGGGCGAGGAAGGTCGCCACCAGGCCGCCCACAAGACCCCGGTGCCGGCGAGCGAACTTCCTGATCTGATAGGCCTTGCTCGGCGGCCGCGCCAGGATCGGCTCGTCAGCCAGGAATCGCCGCAGATCCTCCTGGAAATCCGAGACGCCCCCGTAGCGGCGTGACGGCTCCTTTTCGAGCGCTTTGTGGACGATGGTGGCGAGGTCCCCCCGGCACCCCGCTTCCAGACTACCAAGTGGCAGTGGCTCGGTCTCACGGATCACCCGGAGTGCATCGGCCAGGGTCAGTCCGTGCGTGTCATAGGGCAACCGTTCCGAGAGGGCCTCGTACAGCATCACCCCGAGGGAGTACACGTCGGTACGACCGTCGAGGTCGCGGGTCCGTCCACCGCACTGCTCTGGACTCATATAGGCCAGCGTGCCCAGCACCATTCCGGTGCGGGTTCTCATAGCAGCGGGGCTGTCCTCCTGGGTGGTCCGGGCAAGGCCAAAATCAAGCACCTTGGGTCGGTTCCTCCGGTCCACCATGACATTGCCCGGCTTGAGGTCGCGGTGGATGAAACCCTCCGCGTGGGCGTGGGCGACCGCATCGCAGATGCTCACGAAAATGTCGAGGCGCTCCTTCCGGCTCATGGATGCCATCGCCGCGGAGAGGCTGACGCCCTCGACGAACTCCATGGCGAAGAAGGGCTGACGCCCGTGGCCGAGGTCGACGCTGCCGGCCTCGTAGATCTGGGCAATGCCCTCGTGCTGGAGCCGACCCATGACCTCGGCTTCGCGCTGGAATCTGCGCACCGCATCGCTTCCCGGTAGAGCCGACCGCACCATTTTCAGGGCCACGTGACGCTCCGGACTCTTCTGACGGGCGAGATAGACGATCCCCATTCCTCCCTCGCCAATCTTGCGGACGACCTGGAAGGAGCCGATCCAGCGTCCCGCGGCATCATCGGTCTTCGTGACCGGGGCGGCCGACGCCCGCTCGTCGACCCGATCCTGCTCCCGGGCCACGAGATCCCTGCTGGTCATTTGCGTGGAAGCCTGTGGATCCACGTTCGGCTTCTCCCCGGTGCGACCGGGGAGAGCTTCCTCCTTTGACCCTTGCTTCTTCCCCATGTCGGCACCTCCCCTGACCCTCAATCGAGTCTCCGTTGTACTCTCACGAACAGCATCAGCCCGAGCATTCCTCCCAGGATACTCAGACCGAAGGGCCCCAACCCAGGGATCGGAATGCTGTCGAGGCGCAAGCAGCACGTGGCTTCCGGTGAGTCCTCGCAGTCCGGTGGAGCATCGTCTCCGGGCAAGCAGGTGACCATTAGGGTCACACAGTACTCGCCGTCCTCCGCCTGCTCGTCCGCGCGTACAACCACCTCGACCTCCATCATCGCCCCCGGAGGCAGCATGTCGATGTCCGCCGGCCCTTGCACCACGGTGAGCCCGGTATCGACGATCGTCAGGGCGAGATCGAGGTTCTCGCAGGCCTCCTCACCAGTGTTCCTCAGGAGGAACGCCAGGCTCACGTTGTCGCCCCGATTGGCCGGCTGGACCGGCCTTGGGCAGGAGAGCGTGATGTCGAGGTTGAAGACTTCGATGCAGATCTCGCCGGCCTGTCGCGTCAGCTGACAAGCACCACCCTCCCGTGGATCCGCGCAGGTTGGCTGCGCCGTCACCCCGAGGCTCACGCAGCGGAGATCGGCAAAAGATCCCTCTCGCGCCTCGAGGACCAGGCTAACCGTGGTGAACTGTCCCGGGTCCACCGGCGGCGCTGGGTCGACGGCGATGTCAATGAGCCTCAATCCGGGTCCGATCAGGGGAGTGATGTCGAGGATGTCGAGTGGCCACGTACCCTGATTCCGAAAGAGAAACGTGACCATCGTCTCTTGCCTCGGGCAGATGAAATCCGGATCGGCCAGTCCAGGCTCGAGCATCGCCGCGATGCTCTCGACCATGACCTCGGCCATCCCTTCTCCCGGGACAGCATCCTTCTGCGTCGTGCGGCCTCTCCCACTGGCCCGGGCAACAACGGCGAGAAGCCCCGGCCCGGTGGTGCTGAGCACGACAGCATCGTAGGTGAAAGCGAAGCTACCTCCTGCCGGCAGATCCGGAAGCACGAGAACCGTCCGCGAGCTTCCCGGCGGACAGGGAGGTCCTCCAGCTCCCGTGGAGAGGGGTGGAGTCACCCGGTTGCGATAGGCCAGTTCCGGAGGCAGGCAGATCGACACGCGTACGTTCTCGAGGGATTCGTTCGGCGTGGGGTTGTCGACCCGTACCGTGAACCGCATGAGACCACAGGGTGGAGCCGACGCACTTGCCGCGGGAACAGGAGGGATCAACGTGGTCTGCGTAGGATCGCCCGGATCCAGAAAACACACGAGCTGCGTGGTCTGCTCCAGCAACACCCGCGGCCGACCTTCCAGGCAGACGTTGACGTCGTCTTCCGGATGGCACTCGGTCGGTAACTCGTCGATCACGCCCGTGGCCTTGACATCGAGGCATTGTATCCCGCTGAGGTCAAGGCTGGATCGCACGCGTACCACCACATCGACCTCTTCGCCCGGCCCAAGGGGCCCGCCACTGGCCGGACAGTCAACAATCTCGAGGCCCGGATTCCCAACGTCGACGGCACACATCAGCGGCGTATCCGAGAAAGCTGTCGATCCCGTGTTCCGGATCCTGAGATCGAGAGACACCTCCTCGCCCGGGTCGACGCAAGGGGGATCTACCTGGAGGGAAACGATTTCGATTTCCCCGACCACGACCTCCACACACTGATCGGCCATCCGCTCGATCTCGCAATCCTCTACATCGCGCGGGTCGTAGCAGTCCGGTTGAGCACTCACGGAACAGCCCACGCACGCGCGCTCTGGCGTAGTCGCGGTGACCCTTGCCATGACCGAGATCTCAAACGAAGCACCAGGGGTCAGATCGCGAATTCCAGTCCCTGCAGGCGGATCCTGGGACAGGATCACGATGCCGGGATCGGGATCACACTCCTCGATGCGAACCGGATCAAGGGTCCACTCTCCGGTGTTCTCGAAGCGATAGCGAAGGGTGACGACCTGATCGGTACACACCCGCACATCCTCGTTCACAAGTCCATCGAGGAGACCGTCCACCCTCTGGACGTCGATGGTCGCGGAGTCCGTGACCACATCGGTAGCCAGGCCACTCTCCACCCCGAATCCGATCCCTCGCGCGAAGTTGGTCTTCAGGCCCGGCGTCGCCGACGCCTCCACGATGGCATCGATGGTGAACGAGAACGAGTCGCCCGGCTCGTCCTTCGGCTGTAGCGTCACGGGGATGGGGAACACGAAGGTGTCGGTGCCGCCGAAGGGATCGCACGAGGGAGCCGTGCCCGAGACACCGGTGGGAATCGACGCCCCCCGGAAGGCCAGCTCCTGGGGAAGGCAATCCGTGACCACCACGTTCGTCAGAGATTCGCTGATCGTGCCGTTGGTGACGGTAATCGTGTAGCGAACGAGGCCACAGGGCGGAACCGGGAGGCCCGGATCCGGAACGCGGATCTCGGTCTGGTTCGGATCATTCGGATCGAGGAAGCAGATGAACTCGACGTCCTTGGCGATCTCGAGGACGGGGTTGCCAAAGATCGTCACCACGTCACACACCGATCCCTCGAACATGAACCTCGGGTCATCGGAGAACGGGGGATCCCGGTACGGCGACGATGGCATGACCGTTGGCCGCACGGTCACACTACCCGGCCCCACGTAGGTCGCGGTGAATTCGGCTGTGGCTACACGATCGAAGATCTCGGTTGTGACTCGGACCTGGCCGCTGATGTTGTCCAGGAATTCCGCCCCCTCGAGAACCGAGAGATCCACGTCGTACACTCCTCGTTGGGTTCCAGGAGGCGCCCCCGCATAGCCATAGTCATTGGGGTCAGTGGCCGGCGGGTTGTTCCGGATCGTGACGGTGAAGCGGACATCGCTCCCAGGTGGAATCGGGCCGAGAGGATCAACCTTGATGTCGACCGCTTCACAGTTGAGGTCCGGCCAGGTCATGGGAGCAAGAAGTACATTCTCCTCGGTGGTTGCGGCGTCGCTGCCCCCAGTGTGGCTGATGTTGGAAACCGCCGGGCCGAAAGGACTGGTCATGACGATCATGTTGCTGGTAGACCGATTGACGTCTTCCGGTCCGAGGACCAGTCCAGAGCCTCGCTCGGATAGATCCGGCAGGCCGCCCTGCGAATCGTCATAGAAGACGGTGAGAAAGAGCGGCGCCATCGCATCTCCCCGAAAGCTGGGCCGAAAAGTGATCCTCGCCGGGTTGTTAGTGGGCAGGGGGAGGCTCGACTCCACATCTCCGCCGGACGAGATCGTGGTTCCGGCGACGCCGAAGCCGTCCGGGACATCCGCAAGCATCTCTCTCAGCCTCGGGGCATAGCTGATCTGGTTAAAACTGATGGAGGCATTCCGGCGCCCGACAGTCGCTGGCAGCAGGACGTCTCCCTCGTCATTGATGACGACATAGGCGAAGATCCAGTCGGTCGGCTGGATGGTTCCTTGATCATCCTGCCCGAGGTCCGTAACGTCGATGCTGCCGAAGTCGATCTCGATGGAGTACTGGGGATAGTTCGGGTCGCTCGATGCTCCCGCCACGGATGCGTGATTGGCATTCACATAGGTCACCGGTCCGGGTGGCAGGATGGGATCGCCATCAAAGTCTGGACCGTTAAAAACCGTGAAGACCACGGTGCCATGAAAGCGACTGGCAAAGGGTCCATCCCCTCGGAAGTGCTCGTGGAACACCTTGGCTCGACCGGGCATCGGCTCTTGCATGCAGGGATCGCCCTCGATGAGATTGCAGCGATCGACGGTGAAGCCCAACGCAATGTCACCGTTGAAAGAATTCGGAATGCTCGTGCGGAACCCGCTCGAGTCAACGGTGATGAAGTTGATCAGGGAGTCGGAGAAATCGTGGATCCCACGACTCGTCAGGTCATGCGCTTGCACGGGTCGCCCGAACGCCAAGAGAAGGGGGAAGAAAACTGCGGCCCAGACCATCGACCCGGCCCAAGACCCACTCTCATCTCCGACGGAACGCCGGCAGCACACCCCACTCGCTCGCCCATCCACATCACCGAGAATCCCCCTTCTTCCATCCCCCGCTGATCGCATGGCATCCCTCCCTTGGCCAGCGCATGCGGCATCCGGGCACGGTCCCCGACATCCGTGCGCTGGCGATGAACATCTGGGCCCTTTCTCCAGTGGTGCTCGACCGCCCGATCCCAAGGAAACAGCCCGACGGTCTCGGCACCGACCCCAGGTGGGAGTGAGAAATGAGAAGAGAGGATTGAGGGCGATTCGTGGTCACCCCTCTTCGAGCGTCTCTCCAGACTTCCCGCTCGGGAGCGAATGGTGCGGGACAAAAGAAGAGAGCGCAAGAGGAAAGGAAGAGTGCTCGTCAAGAGGAAGGCGCGCTTGAGGTTGTCCACAAGGAAAAAGCACGATCGAAGTTGAGGGGGAGGGAACAGCAGCAAGGAACAGGGCAGGACGACCGATCAAGAGCCCGGAGCTCCGCACAGATACTTGTGAACAAGCCCTTGCAGAGATTACACTTGACGATTCCGCACGTGCGGAATCCGGCCGCGGGGTGACGGGACAGGAACGGTCTCGGGGGACGTCGACTCTTGCGCACCCGGCACGACAGGACGGAAAAAAGACGGGCTCCCATCATCGCGGCGGAGCCATCCCCTCCTACTTCTCCCCGAGGCAGAAGACCCCGTCCCAGGCCTCGCCTCCCTGGCCGACCAGCTCGGTGCACCTCTGGTGCAGGTAGCGATAGGCCGTCTGGCGATCGGTCCCGGCGGACGCCTCCGCCAGGTCGCCCAACGTGTGCGCCGCCCCCGCCGCATCGCCTCCCCGCATCGCCGCCACCGCCTCCTCCGCCCGCTCGATCTCGGCCCGGGACCTGGCGGCACGGGCACTCCCATCGTCCTCGCCCAAGACATCGAAGACCTCGACCGGGTCCCGCTTGCCCTTGGGACAGAAGAAGCCGAGGGGCCGCAGGAGGTAGCGCCCCGGATCCGCGAGCCCGTCCACGAGCTCGCGGGAGAGGATCACCCCCGCCCCCAGGGGACGCGTCATCCCCTCGAGCCTCGACGCGGTGTTCACCGCATCTCCGATCACCGTATTCGACCGGCGGCCCGGAGATCCGATGAGGCCCTCGACCACCTCACCCCGGTGGAGCCCGATCCCGATGCGCAGGGGCGAGGAGTCCGGGGACCGGTTCCGGTTGAGGCGCCGGACCTCCTCGTGCATCACCATGGCGGTGAGCAGAGCCCGATCGGCATCGCCGGGAGCCCCGTCGATCGGGCGGAAGAGGGCCATCACGGCATCGCCGATGAACTTGTCGACCTGACCCTGATGCCGGTCCACCCAGTGAGCCATGACCGACAGGTACTCGTTGAGGAATTCCACCAGCTCTCCGGGGGCCAGCCCCTCCGAGGTGCTGGTGAATCCCACGATGTCCGAGAAGAGGATGCACACCCTCCTCGTCTCCACGCGGAATCCCCCGCATCCCCCCTCGTCGAGGAGCCGGTCGATCTCGTCGTGGCCGATGAACCTCCCCGCCGCATGGCGCGCCCAGGCCTCGGGCGACAGCTCGCGCAGCTCCTTCTCGACCTCCACCCGCAGATCTTCGGCCGCGGTGGGATCGACCTCGCGAAGCGCCGCCCGCAGGATGTCGCTCGCCACCCCTACGTTGCCGCGCAGGCGCTCGGTGTGCGCATGGCCGCGCAGGAGACGGGTCTTCTCGACCGGGGTCACGTTGCGAGCCACCCTCAGGAGCCTCTCCGTCGCCTCCTCGAAGCTCGCGCTCGCCGCCTCGACCTCGCCCGACTCCCGTCTCGCCTCCCCCTCGAGGCGCAACGCGAAACCCCGGAGCCCCTCGCGATAGGTCTCCGAAGGGATGCGGCCGACCATCTCCTCGACCCTTTCGGCGTGCGCCTTCACCGCGTCGGGTTGCTTCAAGACGAGGGCGATTCTCCCGAGCCCCAGCGTGGCCCAGGCAAGCCCGATGACGTTGTCTTCGGTCCGAGCCAGCTCGAGGCTCTCCTCGAAGTGCGCCCTGGCCCCTTCGAGATCGCGCCTCTCGATGGCGCATTCCCCGAGGTGCGAGAGGAGCTGCGCCAGGGTGCGGGTGGCACCTGGCTGGAGCCGCCGCACCAGCTCGAGATCGCGGGAGAGGTGTTTCTCTGCCGCATCGTAGTCCCCGAGGTCGAGGCAGACACGGCCGAGGCCTCCCCGGGTCAGAGCTTCGCCCTCCTCGTCGTTCACCTCCTCGCGCAGGCGGAGCGCACGCTCGTACTCCGCCCGCGAATCGGTGAGGAGCCCCACGTGTTGCAGCAGCCCCCCGATCGTGTCGTGGACGCGTGGAAGGTAGGCAAGGGCCAGAGGCCCTCCATCGACCAGGAGCAGATCGATGCTCCGGTTGAGCGAGCGCAGAGACGTGGCCAGATTCTCATCGAGCCTCCAGGCCGCGAAGCCGTGGAGATGCCAGAAGCGGCCGCGATCGTGGGGATCGAGGCCCGGCTCGAGCGGCACCAGGTGCCGCAGGAGCGAGCGCAAGATCGCCTCCCGCTCGACATGACGCGTGGCGGAGGTGATGGCCGCGCAGAGAAGCACCTTCTCCGGTTTCGCCCGTGCAAGGTCGTCGTGAGAAAACGTGGAGGGGGAAGGCTCGAGGAGCTCCAGGGCCTCCCGGGCATCGGCACCGAGGAGGGACAGGACCTTCTCGACGGTCTCACCCGCGAGAAGATCCAGGACCTCTTCGGCCACCCCGACCTCCAGGCCCGCCGTCGTCAGGACCGTGCGCGCATCGCTCATTCCCGACGAGCCTATTCGGTTCGAGGGGCGGGTGCCAGAAAGAAACCCCGGTGGGTGGGGCTACACTCCTCCTCGTGAGCCAGCCGCCGTCAGCCTCGTCACCCGCAACCCCGCGCCGCGAGCATCCCTTCGTGTCGCGACCGCACCGGACCCTTCTCTACCTCTCGGTCCCCGTCCTCCTGTCTCTCATCGCCGAACCGCTCACCGGGCTCGTCGACACCGCCTTCGTGGCCCGGGTGGGAAGCGCCGCCAGCGCCGGCCTCGGCGTCGGAGCCATCGCCCTCTCGAGCGTGTTCTGGATCTTCAACTTCCTCGGCATCGGCACCCAGACCGAGGTCGCCCGTCACTTCGGCGCCGGCAGCGCGGATCCCGCACGCGAGGCGGGCTGGCTCGCCCTCCTCCTCGGCGTCCTTTTCGGAGCCATCGTCGGCCTCGCCATGGCCCTCCTGGCCACACCGAGCGCTCGCCTCCTCGGGGCGGAGGGAGACGTCCTCGACGCGGCCACCGTGTATCTGCGCATCCGCGCGCTGGCCGCCCCCTCCGTCCTCGTCACCACCGCCGCCTTCGGCGCCCTGCGTGGCCTCCAGGACATGAAGATCCCCCTCTTCATCGCCGTCCTCGTCAACGCGCTCAACATCCTTCTCGACGCGATCCTCGTCCTCGGCTGGGGACCCTTTCCCGCCCTCGGCATCGCCGGCGCGGCCTGGGCCACCGTCATCAGCCAGACTCTCGGCGCCCTTCTCGCCGTCGTCCTCGTCCTGCGCCGGCTGGGCCCTCCGACGAGACCTCACCTTCGCCATGCCGTCCGGCTCTTCGTCGTGGGACGGGACCTCGTGCTCCGTACCTCTCTTCTCACGCTCTTCCTCCTTCTCGCCACCCGCTCCGCCACCGCCCTCTCCTCCGACGCCGGAGCCGCCCATCAGGCCATCCGCCAGGTGTGGCTCTTCACCGCCCTCGTCCTCGATGCCTATGCCGCCACTGCCCAGAGCCTCGTGGGATTCTTCCTCGGTGCAAACACCCCTGACCAGGCTCGGCGGGTCGCCGCCATCTCCTGCGGATGGGGCCTCGTCACCGGAGCCCTCATGACGGCGCTGATGCTGGCCACCGGAAAGTGGCTCGGGTTGCTCCTCGTTCCCGAGGCCGCGCGAACGGAGTTTGCTCGGCCCTGGCTCTATGCCGCCCTCTTCCAGCCGCTCAACGCCGTGTCCTTCGTGACCGACGGCATCCACTGGGGAACGAGCGACTACCGCTACCTCCGCAACGCGATGGCCCTCGCCACCCTTGCCGGAGCCCTCATCCTGTGGATCCTGGAGTCGGGTGAGGGCTTCTCCCTCACGCAGGTCTGGATCGTGACCGGGATCTGGATCACCCTTCGCGCCATCGCCGGTCTCGTCCGGATCTGGCCGGGATCCGCGGGCAGCCCCCTGGGAAGAAGGAGAGTCGCATGGACGTGATCCTCATGGACGGCCCCCTCGGAACCGAGCTCCTCGCGCGCGGGGTCCCCACCCCCTTGCCCGGCTGGAGCGCCCACGCGCTGCTCGAGCGCCCGGAGATCATCGCCGCCATCCACCACGACTATGCCGAGGCCGGAGCCTCCGTGCACACGGCCAACACGTTCCGGACCAAGAGCCGGACCTTTCCCGAGATGTGGAAGGACCTGGCCCGGCTCGCCGTCAAGCTGGCGCGGAGCTCCGTCCCTTCGCACCATCGGGTGGCGGGGAGCATCGCGCCCCTCGAGGACTGCTACCGCCCGGACCTGAGCCCGGCCGACCCGGCACCCGAGCACCGCGAGCTCGCCGAGCTCCTCGCCGCGGCGGGAGTGGACCTCCTCCTGTGCGAGACCTTTCCTCATCCGGGCGAAGCGCTGATCGCGGTCGAGGAATCCGTGCGCACCGGAGTCGAGACCTGGGTCTCGTTCACTCCGGGTCCCGACGGCAGTCTCCTCACTCCCCGGGAGATCGGCCTCGCGGCGCGGAAGGCCGCCGATCTCGGCGCCCGGGCCGCTCTCGTCAACTGCCTTCCCGTGGAGAGGGTCAGCGAGTACCTCTCCGCCCTCTCGTCGTCGCTGCAAGAGGGCGGCCATTTCCTCTCCATCGGCGCCTACGCCAACAGCGGCTCCGACGAGGGATCCATGGGGTTTCTGCCCCGCGAGCTCCCCCCCGCATCCTATGCCCGGTGCGCACGCGAGTGGATGACCGCGGGAGCGACGATCCTCGGCGGCTGCTGCGGCACCCGTCCCGCTCACATCGAGGCGCTGGGACGCCTGCTTGTCGAGGAGGAGGATCGCGGGTAGGGGTCGCTCCCCTCCCGCGCGCTCAGCCTCGAGCGGTGAGGAGATGCTCGAGCGTGAGACCAAGCACGCGCACCGCTCTCAGGTACTCCTCGAGCTCGATCCTCTCCTCGGGAGTGTGATCGAGGGAGCTGTCTCCCGGACCGTAGGCAACGACCGGGGTCGCGGGCCAGCTCGGGGCCACGACGTTCATGTCGGAGGTCCCCGTCTTCACCACGAAGCCGGGCTCGCCTCCCTCCCTCCGGATCGAGCGAAGGAAGGCCTGCACGAGCGGGCTCACCCGGGACGACCTCCAGGCCTGCTCGGCGCCGCTGAACTCGCAGCGCAGGATCTCGGCTCCTCGGGCAGACACGGCGACGCTCGACCGGAGGGCGGTCTCGAGCTCGAAGGGGTCGACTCCGGGAGGAAGGCGGAATCCCGTGGACAGGCTCACCCGGCCGTGGCTCCCGTCGTCGGCGCTGGCGATGGCGCGCAGCGACGGGGTGAGGCGATCGAATTCTCCCCTGGCCTCGGCGCTCCTCGCCTCGCAGAAGGAGACGAGTGAGCTCCAGAGATCGACTCCCCTCTCCGCGGGCAGCCTCTCTCTTCCCGCAGAGTGGGCGAAAGGCACCCGCAGCTCCACCTCGAAAAGGAGCCTTCCCTTGTAGCCAAGGGTGATGCGATCCCAGCGGCTGGGCTCGCCGATGATGCATACGATCGGCGGCGCTCCGCGAGGGGGCAGCCGCTGCTGCAGGACGTGACGCGCTCCCTTGCTCGTCGCCGCCTCCTCCTCCACGGCCCCGACCACCGTGACCTTCCAGCCGTCCGGCACCTCGACCCGGGCCGCCGCCACGGCGAACGCACAGAGCGGTCCCTTGGCATCCACCGCTCCCCGGCCATGGAGAACGCCGTCCTCGTTCCGGACGGAGGGGTTTCCCGGAAAGGTATCGATGTGGCCCAGGAGCAGGATCTCCCGCTCTCCCTCGCCGCGCACTCCGACCGCGCTCCCCGCCCCGTCCACCTCGGCCCGGAACCCGCTCGCGTTCATCCACTCGACCAGAGCCGAGGAAGCCTCCGCCTCGCTCCTCGAGGGCGACGGGATCGAGACGATCCGTTCCAGCAGCGCCACGGCTTCCTCGGAGGAGACGGCGAACGCCGCGCTCATTTCTTGCTCCCCCCGGTCAGCACACGTCCCACGGCATCGAGGGCGAGGTCCAGATCCTCCTCGGAAATGACCAGCGGCGGCATGAGGCGGAGCACGGTGACTCCCGCGGCCAGCGCGAACACCCCGTTCTCCACGAGCTCCTTGAGGACCGGCGTCACCTTCTTCTTCAGCTCCACCCCGATGAGGAGACCGAGTCCACGCACGTCGCGAATGATCGGAGCATCGAGCGAGTTGAGACGCTCACGGACCCTCTCGCCCAGACGTGCTCCGCGCTCGATCAACCCCTCCTCCTCGATCACGCGCAGGACCGCCCGGCTCGCCGCACACGCCAGGGGATTGCCCCCGAAGGTCGAGCCGTGGGTCTTTTCGGGCAAGCCGCCGAGACCGTCCCTCCACACCACCGTTCCCATGGGGATCCCTCCCCCCAGCGACTTGGCGAGACAGAGAATGTCCGGCGCCACTCCGAAGTGCTGCGACGCGAACCAGCGTCCTGTCCTGCCGATTCCCGTCTGGATCTCGTCCACGATGAGGAGAGCGCCCCGCTCGCGACAGAGCCTTGCCGCCGCATCGAGCGTCTCTCGCGGAACCGGATGGACGCCACCCTCTCCCTGGATCACCTCGAGCAGGATGCCCGCCGTCTTGTCGGTCACCGCCGCCTCCAGCGCCGGAACGTCTCCCGGGGCCACGTGGCTGAAGCCCGGCAGGAGAGGCTGGAACGGATCGCGGTACTTCGGATTGGCGGTGGCCGTGAGGGCACCGAAGGTCCTCCCGTGGAAGGAACGCGAGAGACACACGAAGTCCGTGCGCGAGGTGAGAATGCGCGCCACCTTGAGGGCGCCCTCGATGGCCTCGGCGCCCGAGCTGCAGGCGTGAAAGCGGGACAGGAGGCCCCGCTCGCTCGCCCCGAGCTCGAGCTCGAGCCTCCGCGCCATGTCCCGGTACCAGAGCGCACGCTGATCGTTGTAGCTGCCTTCGGTGTGGGCAATCAGCTTGCCCGCCTGCTCACGGATGGCCGCCAGCACCGCGGGATGTCCATGACCGAGGTTGGCCCATCCCTGGGCCGAGGCACAATCGATGTAGGACCGACCCTGGTCGTCGAAGAGGCGCGCCCCCTCTCCCCGCACGATGGTGAGGGGACGACGCGGCACCGCGCCCGAGCTGTGGATGTTTTCGAGCTCCTGGAGATCCATCGTGGAGAGGATCGAGTCAGCCACCGATCACCGTCCCTTCACCTGCGAGAGCCCTCCGGATCGGTCGCTCCACCCGGCCGTCGGCGAAGATGACCCGCCCCACGCCGTTGGCAAGCGCCTCCTCGGCCCCCATGACCTTTTTCTTCATCCGGTCCCCGGCCACCTCGAGAAAGCGCGAGATCCTGTCCCGGGGAATGGTGCGGATGAGCGACGATTCGTCGGGAAACCGCTCCAGCAGGCCCGGCACATCGGAGAGAATCACGAGCTCGTCGGCTCCCAGCGCGGCGGCGGTGGCGGCGGCCGCGCGGTCGCCATCCACGTTGATGGCCTCTCCCTCGAGGCTCGACGCCGGCGGCGTGCACACGGGAAGATAGCCGCCGTCGAGCAGCAGGCGAAGCAGGCCCACGTTGACTTTCTCGACCTTTCCCGTGTAGTCATCCCGAAGCACCATCTTGCGCCCGTCCTTGATGATCTTGATGGCGTCCTTCCGCGGTCCCTCCCAGAGCCGTCCATCCAGGCCGGAGAGCCCGACCGCATTGACGTTGCGCCTCTGCAGCCGCTCCACCCAGCCCTTGTTGAGCTGCCCGCAGTAGACCATCTCGAAGATCTCGAGGGTCCTTCGGTCGGTTCGGCGCGACGAGTAGCCCGAGACCGAGGTCACGAACTCGGGCGGGTGGCCGAGCTTCTCCGCCACCACGTTGGTGAGCTTGGATCCGCCATGGACCACGACCATGGGGCGCTCCTCGCTCCACAGCACCCCGAGATCATCGGCCACCTGGTCGTGGTCGATCTCGAGCCCACCCCCGATCTTGATCACCAGCATCCTGATTCCTTCAGGGATGGAGCCCGGGAAATCCCAGGCCGGTCGTCTCGTCGAAGCCGAGCATGAGGTTCAAGGATTGGACCGCACTTCCCGCCGCTCCCTTCATGAGGTTGTCGAGGGCGGCAACCACCACCACACGTCGGGTGGAGGAGTCGGGATCCACCTCGAACCCGACGTCGCAGTAGTTGCTCCCGGCGAGGATCTTGGGCTCGGGATAGCGGAAGATCCCCGTCTTCTGCTTGACGATGCGCACGAACGGCTCCTCGCCATAAGCGGCTCGATACAGTCTCCAGAGCTCCTTTTCCTCCACCTCCCGGGTGAGCGTGCAGTGGGCAGTGACGAGCGCCCCTCGTACGAGCTCGATGGCCGTGACCGAGAAGGCGAGGTCGAAGCCGTCTCCGAGAGCCTGACGGATCTCGGCCTGATGGCGGTGACCGGTGAGCTTGAACGAACGGACGGCCCCGCTCCTTTCGGGATGATGGGATCCGGGGCTGGGCTGGGCACCTCCCTCCGAGGATCCGACCTTCACATCGGCCACGACCCTCTCGAGGAGCCCCGCGTCGGCGAGCGGCCCCAGGGCCAGGTTGGTCACCGTGGCGTTGCAACCCACTCCTGACGCGTAACGAGTCTCACGCAGCCGGGATCTCTGTCGCTCGGGAAGCCCGTACACGAAGCGATCGAGCCACGCCTTTGCCGGATGCTCCTCTCCGTACCAGCGAGCATAGGCGGCAGCGTCGCGCAACCGGAAGTCGGCCGAGCAGTCGACGATCCTCTCGGCCTTCTTCGCCAGCTCGTCGATCCTGCGCGCTGCCTCGCCGTGAGGCCGCGCCAGCATGAGGACATCTGCTTCCTCGAGCCGATCGGGATGCGAGAAGGTGAGTGAGCTCACCCCGCGGAGGTTGGGATGGGCGGCATGCACGGGACGACCCGCCTGGCTCGATGAGGTGATCTGGGCCACCTCGACCCGGGGGTGCTGGACCAGGAGTCGGAGCAGCTCGCCCCCGACGTATCCGGCCCCTCCATCGACGGTGACGCGCACTCGATCGCTCATCGTCTCGTTCCTTACCTGGCCGAGGTGGACTGAGCGCGGGACGCCTGACCCTCCTGCGCCACCAGCAGGCAATGGTCGGCCACCCGGCCCGGAATATCGACACCCGTGGTGTGGATGCTGTTCTTGAACTCCATGGTGTAGTTGACCTCGTTGACGAGGAGCCGGCCGTCCCGGGTCTCGAGGAGGTCGACAGCTACCACGCCCCCACCCACGGCCCTGGACGCGGCGAGGGAGATCTCGTGGATCTCCGGGGTCACGGGACAGTTCTCTGCCCGGGCGCCACGAGCCGTATTGGTGATCCAGTGATCGGAGTAGCGGTAGATGGCTGCGATGGTCTCGTCGCCGATCACGAAGGACCGGATGTCCCGGGCGGGCTTCTCGATGTACTCCTGGATGTAGAAGATCGAGTGATGGTAGCTGCCGAGAACCTCCTTGTGCTCGAGGATGGCCTCGGCCGACTCCCGGTCGTTGACCTTCGAGAGCAGCCGACCCCAGGATCCCACCGCCGGCTTCAGCACCACCGGATACCCCATGCTCTCGATGGCGGTGAGGGCGGATTCCGCGGTGAAGGCCACCTTGCACCGCGGAGTGGCGACCCCGTGGCGGACCAGGGCCGAGGTGGTGTCGAGCTTGTTGCCACAGAGAGCCGCGACCTCGGCCGTGTTGACGGTGGGGATGCCCCGGTCCTCGAGGATCCGCAGGGAGTAGAGCGCCCGGGAGTGGTTGATGCACCGCTCAACGACCACGTCGAAGCGCCTCCACTCCTCGCTGTGGAGGTCGAAGACGATGGTCCGGTCGTCGATGACCTCGGTCTCGACCCCGCGAGCCTGGAAGGCCTCGACGAGAAGCTTCTCCTCCACCCGGACCCGGGACAGAAGGACCGCGACCTTGCTCTTCCTCGTCATGGGGCTTGCCCCTCCTGGGGGCCCATGGACCTGCGGCTCGGAAACCCGACGGGATACAAAAGGTCGGGGGCGCTGACAATGGCGGTGGTGCGGTAACTCCTGGATCGCAAAAGGTTTCCCCACAGGAGTGGCGATTTCCGGGCCGCCTCCTCCTTCGAGGATCCAGGAATCGCCCGTGTCCGGGCCCGGCCTTCCTCAAGTGAGGACCCTTCCATCTCCGAAACTCCTTGGCAAGGGCCAGCTTCGAACGTTCCGTCGTACCCGTTTCCAGGAGGTGAAGAGGAGAGAGAAAACGTGAAGAGGCTCCCTGCAACGCTCCAATTCCCTAGTCATCCGATCCTGATTGTTTTCTGGTTCATCGCAACCGGCTGCGCAGCCACTCCCAGTTCACCGAGCACCGGAATGTCGACGGTATACGGCAGCGTCGAACTCTTGCCCCCGACCGGGGTCCGTCTCCACCCGGACCGAGGAGACTACGCCGATCGACGCTACCGCGGCATCGACCTCGTCGACTATGGCCAGGTCGACACGTGCGTGGTCCACCTCGATGGTCCGCCCCCGCCCGTTCGCGAGACCACGATCCGCCTGGTCGAAAAAAAGGGTAAGGCCGACTTCTCCACGTCGTTCCTGGCCATCGGTGTGGGCAGCCCCGTGATCGTCCTGAACGACACGTCCACTCCCCACACCGTCTCCGTTCCGGATACGGGACACCTGTTCGCGCTCGAGGCGGGAGGAATGTCCACGATCGAGATGGCTCGACCGGGAGCCATCACTCTCAACCTTCTCGACGATGAGGAGGCCCAGGCCACCGTGTTCGTGAGCCCGGGTCCCTTCACTCGACCTTCGCCGGGAGGACGGTTCGCGCTCACTTCCGTCCCTCCGGGGGATCACGTTCTGAGGGCGTGGCATGCTCGCCTGCCCGCATGCGAGACCTCGATCTCTCTCGCCGCAGACTCGGTGCGCGAGGTCGAGCTCACCATCGGAGTGCACAACCTCTCCGAACCCTCGCCCGAGGCTTCGATTCCTGCGATGCCTCCACCCGCGCCCCCGGCCACGGAGCCCCTGCCCACCGCGACCCGGGACATCCCCGCGCAATCGCCCCCCTCCGACCCGGCCGATGGACGGATTCGCGAGCTGGAGGCACGGGTCCGGGCTCTGGAGGAGAGCCCCGGATCCGGTTCAGGCGAGCACTCGGAGGCCATCGAGCGGCTGGCGAGCTGGGTGGAGAGATTCCACCTCTCCGGCAACGCGGACTTCGTCTTCTTCGAGGGAGAGAGCCGCTCCAAGGCCCCTGAAGGCAAGTACGCGGTCGAGAACGCCCGGTTCTTCTTCGACATCGACCTGGCCAGCGATGTCGGCAACGAGGACACGACCCTCTTCGAGAACGCGAGCGTCTTCTTCGAGTGGGAGCTCTATCGCGACGCCGTCTTCAAGAACGACTTCGGCTCGCTCTATCTGCGCTTCGACCGCCTGCTGGGAAGCTCCTGGCTCAACCTGAAGATGGGACGCATGCAGATTCCCTACGGAGAGGAGTACCTGCGCTTCAGCCAGGACCGCCCGAAGAACCCTCTCTTCAGCTTCTCGGCTCCGGCGGCCTACGGCTGGGACGAGGGTCTGATGCTCTTCGGCGGCGACGGGACCGGCGAGCTCGACTACTCCCTCGCCGTGATGGATGGCGATTCGGTCCAGAACGTGAACACCAATTCCGATCCGATGCTCGTGGGAAAGCTGGCCTACCGTCCTTCCGACTGGGCCTACCTGTCGGTGAGCGGCCTCTCCACGGGAAAGCTCGACGCCGGCAGCTCGGCCGCCGCCACGTCCTTCCTGCTGGGCGGGGTCTATTTCACTCCCCTCGGGACCTTCCAGGATCTCGGGGTTCCCAACTTCCAGAACGGCGTGGGGGTACCCGACGACCCCTCCCGCGCCCTCGACTCCTCACATGCCGCGGAGATCGACGTGATCCTGACCGACGAGGATCTGGGCCGTCTCTGGCTCGCCTTCGGACGCGCGGGCATCCGATCCCGGGACGGGTCTTCCTACGATCGAGATCTCACCTACTGGATCGCCGAGGCGGTCCTAGAGCTGGGCAGCGTGACCGAATCCCTTCGCACGACGTACCTGGCGGCGCGCTGGAGCGGCATCGGCACCTTCGATGCCGACGAAGGCGCGCTCCTGCCCGTGAAGAACGAGGCGGGAGACCTGGGCTACAACGTCAGGCGCGTGGACCTCATGGGAATCGGCTTCGGCTGGCGCGTCACCCCCAACATCACCTTCAAGACCGAGTACTCCTGGTTCGACTTCGACCTCGTGCGCGGCGTCACCGCGGACATCCGCGGAAGGCGCCGGGACAGGAACTTCCTGGCCACGGGGTTCTCCGTGAGCTTCTGAGAGGAAAGAGGCCTCCATGTCTCGACGATTCGTCATCTCGCTGGTCTGCACCCTCATCGCTGCCACTTCTCCCTCGGCCGGGGCCAGCGAGATCAAGACGGAAAGAGGTGTGGTCGCGGGTACCATTCGATCCTCGATCCCGGGCATCCAGCCCGACGGCGTGGGGCCGATCATCGTTTACCTCACTCCCCTCGATGCCGCGATCCAGATCGCGCCCCGGGAAGAGGTCGTCACCATCAGCCAGAGGGACGCCACCTTCAAGCCGACCTTCTGCGTGGTGTCGGTTGGCCAGCCCGTCGAGCTTCCCAACGACGACCGGATCTTCCACAGCGTCTTCTCCAGCTCCAGGCCCAACGAATTCAAGTTCAGCCCCTATCCGCAGGGGGAGAGCCGTACCGTCCGCTTCGAGCACCCGGGACCCGTCCGTCTGTACTGCTCGATTCACGAGAAGATGAGCGCGACCATCTTCGTGACCCCGACTCCCCTCCATGCCACGACCCGCCTGGGGGGCCAGTTCCGGATCCCGGCCGTACCATCCGGTCGCTATCGCCTGACCCTGTGGGCGTCGCGCCTTCCCGGGGTGTCGCGGGAGGTCGAGGTGGAAGGGGGCCACGTCACCTCGGCCGACCTCGAGATCGGTCAGGCCCATCCTGCTCCCCTGGTTCAACGCCCACCGGAGTGACCCGACGTCGTGAGGATACGCCCTACCCTGTTCGTGAAGCTGGTGGCACTCTTCGCCGGCGTGGCCGTGATCTCGACGGTACTCACCGTCGTGACGCAATCCGTCTCCGTGGGGCGCGACCTGGAAAAGGCTCTCGGGGATCGGCTCGAGCGTGCCTCCACCAGCGCCCGGAGCCTCATCGACGGGTATCTTGCCGGCATCCACGGGAGATACGAAACCCTGACCCGGGTCCCCCAGACGGTGGCGATCCTCGAGGAGATGGATCCTCCCACCCTGGCCTTCCGGGCCGAGGAAATCAGGAGCGAAGCGCCCCTGTCTCTGGTGGTGGCGTTCGAGAATCTCGACGAGACCATTCTGGCCTCCTCCGGAGACGCCGAGCTCCTCGCGCATGTCCATCGACTTCCCCACCCGGCATCGCTCATCAGGGTCGGCTCCCGGCTTGTTGTCTCCGTCCGGGCTCCCATTTCCACCCCGACCGGGGATGCGGTGGGATCCCTCGTCGCCCTCGAGATCTTCCCCGAGGAGAAGCTCGTCGAGTGGTCGAGCCTGATTGGCGCCCGCCTGCATGTTCACACCGGCGAGGGCCAGGACACCCGGCAATTCATCGAGCTCCCGATCTTTCCCGAGCGCGATGGCATCGAGCTGTACGCATCGATGTCGCACCAGGCGGAGGAGGGCGTCCTCGCCAACATGCGGACCCACCTCACCCTCTCGGGAATCATCGGCCTCACGCTCGCCACCCTGGCCTCGCTCCTCGTCTCCAAGAACATGGCTTCGAGCGTACGCCGCATCAAGCACGTCGCCGAGCGCATCGGGAAGGGTGACTACAGGGCACGGGTGCGTACGACGAGTCGAGACGAGATCGGAGACGTGGGGCGCGCCCTCAACGTCATGGCAAACCGGCTCATCGCCGTCAACTCGCAGCTTCGGCTGGCCAAGGAGAAGGCCGAGGAGGCGACGCGCACCAAGTCGATGTTCCTGGCCAACATGAGCCACGAGCTCCGCACCCCCATGAATGCCATCATCGGCATGACCGAGCTCACGCTCGACACCGAGCTCGACGATGATCAGAAGGACTACCTGGAAACCGTGGTCACCTCCGCGGACTACCTGCTGGCCCTTCTCAACGACATTCTCGACTTCTCCAAGATCGAGTCCGGAAGCCTGACCCTGTCTCCCACCCCCTTCGATCTGCAGGAGATCCTGGATCACGTCCTGAAGACCCTGGCGGTGAGAGCCTCCCAGAAGGAGATCGAGCTGGCAGGATCTCTGCCCGGAGATGTGCCGAGCCTGCTCGTGGGTGACAAGGACCGGCTCCGCCAGATCCTCGTCAATCTGGTGGGCAACTCGATCAAGTTCACCGAAGTCGGTGAGGTGACGGTTCACATCCGGGTCGAGGAGACGGCCACCGACCAGGTGACCCTCCGGTTCAGCGTGCGCGACACCGGAATCGGGATTCCGCCGGAGAAGAGGAAGTCGATCTTCCGGGCCTTCGAGCAGGTGGATGGATCAACCAGCCGCAGGTACGGAGGCACGGGCCTGGGTCTGTCCATCTCCGTCCAGCTCGCCCAGCTCATGGGAGGACGCATCTGGGTCGACAGCGACATCGGCAAGGGGAGCACCTTCCACTTCACGGCCCGATTCGAGCTCCAGAAGGGACGCAACCGGCCCTCTCCTGTCTGCCCCGCGCTCGAGGGAAAAAGAGCGATCCTCGTCGACGACAACGCGTCCTGCCGGCAGATGATCGCCGACAACCTCGGCTCCTTCGGCCTCCGGTGCACCACCGTGTCCAGCGGCCTCGAAGCCCTCGATGCGCTCAACGACGCGTCCTTCAGCGACGATCCCTTCTCGGTCATCATCATCGACACCGGAATGCCCGTCATGGACGGGTTCAAGCTCGCCGAGCACGTCGAGGTCACCGCCGGCATCGATGGCCTGCCCATCCTCTTCCTCACCCCGGTGGACCGGGCCCGACTCTCCGCACCCTGGCGCTCCCGTCACCACGTGCGCAGCCTGACCAAGCCGGTGAACGTCTCGGATCTCCGCACTCGCCTCGTGGAGATGGTGGGAGCGAGACAGAAGGAGCAGGCTCAGACACAGGCTCCGGCCCGATCCGAGCAGCTGCCACCGGACCGGCGCCTGCAAATCCTCCTCGTGGAGGACACTCCCGCCAACCAGAAGCTGGCACTCCTCCTGCTGGCCAAGCACAACCATGACGTGACGGTGGCCGACAACGGGCGGATCGCGGTCGAGACCTACGAACGCCACACCTTCGATGTGATCTTCATGGACGTCCAGATGCCCGAGATGGACGGCCTCGAGGCCACCCGCAAGATCCGGGAGATCGAGGCCGAGAGCGGCCTCCATACCCCCATCATCGCCATGACCGCTCACGCGATGCAGGGCGATCGGGATCGCTGCCTTGCCGCCGGCATGGACGACTACCTGTCCAAGCCCATCCGGGCCAGCGAGCTCCTGGCCAGCTTGACCCGCGCCACGGGCTGGGAGCGCGATACCTCCGGGGGCGGAACGACGCCGACACTCGCCTAGGGTACGGGTCGCATGCCAGTCCCTGAGTGGCGCCTGGGAGTCTGCTCCTAGCACCGGCTCATCGGGACAACTACCCTCTGGTCATGATCCCCGGCCGAGGCGACCCCATCCCTTTCGATGTCCGTCTCCCGGGCCTGGAAGGAGCGACCGCCGTGATCCGTTTCACCCTCGTCGCCATGCTCCTGCTCCCGCTCGTGGGGTGCGCCAGCCCTACCTGGAGGCGCCACGAAGCCCTCCAGAGAAACCGGTCCCTCCAGGTCGAGCTGGAGAGGCTTGCCGTCCGGGGAGAACCCGTGATGGCCGGATACTCGCATCCAGCCCACCTGAGCCGGACGGAGGTCGCAAGCCTTCTCGGGGACATCTCCTACCTTTCCCACACGGGTGCCGACGCCCGGCCGGCGATTCCCGCAGAGATCTGCGACGATCTGGCCCGATCCATCGTGATGGGCCTCGGTCAGGCCGAGCCCTCGGACCGGATCCGCTTCAGCCTGAGCCACCAGAGCCGGACCCTCTTTCTCTTTCCCAGCAGCACGACCACACGCGGTATCGCGTACGTGGACGCCGACGGCTCCCTCAACGTCGCCCTCGACGTCGTCGACATGCAGCTCGATTTCGAGCAGGAGCGCTGGGGAGACCCCACCCGACGAACTCTCACCCGCGGACGGCTCGTCCCTCCGAGCACCGGAGGGCTGGTGATCGACGGGAACGGACGCGAGAAGCCGCTCTGGGTCCACGCCCCCGTGACGCTCCACGCGGCGAGGGTGCAGGACCCGATCGAGGAACGTCTGGCCGAGGTGGAGACCGTGGCAAGGCCTCGGCCGACCGTCGAGTCCCCGAAAGCCGCCACTCCCGCGGAAACGGATCAGGAGACGCCGGGCATTCCCGACCGTGAGATCCTGGAGCGCCTTCGATTCCTCGAGGAGCTCTACCGGGACGGCAAGATCGACCGGGCTTCCTACGAGGAGATCCGTCGCTCCCTTCTCTTCCCCGAGGGTGGAGGCGAGGGTTGAGCCCGATGGCCGCCCCCCGGGACCCCGACTGGCCTGCGTGACCGCCTCCACGTTCTCCGGGCGAGAATCTCTGCCCGTCGGAGCTAAACTGTCGACCCTGGCCCTCCCCATCGTATGGGAGGTTGGTCGAAGCCCCGGGGAGGGATCCCTCTCCGGGCCCCTGCGAATCCCAATCGAGCAGATCGCCATGAATACCGACGACACCCTGATCGGTCGCCTGGTCAGCGGCAAGTACAAGATCCTGTCTCACATCGGGTCGGGGGCCATGGGGGCCGTCTACCTCGCCGAGAACACCAGCATCCACAAGAAGGTCGCCCTCAAGGTCCTGCACTCGGACCTCAAGCTCAACGACGAGCTCCTCCAGAGATTTCGCCAGGAGGGCATCGCCGCCGGCCGCTTCAGCCATCCCAACGCCATCCAGATCTTCGACTTCGATCGGGACGAGGACATCCTCTACCTGGCCATGGAGTACATCGAGGGGCTGAGCCTCAAGAAGCTGATCGAGACCCGGGGCGCGCAGCCGGTACGGAAGGCGGTCCATATCGTCCGCCAGGTCCTCTCCGCGCTCGACGAGGCTCACCGTCAGGGGATCATCCATCGGGATCTCAAGCCCGAGAACATCATGGTCATCGATCCCGACAGCGAGCTCCCGAGGATCAAGATTCTCGACTTCGGGATCTCCAAGCTCGCCGACCTCGGAGGCGAGCAAGCGCTCCGCACCCAGACCGGACGCATCATGGGCACACCGTACTACATGGCGCCCGAGCAATTCACCGGCGACGGGACCGACCACCGGAGCGATATCTTCGCCGCAGGACTCGTGCTGTTCGAGCTGCTCGCCGGCCGCAGGCCGTTCCAGGGCGACACGGTGAGCGAGATCCTGTTCAAGCACGCCGTGGAAGCAACGCCCCCGGTTTCCACCGTCAATCCCCACCAGAAGCTTCCCGCGGGCCTCGATGCCATCGTGGCGCGCGCGTCCCAGAAGAGGCCCGACGACCGCTACCAGACCGCCCGGGAGATGATCCAGGACCTCGAGAACATCGACTTCCTGAAGCCGGCCCGGCCGAGCGCGCGGCCCGCCGCACGCACCGTGCCAGGCCAGGAAGCGGCGAGCTCCCGGCGTCCCGCCCTCATCATCGGTGGGCTGGCGGTGGCGGCCCTGGTGGTCGTTGCCGCGCTTGTGGTTCCCCGATTTCTCGGAGGAGGCGGCGGGGACGACGGGCCGCTGCGGGTCAGCGCCAAGAGCCCTGACCGGCTCACGGACATCGAGAGAACCTATGTCGGCCACCTCGGCGTGGTGCGGGAACGTCTGGCCGTGGGAAAGCTCCAGGAGGCCATCGATGCCGCCAACCTGGCCCTGCGGCTTCCCTGCAAGGACGCCGAAGCCCTGCTCCTCCGCGGACGCGCCTATCTCCGGAAGGGCGACGTCGACACCGCCCGGCTCGACTTCGAAGAGGCGCTCCAGCTCGACCCCGAGGACGCCGAGGTCGCAACCGCCCTCGGCTGGGCCTTTCTCGAGCGCGGCGATCGTGAGCCCGCCCTGGCCCGGTTCCGTCAGGCGGCGGAGCAGTCTCCGGATCTCGGAGAGGCTCACGCCGGCATCGGCGTCGTGCTGCTGGCCAGGGGAGAGAAGGAGCAGGCGCGACAGGAGCTCGACCGCGCCATCCAGCTCGACCCCGGCCTCGCCATCGCCCACGTGCACCTGGGACGGATCCTGCTCGACGAGGGCAAGCTCGAGTCCGCCGCCGACGCGTTTCTGCAGGCCAAGCGCAATGACGCGACCCTCACCGATGCCTATACGGGAGCGGCCGAGGTGTATTTTCGCCAGGGCAACGACGAGCTGGCCGAGCAGCACTACCGCGAGGCCATGCGGCTTCGACCCGACCTCGTCGAGGCGAGAAGGACGCTGTGCGCCCTCCTGATCTCCAGGGACCGGATCGCGGATGCGACCACTCTGGTGGCGGATGCCCGGCGCCTCCATCCCAACGACGCCCGGACCCTCGTGCTCGAGGGAGCCCTGCTCCTCGAAGAGGGCGAGCCAGAGCAGGCGGCAGCAAGCCTTGCCCAGGCCATCAAGTCGGGCGCGACGGATGCAGAGACCCTGACCCTTCTCGGGGTTGCGCGGCAGTCGGCCGGTGATTACCTCGCCGCCCTCGACTCCTACCGGCGAGCGGTCCTGCTCGCCACCACCGACGATCCCCGGATCTACCTGGACATGGGGACCTGCCTCTTCCGCCTCCAGCGCTACCCGGAGGCCCGGGATGCTCTGGAGAAGCTGCTGATGCTCTCCCCGAAGACCGCGCGCGGTCATTATCTCCTGGGAATCCTGTACATGGATTACCTGGCGGAGGAGGAGGCGGCGACGCGAGCCATCAACCACCTCACCGAGTATCGACGGCTCGGCGGCACCGATGCCCGGGTCACGACCTGGATCGAAGGGCTGAACGGTTAGGAGCCTGCGCCACGGACAGCTTGCTGCCGGCTCCTAGAAACTCATCGCCTTGAAATCGGCATCCAGCCGGCCGAAGTCCTCCGGGAGGAGCCGACCCGAGAGGAGCTTGTGGATCGGATCGTCGTCCACGGAGACATTGCTCATGCGCTTGATGAGGTAGTCGCGAAAGGGTGCCACGACCGTACCGTCCTCGCTCACCTCGGTCCTCGTGCCCTCGCGCACGTGGATGAGGTAGTAGAAGAGCATGCCGAGCTGGGTAAAGTGGCGGTCCTCGTAGTTGTCGATCCGGGCGTCCAGCAGGTTGCGCAGGGCCAGCAACTGTCCGGTACGACGGAGATTCTCGAAGGCGGCCTTCGACCCCTCCCAGTCGATGAAGATCTCGAAGTAAGAGGCGAGCCCGTAGCTGATCCAGCTGGGAAGGGCGGCGTATCCCGCGGGATAGCACGCCTGCACGTACTGGTGGAGCGCGCCCTGGGTGAGCCACTTGTTGACGAAGTAGTCGAACGGATAGAAGTAGGTCACCACGGGAAGCTGGGGGTCGTTCTGGTTGAAGTATCCGCCATGCTTGGAGGACTCGGGCCCGGCCCCGCCCTGCTGTCCGTAGTCGTTGTAGCCGCCGATGTCGGGAAAGATGAACACGCGGAGCGGAAGGGCTTCGGGCGGTGGCTCGACACCGATGAAGTCATTGAAGTATCCGTACATGCGCTCCAGAAGCTCGCCATAGGCGATCGCTTTCCGCCGCATCCCCGCCATGCGCACCAGATAGTGGTCGGTCGGGACCTCCCAGGCCGATGCCCAGGTGGAGTGGTCCTCCCACAGCTCGACCCGGTCGAGAGCCTGACGGGCCTTGACGACCTCACGCTCGACCACGCGGTCGATGGGGCCGTCGCCCGAGGTCGCCGGCGAGGCGACGGGGAAGGCGAGAACCAGCCAGGCAGCGAACGGGGCCGCAATGCGACTTACCATGAAAGATCCTCCTCGGGCCCCCGGGGAAGGCCCGGGAGCGGTCTCACTGCCTACCATACGACGGTCCCTGGCCTCGGGAAGCCAGAGAACCGGAAAGAGCCGTTTCTGGACCCTCTCGAACTCAGCCCCGTACACTCGGGGGCAGGATCGGGCCCGAGATTCCAGACCCGTCCCGATTCTCGCTCGCGCCATACGTATCGGTGATTGCATCGGATCTCGGGGCAGCCCCCTGGCCCCGGGGTTGCGCCCGAACCCGGAGGACGGTCATGACCAGGTCGCTCGCCCTGCTCCTCTCGCTATCGGTCCTCGTCCCCGCCGCCGGGGCCCAGGAAGACGACGATTCGACCACGGTCTCGCGCCGGGTGAGGGTGGAGAGCCGGAGCGACGCAGAACAGGAGGACGGGCCCGAGAAGTGGCCGGCCTCCCACAACAGTCTCGACCTCACCATTGGCGGTTACGGAGTGAGCTTCGGCAACTCGGCACGGCTCGAGCTCGGGCTGCGTTTCAACTTCCGGGACGAGGACGTCGAGCGCATCAACGGCATCAACGTCACCTTCTGGAAGCCGGGGCCCAGTCCCGAGGGTGAGTTCAATGGCCTCTCCCTCGGCCTGCTGGGTCCGGGGGGCGGAAGGTTCAACGGCGCTCAGATCGGGCTGCTGGGCCTCTACGCCCACGAGTCCGCCCGCGGCCTGAACGTGGCTGGCGGTGGAGCGGTGTCGAGAGGGACGCTCGACGGCTTGAACCTGGCGGGGGCGGCGGTGGTGGCCCAGGGCGGGCTGCAGGGAGTGAGCGTGGCCGGAGTTTCCGCGGTCTCGGGAGGCCGGAGCCGAGGGGTCACCGTGGGCGGCATCGCGGCGGTGAGCCAGGGGGACACGGATGGCCTCCACTTCGGAAGCCTGGCCTCGGTGTCTGGCGGCCGGATGCGCGGTCTCAACGCGAGCCTCGTCGCCACCGTCTCCGAGGGAGGCATGCAGGGCCTCAACCTGGGCGGCATCGCCACCGTCTCCGGGGGCGATCTCACCGGCATCAACCTGGGCGGAATCGCCAACGTCTCCGATGGCTCGGTGACCGGCATCAACGTGAGCGGAATCGCCAACGTGGCCGAGGGAACGATCCGCGGCATCAACGTGGGCGGCATCGCCAACGTCTCCGAGAAGGGCCTCGAGGGCGTCAACGTGGCCGGCATCGCCAACGTCACCGAGGGCGAGCTCCGCTGGATCAACGTGGCCGGCATCGCCAACGTCTCCGAGGGCGTCATGAGCGGTGTGAATGCCTCTCTGGTGTCCAACGTCTCCGACAAGGACATGCGCTGGATCAACGTGGCCGGAATCGCCACCGTCTCGGGCGCCAACATGACCGGGCTCAACGTCGGCGGCCTCGCCCTGGTGGCCGAGGACCGGCTCCGCGGGATCAACGTGGGTGGCCTCGCGGTGGTGAGCGGCGACGACATGGAGGGCATCAACATCGGGGGGCTGGCCGTGGTCTCGGGGACCATCGACATGGAGCTCTTCGACTTCGAGAATCTGTTCGACTTCTCGGGGGGTGGCGACCACTCGCATGGTCACGAGCACATGGATCTCGATCCCGGCGCCCCCCCCGATCGCGAGCGGCGCGGCCGCATCAGCGGCATCACCCTCGCCGCCTACCGGATCGACGCACGAGAGCTCTACGGGGCCAGCTTCGCCGGGATCATGACCCGGGCCGATCGGGTAAGCGGGGTCACCTTCGCTCTCTACAACCGGGCCGACGAATGGCACGACGGAGTGGCCATCGGCCTCTACAACCAGGCCGAGAACCTCCACGGCGTGCAGCTCGGGCTGCTCAACTATGCCGGCAATAACTCCATGGGATTCAAATACCTACCGATCCTCAACTTCCACTTCGAGGACTGAGCCGACAAGCAGGGCCGCCTCCCCCTCAACGGGCGCGCCCCGGATGCCGATGAAGGACTTGCGGCATCCGGATCGATTCGGCCCCCGAGGTGCATCATGGCTCAAGGCTCCTCCAAGCTCGGTCTCAGCATCATCGTCCTCCTGTCCTGTGGAGCCTTTCTCGTCCATGAATACAAGGACGATCCCCGGATCATGGAGCTCCTCGGCAAGCTGCCCTTCGTGACTTCCCCGGACGAGGCCGAGGAGCTTCCCGCCACCTGGCCCACCTTCGTGCACGGAGGGTTGCACTATTCGCTCAGCTACCCCGACACCTACACCGTGCAGAAGAACGACGACGAGCGACGGGTGAACTTCCTGCGGGGGAACGAGCCCAAGGTGGTGGTTCGGGCGGTGAGGACCGCCGAGCGGCTGGAGAAGGGACTCTGGATCACCGACGAGCCGATGGAACAGGCGCGACTCGGCGGCCGACCCGCCAAGCTCTACGTGACCAGGGAGAGGCAAGGAAACGAGATCCACCGCACCCTGTGCTACGTGGCGGAGCGGGACGGCATGCTCGTCTCGCTGGAGTTCCGGACCGACCGAAGCAAGCTCGGCGAGATCGAGCAGCGGATGCTCGATTCCTTCCAGTTCGACGAGAAGATCGGCTCCCCACCGGTGGAGACACCGCGCGGTCAGTAGTCGCCACGCCCTCCCCGGAGAGTCCTACCTCCCCTCCCGCAGCAACGGTGGGAAATAGCGGTAGTAGATCTCGAGCGACAGGACATTCATGGCCGTGGAGTAGGTCCGATCTCTCTCGCTCTCGTCGGCGTAGCGCGAGTAGGGCGAAATGGGAGACCAGGACCCGTCATCGTTCTGGGCCTCGACCAGCATGTCCCGGAGCGATACGTTCCAGGCCTGCCACTCCTCGCCGCCCACCATGAACAGGGCCAGCGTCGAGTAGTACCAGTAGTAGAGATTCCCCTGGCCGCGGAGAACGAAGTCGTCGTCGCTGGCCCGACGGTAGCGGCGCGGCGTCCTGTCGAGGACGAACCGGATGCCGCTCTGGATGCGCGGATCGGAAGGATCCTCGCCGAGAAGCAGGAGGCCGAAGATCGAGGCCGGCGTCGACGCGGGAAGGAAGGGCCACGACGAGCGCAGGCGGTCGGGATCGTGGGTGTAGCGGAACCATCCCCGTGAGTCGAAGGAGTTGCGGAGATAGGCCCGTGCCGCACGCAGGTTCTTCTCGGGAATGTCGAGCCCGCCGATCCGGGCCGATTTGAGGGCCATCACCTGCCACGAGGTCACCGACGCCCTTGGCCATCGATCGGGAACCGGGCGATCGTCAGGATAGTAGTAGCCCCAACCACCGGCCCATCGCGGATCCTCGACCTCGATGTACTGGTTGTAGAGGATCCATGCCACCGCGTAGACGAGCGGGTCCCGCAGGCGCACGTCACGGGTCATGGCGAAGGCCTCGGCCATGGCGTAGGTCGCGATGCCGTGGCTGTAGGACGACGTCTTTCCGAAGTGTCCCGTCTTTTGATCCTGGACCGAGAGCAAGAAGTCGATCGCCCGCCGCACCTCGGTGGAGTAGTTCGTCTCGGAGAAGTGGGTGTGACCCGAGGCGAGGAAGGCGAGCAGGGCCAGGCCGGACTTTCCCACCGCAACCTGACCGTACTTGGAATCCTCGTGGCGCCGGTTCCCCCAGGATCCGTCGCGGTTCTGGATCTTTGCCAGGTAAGCCAGTCCCTTCTTCACCGCGAGCTCCGACTCCTCCGAGCCACCGTACTCCTCGAGAAGGACTCGCTTGCCAGCCTCGGTGCGACCGGCATAGAGGCTCTCGATGTCGGGCCTCTCCTGCCTCTTCACATCCAGAGCGGAGGGCTCGTGATGTCCGAGCTCGAGCTCGATGGGCACGACGGCCCGCGCCATGGGCGAGAGATCCATGGCCATCCGGCTCACCGTGAAGACATCGCGCTTCCCGAGGCTCGTCGACTCCACCAGCGCGAGGAGAGGCTCGGGCTCGGTGGAGGCGGTGGACTTCCGGGCCAGGTCCTCGTCCGGAACGGGAAGGGAGAGCTCGGCCACTCCCGGCAACGGGTTCGTCTCGCTCCGCACGAGCGACGGCGTGGGACGGGCCCTCTCGTACGGCAGCTCCCGGTATTCGGGAAGATCCCGCTCCTTCTCGGTCTGCCCGGCGGGGGACACTCGGCCCGCAAAGGGGAGAGCGAGGTCGACGCTCCTCTGCAGCTCGAGCTCCACCGGCTCCGATGCCGCGCCCCTCTCGAGGGTGATCGGCGCCGCCTCGGCCACGGGCCGAGCGACGACGTCGGCCTCGCGGGCGAGGCCCGGGGGCTCCTCCACCTCCGGAAGCTCGAGCGATCGGAAGGTCGGCTCCGCACGGGCCACGGGATTCCACTGGCTCGGATCGGCGGCGACCCTGTGCCCCGCCTCTTCCGCCGTCACGGATCGGGGAAGCGGGATCGCCACCGGCTCGAGAGAACGCGAAGAAGAGGGAGCGACCAGGGCAAGAGGCTCACTGCGCGGAACCGGATCCGTCGAGGTGGCATCCTGGCGCCCCGCGGCCACGATCGCGGTCGCGAGGTCCGCCACCGCGGGATCGGCCACGGCCGGGAGCTCTCCCTCGACCAGGCGAAGCGGCTCCGGGGCAGCCGGGTCGATGCTGGTCCTCGCCAGCGCACCCGTCCCGTCCCTCCTTTTCACAGGGGGGCGAGAGGCCGGCGCCACCGGGGTGGTCACGCTGGCCCTCTGCACCGGTAACGTCGCCGTGTCCTGGAGCGACAACGGAGTCAATTCAGTGGGCGCGGTTCCCGTGGAGGCTCGTGGCCCCTCCGCGCGCACGACCTCGACCCTCGCCTCCACCGGCCGGTCCACGGGATCGGCCAGAGCCGGCGCCTGCTCGAGGGTCACGTCGAGCCGCTGCGGCGACCGGGCCTCGAGCCGCGAGACCTGCTCGAAGCTCTGCTCCTGACGCACGGCAGAGGACGCCGCACGGGGTGCCCGGGCCAGAGCGGGCGAGGTCGCGGCGGCGCTCGTCGCCGAGAGGAGCTCGGGCAATGCCGGCTCCGCCCTTCGGGTCTCCACCGCGCGGGCCACCACGCGCTCGGGCTCGAAGGACGCATCTCCCCTGGCCACGTTGGCCTCGGGCGAGGGGCGGTCGGTCTCGCGCGGAACGAAGCGGATGCGATGGGACCTCCCGGGTCGCGTGGTCTGGTCGAGCGCTCCCGTGAGGGCGAGGGTCCTGAACCAGAGAAGCAGCAAGAGATGGACCAGGATCGAGAAGAGGATGCACTTGACGACGATGTCGAGATTCTTCCAGCGGTTGGCGAGAACGGCCATGAGCGCGAGAAGGAGGAGCAGAAGGAGCAGGATCTGCGCGATGATATCGGCGATCCCCTTCTGTCCGGGAAGCGCGAAGAGCTCCCGGCTCCGCGCCAGGTAGACGTCGGAGAAGCCGCCCCCGAGAGGCCGCTCCGAGGAGAAGTAAAGCGCGAAGCCGTGGTCACCCGCCGTCGGCGACCGCTCGTCGTGCGGCGTGGCAAGATCGGCGAGGGGCTCGGGCGCAAGCCAGGTCGTCCCCGAAAGCACCGTCGAATAGAGATCGAGCCCTCCTGCACCGCCCTCCCGATTCGAGGCGAAGAGGATGCGCGTTCCGTCGGGGAAAAGATAGGGATCGACGTCGTCCTGGGGGCTGTTCAGGAGGACCAGAGCCACCGGGTCCTTGAAGAGTGGGACTCGACTCTCTCCCGCGGTTCCGAGCCCCTCGTCCGCAGCGAGTGCGCGGTAGAGATCAAAACCTCCCTTGGCGCCGGGATCCTTCCGATCCGACGTGAAGAGGAGGGTCCTCTCCAGAGCATCGAGGCAAGGTCTCCGGTCGGCGAAAGGGCCATTCACTCCGGCCCCGAGGGGATGCGGCTCGCCGAATCCCACCCCCTCGCGCCGCGCGATCCAGATATCGAGTCCGCCGTGACCACCCGGGCGATTCGAGGAGAAGAGGAGCGCTCCCGTGGTGGGGAATGGATCCGTCTCGTCGAAGGGAGTGTTGAGCTCGGTGAGGGGCCTGCTGTCGACGATCCTTCCCTCCTCGTCGAGACGGGCCATGAAGAGATCGGATAGCCCGCCCGGAGATCCCACGGTGTAGAACAGAGTCTTGCCATCGGGCGCGAGCCCCGGCTGTCCCTCGAAGTCGGGCCCGGCCGCAGGATCGAGAAGCTCGGGATCATCCCAGAGAACGCGTCGCGATCGCGAGTGATCGCTCTCGTCGACGAGGTTCCTGCCGTCGGTGAAAACCGAGGTGCCGTGAGGGACGGCCAGGTAGTAAACGAGGAGCCCCCCGAAGAGGAACACCGAGACGGCGGCGATTCCCAGGTTGACGGCCTTGCGGAGGCTCATGGGCCGGGAGGTCCTTTCTGCTACCGCGGTGTCGGCTCCAGAGCCGCGACGGACATGTTCATCACCGCTGCCCCCTGGCAGACATCCATGACCCGGACGAGCTCGTTGACCACGGCCTTGCCGTCACCGCGGATCAGCACTTCCTGGTCGGGGTTGACACCCACCGCTCGCCGTAGCAACGCGGCCAGGTCCTCGATGGTGAGGTCCTTTCCCTCCACCCGGATGCGGCCGCCGGGATAGAGGTTGACCACGATCTCCTGAGGGATGTCGGCCGCGGCCTCACCCGATGCAGCCTCGGGGAGATCGATGTCCATCTCCTTCTCGAGCTGGATGAAGGTCGTGGTCACCATGAAGAAGATGAGCAGCAGGAACACCACGTCGATCATGGGCGTGAGGTCGGGGCTGCTCGCCTCGTCATTGTCGTCGGTACGGATCTTCACGAGACGATCTCGCTCTCGGCACCGGCACCCGGCACTGCATCGAGAAGGCTCACGCACGCCTCGTCCAGCTCGAGCACGAAGCGAGCGATCCTCCCCATGAAGAAGTGGTAGAGGAAAAATGCGGGGATGGCCACGCTGAGTCCGGCTCCGGTGGTGACCAGCGCCTTGGCAATGCCCGAGGCGAGGAGCTCCTGCTTTCCCAGGCCGGCGTCGGCCACCACGTTGAAGGCCTCGATCATGCCGAACACGGTGCCGAGCAGACCCAGGAGCGGCGCCACGCCGGCCACCACCGATAGCGGACGGACGTTCTTCTTGAGGCGACTCACCTCGCGCAGCCCCGCATCCTCCATGGTCTTCTCGACTTCGGGCAACGAGGAAGTATTCATCCTCCGGATGCCCGCCAGCGCGATGGAAGCGAGGGGGCTCCCGTCGGTCTCGCAGAGGCTCTGGGCCCGGTGGAGATCCCGACGCCCCAGCGCATCGTGCAATCCCGTGAGGAGGCTTCCGGGAAGGATCCTCCCCCGCCGGAGAGCCATGAGCCTCTCCAGCGCATAGGCCACCACCAGCACCGAGCAGAGCAGGATCGGCGCCATCAGCAACCCACCCTGGGTCAAGACGTCGAAGAGCGAACCGAGGTCGGTATTGATCCTCCCCGCGGCGGCCTCTCCCTGCAGCAGAAACCAGTGATTCATGAATGGCTCCTTCACATCGAGTCGAGCTCGGAGATGCGGCTCCTGGCCTTCTTGGCCGACTCTTCCTCGGGATACTTCTCCACCAGCTCTCGATAGGTCTCCAGCGCGCGATCGGTCTGCTCCAGACGCTCGAAGCACTGCCCACACCGCAGCATGGCGGCGGCTACCCACTCCACGTGGCCGTAGAGGAATCGCACCTTGAGGTACTCGCTCAGCGCCTGCTGGGCATCACCCTTCTCGAGGAAGCAATTTCCGATCTCGTACTGGGATCGTGCCGCCGTCTCTCCACGGTGAGAGGCGGTCACACGACGGAAACACTGGATCGCGGAATCATGTCTCCCGGTGGCAACAAGACTCTTGCCCAGCCAGAAGTCGACCTCGAAGATCCGTTCGCTCTCGGGATAGGTCTGGCGGTGCCGGTTCAATACCTTGACCGCATCGTTCCAGGCCTCGGCCTCGACGAGGCTGAGAGCCAGCGACAGGTCGGCGCGCTCCCTCAGCTCGTGCTTCGGATAGTCGGCGATGAGCTTGCGATAGTAGGCCTCGGCCTCCTGCGGACGACCGAGCTCCCGCAGGGATTCACCGCGCAGAAAGAGCGATTCGCCGCGGAGCTCGCTCAGAGAGCACTTCTCCACCAGCATTCCGAAGGCCGCTTCGGCCTTCTCGTGCTCTCCTCTCTTCCGATCCGCCCACCCCTTCTTGTAGAGGGCCTTGTCGAGCACCGGCGAGTCGCCGAGGGATACCGCATCGGCGTAGAGTGCCGAGGCCTGCTCGAGCTCACCCCGCCCGTAGTGGAACTCGCCCAGACGGAACCGGACCTCGGGAGCGAGGTAGCTCTTGGGATAGTCATCGACGAGCTTGCGGAAGGTCACCGCCATGGGAACGTCCTGTCCCGTCGCGCCGTAAGCAAACGCCAGCTCGTAGAGGACGCGGTCGTTGGCCGGCCCCTCCTCGTACTTCTTCAGGATTTCATTGAGAGCCCGGATGGCCTCCTGGGTCTTGCCAGCCTGGGCCAGGCAGACCCCGCGGCCGAACGCGGCCTCGTAGGCCAGCTTCGACCGGGGTTGCTCCTTGAGCAACGCTCCGTAGCTCTCGACCGCGGCATCCCATCGCCCCGCCTTCTGGTGGCTGGCCCCGAGAAGGTGGAGTGCCGAGCCGCGCAGCCCCTCGTCGATGCCCTTGTCGCGGAGCAGCCGATCGGTTTCTTCCACCGCGGCATCGATCTCGCCCGCCCGGTAGAGGGAGTAGGCCCTACCGTAGCGTGCAGTGCGCGTGAGCTGCTCGTCCCTGGACAGCTCCATGGAGCTCGCGAAGGCTCGAGCCGACTCGGCATACGAGCCGCTCTCGTAGAGGATCTCCCCCCTCTCGTAGTGGGCGCGTGCCCGCAGCGTCTCGTCTCCCGCCGACGCCGCCAGTTTTTCGAAGGAGGCTGCGGCAGCGGCAAGATCCCTGGTGGACTTCTGGAGACGTGCCGCCTCGAGACGGGCGAGATCACCGACCTCGCCCTCGGCGTCGGCCACTCGCGAGAGCTCGGCGATGGCCTCCTTCTCGTTCCCCATCCGGGCCAGGCACTCGGCAGCCAGCTTCCTCGCCTCGGGAGTGAGCTCGTGCTTGGGGTACCGCTGGGCGAGAGTCTGGAAGGATCGCCGCGCGCCCCCGTCATCCTTCAGCGCGAGCAGGGAGTGACCCTGCTTGTAGAGGGCGGCGGGGACGTTCTCGCTCCTGGCATGATCGCGCACCAGGATCCCCAGCCGCTCGGCAGCCTCCTGATGGCGGCCGAGGTTGTAGAGCGCTTCTCCCTGCACGAGCAGCGAGGCCGGAACGTGCTCGCTCTCGGGAAAGCGTCGGACCAGGTTCTCCTCGAGGGCGAGGGCCTGCTCGTGCTGGGCCAGAGCCTGGTGGCCCAGGGCCTGGGCGTGGAGGGCATAGGCCCACCGCGCGGCCTCGGCCCCCTGCAGCGGCGAGCCGTTCTCGGGCGGAAGCCTGGAGGTCACGCGGGTGAAGGCCCGGATCGCTTCCTGATGACGGCCGAGACGGAACAGCACCTCGCCCAGGGTGAGGCTCGCCCGGAGGTGGAGATCCTCATCTTGACCCCGAACCCGGCTCAGAAACGCCACCGCGTCGTCGAGCTGCCCCTGGCGCACGAGGACCTGTGCCAGCCAATAGAGGGCCTCGGCGGCGATGGACACGTCGCGCTCATCCGCCGCTCGCAGGAGGAGATCCTTGGCCTCCTCGTCCTTGCTGGCATGAAAATAGGAGACTCCTCCCCGGAGCCGGGCCTCGGGCGCGAGCGCGCCCTGAGGAAAGGACTCGGCGGCCTGCCGAAAAGCGTCACCGGCCTCCGCAGGACGACCCGCCTCGAGAAGACACCACCCTCGCGCCACGGCAGCCTTCTCCTGGAACGGGCCGGCCATCGAGGCTGCTTGCGCGTAGTGCTCGAGCGCCTTGCGGTAGTTCTTCTGCGTGTAGCAGCACTCTCCGATGACGTGGTGGCACTCGGCCCGGAGCTCGTCCGACACATCCATGGAGAGGATCTTCGCGAAGTGGGAGATGGCCGGCTCCGGCTGGTTCGACTTGAAGGCCGCCCACCCTGCGGTCAGGCGGGCGGGACGCTCCAGCTCGGGTCCGAGATCGGCCCGCAGGAGATTCGACAGGACCTGGTGGGCCTTCTCGTGCTGCCCCGTCCGGTAGCAGGCCTCGCCGAGCCAGAACACGACCTGCCGCGCCGCTTCTCCTCGCGGGGGCGATCGCTTCGGCTCTCCCACGATGGCCTCGAGCACCCGCACCGCCTCCTGGCCCCTCCCCGTCTCGACGAGCGAGCGGCCCAGACGATGGGCCACCTCGTCGCGATCCTTGTAGTCAGGGTCCTGCTGGAGCAGCTCGGACAGGACTTTCGCGGCCTCGCCGAGCTCTCCTGTCTGGATCAGGCAGTCCCCGAGACGGAGCCTTGCGTCGGAGATGAGCGGGTGATCCCCGTACTTCCTCACGAAATCCCGGTACTCGCGCACCGCCATCTCGAAGAGCCCTTGCCGGTACAGGCCATCGGCAAAGCGGAGGCTATCGTCGGCCATCCCCTCCTGGGCGCCGGCCGGCGCGCACGAGAGCATGGCCACGGCAAGGGCCAGGGAGAGTGCAGCAAGGCAGCGCGGCATGAGAGCCCCCCTTCGGTCAGCGTCTGCGAATTCCGGCTTCATCTACAGTTGTAATACGTGGAAGTCGCAAAGCGATTGGAGGTGGTTGGGAGGATGGGCCCGGAGGGGGGTCGGCGCGACCCCGGGCTTCGTCACAAGCTTCACCAGACACGAGGCTTGTGACCCGTCACCCGAACTCGAGGAACTTCGTCAGTCTGCCGCGGATCCTTGCCCGATCAGGAGGTCGACGAGCCGCCCCGACTGGACCTCGTCCGGTTCCGCCCCGGAGACGACCTCGAGAACCGGGACGCCCCCCTCGCCAGAAGGACGCTCGAAGCCCTTCCTGGCCTCGACGTAGACCGACCAGTCCGCATCCGACGGATCGATTGCCCGGCGCTTGCGCACCTCGAGCCGCCTCCGAACCTCGTCCTCGGGGCAGGTCACGTGGACGATGGCGGTGGGGGCCCCGGCTGCGGCTCCGAGGTGCCGGAACCTGTCCCGGACTGCACGCCGGGAAAGAGTCGCGTCCACCACCACGGTGCGTCCCGCGGCGAGAAGGCGGCGCGCCTCGGCGAGAACGGCCTCGTACGTGAGGGACACCATCTCGGGCCGGTAGAGTCCGGTGCCGAAGCCGTCGGGCTCGGTGCTCTCGCCCCGCTTGCGCGCGATCTTCTTCCTCTCGACGTCGGTCTTCAGGATCACGGCCTCGAAGGGAGACGAGAGGCTCCGGGACAGAGTGGACTTGCCCGATCCCGGAAGGCCGCACAGGAGGATGAGACCGGGAGCCATCCGGTAGGACGCCGACAGCTGGAAGTAGCGCCGGGCGCTTTGCAAGGCAAGAGCCCGGACCTCGGGCGAGGCGCCCGGATCATCGGCGAGAAGGCTCTGCACCTTGCCCCGCACGATCGCGTAGTAGGACTTGTAGTAGTCGAGGAGCCTCATCATCTCGCCACTGCGGGAGAGCTCGGTGTACCGCCGGGCCAGATAGCGCGAAAAGCCCCGGTATTCCCGCAAGTCGAGATCCATGCACAGGAAGGCCAGGTCGGCCGCGACGTCGCCACAGCGAAAACGGGTCGTGAACTCCACGCAATCATAGATGACGATCCTGTCCCGGAGAAAGCAGATGTTCTCGGCATGAAGATCGCCGTGCCCCTCGACGATCCTCCCGTCACGGATGCGCTTCCGGAGGAGCGCATCGTTCTTCTCCAGGAACTCGATCGATCCCTTCCGCAGGTGACTCAGGAGATGGGGCGAGATCGTGACCACGTCGTCGGCGGATGCGCTCATGTCTCCCGCGAAGGGCCGGATCTGCCGGAAGTTCTCCTCGGCGTTCCACCGAAGCTGCTCGGGTGTGGCACACTCGTCGGCAAAGGGCCCCCGATCGACGTCGCGATGGAAGTCCACGAGCACCCGGGCGAGATGGTTCATCCGCTCGTTGTCGATCTCGCCATGCTCGAGGAGACGGCTCATGAGACGGGCGGCGGGCAGGCGCACCATTTCCACGGCGTACTCGACCACGGGTCCCTTTCCCGCCAGGCGCAGGCTCCCGTCGTTCTCACGGGTGATGGGAACCACCCCGAGGTAGACCTCGGGCGCCAGGCGGCGGTTGAGTCGGACCTCCTCCCGACAGAAGTGCTCCCTCCTCTCGAGGGTGGTGAGATCGACGAAGCCCAGATTCACGGGCTTCTTCACCTTGTAGACCCGCTTGCCGGCAAAGAAGAGCCAGGAGACATGAGTCTCCACGAAGCCGACCCGATCGACCCGAAAAAGATAGGGCTCGGGGCTCCGGAAGCGGTCCACGAGCTCCGCGGTGGCCATCGCTTTGGTCTCCGTCACACCGGGGTCCTCCTGGGAATATTCTGGGCCAATGGCTCCGTATCGCGTTGACCTGAATCAAGGACGCCGGCGTTTCTTGGGGCGGATCCGGACCCGAAGGCAAGGTAGGCTGCCCCGATGAGCACCGGCCGGAACAAGACAGTCCCCCCGCTCCGCGTCACCGCGGCGAATGAGGGGAAGCCGCGCCCCCGCGGAGATCACGTCCTCTACTGGATGACCGCCAACCGCCGCCCGGGCTGGAGCTTCGCCCTCGATCGAGCCGTCGAGCACGCTCGTACCCTCGACCGTCCCCTCGTCATCCTGGAAGCCCTCCGCTGCGACTACCGCTGGGCGAGCCACCGCCTCCACCGGTTCATCATCGAAGGCATGGCCGACAACGCCCGTTCCTTTGGCGGAAGACCCGTCCTCTATTACCCCTACGTCGAGCCAGAGCCCGGCCGGAGCCAAGGTCTCCTGGAAGCCCTCGCCCGCAACGCCTGCGTGGTGGTCGCCGACGACAGTCCGGCGTTCTTCCTGCGCCGGATGGTGAGGGCGGCCGCCGGCAAGCTCGACGTCCAGGTCGAGACGGTCGACTCCGTCGGGCTCCTTCCCCTGCGGGCGGCGGAGCGGATCTTCACCACCGCCCATTCCTTCCGGCGCTTCCTTCAGAAGGAGCTGCCTCTCCATCTCGAGTCCTTGCCCCGTCAGAACCCCTTGCGCGTCAGGCTCCCGGAGCCGATCGATCTTCCCGCCGGGATCCGGAGGAAGTGGCCCCGCCTCGGCGACGATGTGCTCGCGGCGGGCCGCGAGACCGGCGGGACGGAGTCCGACCCTCTCGACGACCTGCTCGCCACGCTTTCCATCGACGATCTCGCCCGGGTTCCTCATCGGGGCGGCAGCATCACCGCGGGCCGCATCCTCGATCGTTTCGTCACCGAACGCATCGAGCGCTATCCCGACGAGCGGAGCCAGCCGGAGTCGGATGCCTCCAGCGGCCTCTCCCCCTGGCTCCACTTCGGACACATCTCGGTGCACGAGATCTTCGATCGACTCGCCCGCCGCGACGAGCTCGACCTCGATGCCCTCAAGCAGCGAAGGGTGACGGGAAGCCGGGCGGGCTGGTGGGGCATGAGCGAGGAGGCGGAGGCCTTCCTCGACGAGCTCGTCACCTGGCGGGAGGTCGGCCACAACATGGCTCACCTCGACCCCCGCTGCGAACGGTACGAGAGGCTTCCCCCGTGGGCACGAGAGACGCTCGAGGAGCACGAGAAAGATCCCAGAGAGTGGATCTACTCCCTGGACGAGCTGGCCCGGGCCGAGACCCACGACCCCCTCTGGAACGCGGCCCAGAACCAGCTCCTGCGCGAGGGGTACATCCACAACTACCTGCGCATGCTCTGGGGCAAGAAGATCCTGGAATGGAGCAAGACCCCACGCAAGGCCCTCGCCGCCATGATCGAGCTGAACAACCGCTACGCCCTGGACGGACGCGATCCGAACTCGACCTCCGGTATCTTCTGGTGCCTCGGGCGCTACGACCGGGCCTGGGGCCCCGAGCGCAAGATCTTCGGCAAGGTCCGGACCATGACCTCGGAGAGCACGGCGCGCAAGCTCCGGGTGAAGGGGTACATCGAGAAATACAGATGACGGGTCGACGCCACGCGGCCGAGCGCTCCTACTTCACCGCAGGGGAGGTCTCTCCCCACTTCCCGCGGAAGACCAGCTCGGCGAGCTTCTTCCTGTCGCGGGCGGCGGTGTCCCGGGGCCGGAGCTCCTCGGGACCCTTTCCGGGCTCTTCCGGATACCCGATGGCGATCCCGGTCTCGACCTCGAAACCGTCGGGCACCGAGAAGAGCTCGCGGGCGCGGTCGGGAAGGATGCCAGCCATCTGGTGGACGTGGATCCCCCGGCTCGAGGCTTCCAGGGTGAGGGTGGCCGCCGCCAGTCCCAGGTCATGGAGAGCGACCCGGTTCGGCTTGCCGTTCTTGCGGAAGGTGAGGCTCGCCACCGTCAGCACGAGCACGGGCGCGGTTCGGGCCCAGACCTGGTTCGGCTCGACGAGGCACGAGAGGATCCGGGCGTACTCCTCCTCGTCGTCCCGGGTGGCCAGGAGAAAGCTCCACGGCTGCTCGTTGTAGGAAGAGGGAGCCCAGCGGGCGGCCTCGAACAGCGAGAGCAGGTCCTTCTTGCTCACCTCCCGATCGGCGAAGGCGTGAGGGCTCCAGCGCCGCGCCACGAGCTCGTGAACGGGGTGGTCGGTGCGGGCAGTTCGGTCGGTTCGCGTCGTCATGGCTTCCTCCTGGCTCGGTGGTGTCGGGTCGGAAGTGTAACCTTGTCGGGCGATGAGCAAACCCTCCCTCGGTGTCGTGATCCTCTGTGGTGGACGAAGCCGCCGCATGGGCCGCGCCAAGGCCTACCTGCCCTTCGGCGACGAGACCCTCCTCCAGAGGGTGGTTCGCCTGCTGGGAAACCACGCGTCTCCCGTGGTCGTGGTCGCCAGGACAGGCGACCCCCTCCCTCCCCTGCCCCCGAGCGTCCGCCTCCTTCAGGACCGGGAGCCCGACCGGGGCCCGATGGAAGGACTCGCCGTCGGCCTCGCCTCGCTCGAGGAAGAGACCGACCTTGCCGTCTGCACGGGGTGCGACTCTCCCCTCCTGCGTCAGGAGTTCCTGGAACGGCTCGGGGCCCGGCTCGAGGATGGCGACATCGCGGCGGCCCGGGCTCGGGGACGGACCCATCCCCTGCCCGCCCTCTACCGCACCTCCCTGCACCGCACCATCGACCGGCTCCTCGGAGAGGGGCGAAACAGCCTCGGCAGCCTGCTCGACGCGGCCCGAACCGTGGTGGTGGACGAGGGGGACCTCGTCGAGGTCGATCCCGATCTGTCGTCTCTGGTCAACGCCAACACCGAGGACGAGTACCGCGAGGCCCTTCGACGCGCGGGCCTCGCCTCTCCCTGATCGAAGCCCGTCCCCCGGGCGAGAGGGCCGCCAGGAGCCTGCGTCACGGATAGCTTGCTGCCTGTTGCCTAGGCCTCCGGCTCCTGGATGCGTCGACATACGGCGACGATGCTCTCGAAGAGCTGGCGCACCCACGAGGGATCCAGCTCGGACTCGCTGGCCCATCCCTCCCGAACCGACAGGAGCTCGCGCTCCCTCTCGGGGTCGTGGACGGCCTTGCCCTTCTTCTTCTTGATGCTCCCCGCACGCCGCGAGAGCTCGAGGCGTCGCCCGAGCAGGCGCATCAGGTCCCGATCGACGTCGTCGATGAGATCGCGGGTCTCGCGCAGGAAAGCGGCCTGATCCCCGAGGTCGGGAATGGTCAGGGCCTCCTCCGCCACACCCGCCGGCCCACCCCCCTCGGAAATCGCGGTGACCCCGCCCCCTGCCGAGTGGGCGGCTTCGAGGGCGCGGTCGATCTCGAGGAGGGCCGAGAGGAGTCGCTTACGCTCCTCCCGGGCATGGGGGTTCAGATCCTGGATGGCGAGAAACAGGTGTCCCGCGTCGCTCCGGACCGCCTCGACGGTCCGCGCAATGGCCTGGAAGCTGGGCGGCGCAAGAGGATCGTCCTCGCCGGCGCCGATGTCGAGAAGACCCTTGGCGAGAAAGAAGGCCAGGGCGTGGGTCCGGGCCATGAGACGATCGTGAGCGTCGGCCTCCTGGACCGAGACCGAGCATCCGAGGGACTCGAAGAGATGACGGGCTCTGTCCTCGGCCGTGGGGTGCAGTGGGTTGGGGCACACCACGACCCGCAGCGGTCTCTCCCCCAGGAGGATGCTCGAGGGTCCGAACAACGGGTGGGTGGCCACCCACGGGATCCGACCTCCGAGGACGCGGGTCAGGGCTTCAACAGGCCCGCTCTTGACGCTTCCCACGTCGATGACGAGGGGCGGATCGCCGCCCGAGTTTTCCACAACCCGGGCAACCTCCTGAGCGACGGCTCCCACGACCTCGACCGGAACGGCCAGCACGACGAATCTGGCTCCCTCGAGAAGCTCCTCCAGGGAGGCCGCGCGGACCTCGGGAGGTACCTCCGCCCGGGGGTCATAGGCGCGGAACGTGACCCGGGTCTCGCGGTCCAGGTGCGTCGAGCTGTGGACGAGCTCGAGGAGGGCGCGGCCGAAGCGACCGAACCCGACCACCGCGAGGGGGCCCCCCGCGCCCGATCGATTCCTGCCGTCCATCTGTTTCCCAAGACCCTCCGGTATGGACCGAAGTCACGCTCTGCATCCACGACGGTGGGGGCGAGCCTACCCCCAAGAACGGCGGAGCACAAAAGCCATTACTATTCTTTGACTTACAAGTCAATGCCCGCCGGCCCGGAATCGGACCGGGCTGCAGGAGCCCCCTCGTGAGCCGGCTCTCCCCCGCCTTCCTGCGCCCCTCATGACGAAAACGGTGTTTTTCGCCAGAAGAAGCGATGATATACTCACCCCGATTCCTGACACACAGGAATGAATACCGGGACATGGAAGGGGCTCCGCCGGTCGCCGCTTCCCGTCCACCCTGAGTCGCCCACTCCTCTCATTCGAGGTATGCCATGCGTTCGAGCCCACTCCCCACGTTGGTGGAGGAGGACGAGTTCACCGACCCCCTCCTGCCGGTTACGGCCGAGGGGCTGCCGCCCAAGGCTCCCGTCCCTTCGCCCAAGCGACCTCGCGTCCAGCGCGCGCTGAACCCGGCTGCCGACGAGGCGCTCCGGGCCGATCTGCCCGACGATCCCATCAAGATCTACATGACCCAGATGGGTGCCGTCCCCCAGCCCACGGTGGCCGAGGAGAAGAACCTCACGGCTCGCCTGGAAGCCGCGCGGATGGAATACCGTCGCGAGGTCCTGGGAGCGGTCGTGGCCATGGAGGCCATGGTCGAGAAGCTGGGCGAGGTCGCCCGGGGCGAACGCGCCTCGAGCCGGATCCTCAGCCTCGAGGGATACGCCGCTCGCAAGAAGCGTGACATCCTCCGCCAGCTCGACAAGAGGCTGGAGCAGCTCACCGTCCTGATCAAGACCGTACGCCGCAACTATGGCCGGTGCCCGGTCGACAGCTCCCCGGAGAGGCGGTCCAAGTCCCGCGAGCGGGTCGATGCCAAGATCCAGGAGGGCGTCGAGCTCCTCGAGGAGCTGAACATCCAGGTCAAGCACATCCACCCGCTGGTCCCGGTCATCGAGGACCATCTGCGGCGCATGCAGAGCGTGAGCCGACGGGTGCGTCGCCACCGGTCCGACGGCAAGACCAACGAGAGACTCGACGAGTCCAAGAAGGAGGCCCGCGACCTCGAGGTCCGGGGCTCCGACACCGCGGCTCGGCTCTCCGCACGGTGCAGCCGCATCACCGAGCTTCGCCTGCACTACGAGGGCCTCAAGAAGGAGATCGCCTCCAGGAACCTCCGGCTCGTGGTGAGCGTGGCCAAGAAGCACCGGAACGTCGGGCTGCCGTTCCTCGACCTCATCCAGGAAGGCAATGCCGGCCTCGTCCGTGCCCTCGACAAATACGAGTTCAGCCGCGGCTTCCGCTTCTCGACGTACGCCACGTGGTGGATCCGCCAGGCCATCACCCGGGCCATCGCCGAGCAGTCGCGCACCATCCGCATCCCGGTCCACCGGGTCGAGCTGCTCAACCGGCTCAAGAGCACCCGCGAGAAGTTCCGCCGCGAGCACGGCCGCGAGCCGACCCTGGAAGAGACGGCCAACCTCCTCGACCTTTCCGTCGACGAGACCCTGCAGATGTTCGAGGTGATCAAGAAGCCCATTTCGATCGATCAGCAGGTCGGCCACCACGACGACCGGTTCGTCGGTGACCTCATCGAGGACAAGTCGGCCGAGGGTCCGTCCGACAGCACCGAGCGCGAGATCCTGCGCGAGCGCCTGCACGACGTGCTGGAGACCCTCCCCATCCGGGAGCGAGAGATTCTCAAGCTGCGCTACGGCCTGTCCGATGGCCTCACCTACACCCTCGAAGAGGTGGGCAACATCTTCCACGTCACGCGGGAGCGAGTCCGGCAGATCGAGCTTCGAGCCGTGGCCAAGCTGCGCCACCCGGTGAGGCGCTCCAAGCTCGTCAGCCTGCTCGAGAGCGTGCGCGAGTCGTAGAGGACCGCGCACGCTTCGCTTCTCCAGCGAGGCTGTTCATGGGCGAGGGGGGCCGGACCGACGGCGAGAGGCAGACACGGGAACGCCGTCGCCACGGCTACTCTGGAAACTACGCCCTCGCCAAGATGCCGCTCGACGGGGGCGGCGCAAGGACCCGTGCCCTCCGCCCTCGTGATCCGCAGGGAAGCTGTCGCCTCCGTGTCCTCCGGACCGAGCTCGAGTCGGGCCGCGTCTCGTTCCCGACTCCGTTCGTGCTCGCGAAGGAAATCCCCCTCGAGGATGACCCTTCCCCCCATCCAGGCCCCGTGGCCCTGGAGTGGGACGGGTCATGCCTGCGCATCCAGGTGGGCCTTCCCGCGGGAACGTCCTTTTATGGGGCCGGTCTCGTGGCCGCTCCCCTTCTGCGCAACGGAAGGCTCGTGGTGTTCTGGAACACCGACGCCTTCCGCTACGGCGAGGAGTCGCCCAGCCTCTACCAGTCCCATCCATGGGTGCTGGGAGTTCTCCCGGACGGGAAGGCGGTCGGGATTCTCGCGGATTCGGTGCGTCGTGGCGCGGTCCAGGTCGCGGACGACGGGGTCGAGTTCCAGTTCGAGGCCGAACCCTTCGACCTGTGGATCCTCGACGGAGAGTCACCGGAAGAGGTACTCGAAGGCCTCGCCTCCCTGATCGGGACCCTGCCCCTCCCCCCGCTGCACGCTCTTGGCTACCACCAGTGCCGCTACTCTTACGAGAGCGAGGACGAGCTCCTCACCGTGGCGCGGGGCTTCCGCGAGAAGAAGATCCCCTGCGACACGCTCTGGCTCGACATCCACTACATGGACCGGTATCGGTCCTTTTCCTGGAACCCGGTCGGCTTCCCCGACCCGCGGAGGATGCTTGGCGAAGTCGCCGCCCTGGGGTTCAAGGTCGTCACCATCCTCGATCCGGGAATCGTGGCCGACCCCGTCGACCCGGTGTGCCGGTCGGGCCTGGAAGGCGATCACTTCATCCTGGGCGAGAGGGACGGCACCCCCATTCGCGGCCGGGTGTGGCCGGGGCTCTGTCACTTTCCCGACTTCGCCAGGAAAGAGACCCGGAGCTGGTGGGCCGACCTCGTGAAGAGGTGGACGGAGCAGGGAATCGACGGGATCTGGATCGACATGAACGAGCCGTCGGTGTTTCGCAATCCGACGCACACGCTGCCCGTGACGGCCCTCCATCGGGGTCACGGTGGCGGCCCGCATGGAGCCTTCCACAACGTCTACGGTCAGCTCATGGCGGAGGCCACCCGGGACGGGGTCGCCGCGGCTCGCCCCGGGCGCCGCCCGTTCGTGCTCACGCGATCCAGCCACCTGGGAGGAGTCCGGTCGGCCGCCGTGTGGACCGGAGACAACCAGTCCACCTGGCAGGACCTCCGCTGGACCATCCCCATGGTGCTCTCGCTCGGCCTCTCGGGACAGCCGTTTGCCGGGCCCGACCTCGGGGGCTTCGACGGAGACCCCGAGCCCGAGCTCTTCGCCCGCTGGTTCCAGACTGGAGCCCTCCTCCCCTTCTGCCGGGGTCATGCCAAGTACGGCTCCTGTCGAAAGGAGCCGTGGGCCTTCGGGGCGGAGATCGAGGAGATCGTGCGCGACGCCCTGTGCCTGCGCATGAAGCTCCTTCCCCAGCTCTACACGGTGTTTCACGAGGCGTCGGTGAGAGGGCTTCCCGTGGTGCGCCCGCTCTTCATGGCCGACCCCCGGGATGCTCGGCTGCGCGAGATCGACGACGCCTATCTCCTGGGGGACTCCCTCCTCGTGGCTCCGGTGCTCGAACCGGGGGCGAGGACGAGAACCGTCACGCTGCCGAGGGGCGGCTGGTACAAGGTCTCCTCGCTTCGCGCCGGCTCCGACCCTCTCCGGGAAGATCGGGTCGAGCTCGAGGCTCCTCTCGCCACCCTTCCTCTCCTGGCCCGGGCCGGCTCCATTCTCTGCACGGGCAAGGGGGGATGCACGACCGAGGAGGCCATGGGGGGCGACCTTCACCTTCTGATCTTCCTCGACGATAAGGGGAAGGCGCGGGGAACCCTCTACGAGGACGAGGGAGATGGATTCGGCCACCTCTCGGGAGCCTACCGTCTCACCACGTTCGAGGCCCTCTGGACGGGCCGGGGCCTGTCCCTGACGACCTCGGTGCGGGGATCCCGACCCGCGACCCGCGGAAGACTCACCGTCTCTGTCTTCGGCCCGGGGCTGGACGGGAAGATGGCGGTCCCCCGGGACGTCCCATTTGGCATGACCACCACGAACCACGAGATCCTGCCATGACCCCGATCGGGGCTCTCCTTCTGCTCGCCCTGCTCGGTGACCCGACGGGAGGGGTTCCCCATCCGGCAAGTGAGGCTGCCCCGGCACCCGAGCAGCTCCGCCTCCCCGGTGAGTTCGAGGGTCAGAAGGGGCTCCTGGTGGCCGCGAGCGAGCTGGAGGCGAACTTCCCCGGGCTTCTCGACGAGCTCATCGGGGTGCTCCCTGCGTCCCTTCCCCTCATCGCCCTCGTGAGAAGCGAGGAGGAAGCGGGACGTCTCCGGGAGCGGGTCGCCAGGGAGGGCGGAGCGAAAGCTTCCTCGTTCCGCTGCATCGTGGCCGACCACGAGACCCAGTGGGTCCGCGACTACGGACCCCACCTCGTTCTCGATGGCAAGGACGGCCTGCTTCTCGCCGACTGTGAATACGCCTCGCACCGGCGCCCCTTCGACGATGCCGTGCCCGAAGCCCTGGCCCTGGGCACAGCCGGACGGCGCCTCTCGGTGCCGCTTCTCCTCGACGGCGGCAACCTCGTGAGCAACGGTCGCGGGATCGTGGTGAGCACCAGCATCCTCCTCGACCTCAACGCCGAGGAGGGACGTGATGAGGCCGAAGTCCGCCTCGTGCTCTACCAGTCCTTCGGTGCCCACAATGCGGTCTTTCTCGAGCCTCTCTCGGGAGAGCCCACGGGTCACGTCGACATGTTCGCCTGCTTCGTGAAGGAAACCACGATCGTGGTGGGAACGATGTCCGAGGACGAGGACGCGGCCAACGCGGGGATCCTCGACCGGAATGCCGAGAGACTCTCCGTCGTCGCCCTCCCGGGAGGGGGGATGCTGAAGGTCGAGCGCATTCCGATGCCCCCGCCCACGGACGACGTCTGGCGCAGCTACACCAACGTGATCTTTGCCAACGGCACGTTGCTCGTCCCCTCCTATCCCGACGCCGACGAGAAAACCGAGGCCCGAGCGCTCGACGTCTACGCGAAGCTCCTGCCCGGCTGGACCATCATTCCCCTCGACGTGTCCGACCTCATCCGGGAGGGAGGAGCCCTGCGTTGCATCTCCATGAACGTCCCCGCAGAGCTCCGGTGACCGAGAGCACGGGGAGCGACACGAGGGTCGGCGCCCTGGAGATCGCCGGTCTGGTGGTCCTGCTCGCCCTCTACTCCTGGCTCTGTCTCTCCTTCTTCGCCCTCGACCACGATCCTCTCCAGGCCGACGAAGCGGTCCACCTCCGGGACGCCGTCGTCTTCCACGACATCCTCGGTGACCCGACCCAGCTCACGCCGCACGTCATCAAGGCCCTCCTCGAGCGGTCGGATGCGTATCCCCTCCTCCGACCCTCGGGATACTATCCGCCCCTCGCTCCCCTCGTGGCCGCAGCCGTCTTCCTCTTCACCTCTCCGTCGGTGCGGATGGCCATCGTCTCCAATCAGATCTTCGTCCTTCTGCTCGTGGTTTCGGTCTTCCTCACCGCCCGCAAGCTCTTCGGTCGCGCCGCCTCCTGGGCAGCGACTCTCTTCGTGCTCCTGTCCCCCATGGCGCTCGAGCACGCCACCGTGTTCATGCTGGACCTCCCTCTCGCCGCCTTCACCGCCCTCGCCTTTCTGGCTCTGCTCCACACCGATGGCTTCGCGAGGCGGCGCGCATCGATCCTCTTCGGGGTCGCATGCGGGCTGGGCATCCTCGTCAAGTGGACGTTCGGCTTCTTTCTCGTGGCACCGATCCTCGCCCTCGTCCTGCGCCCGGGCACGCTCCGGCACTGGCGCCATCTTCTCCTTGCCGCCGCCGCCGCCACGGTGGTGTTCGGCCCGTACTACTTTCCGATCCTGGGGGTGCTCATCGAGAAGATCCTCTTCTTCAAGAGCGGACCCATCGCCCAGGCTCCGGGATCGAAGCTCTCGCTCGAGTCGGCAGCCTTCTACGGTCGTGTCTGCTTCTCGGAGCTCATGACCCCGGCCGGCTGCCTCCTCGTCCTCGTCGGCGTGGCGACGGTCGCAATGCGCCGGCACGCGGACCGGATCCTCCTCCTTGCCGCCCTCCTCGGACCCTATCTCGTTCTCACCTTCGTGGTCGAGCACCGGACTCCGCGGTACTTCCTGCCGTTTCTCGGCTTCGCTGCCCTGGCCGCGGGTGCCCTCTTCCGGAGGAGCAATCCCGCTTCCCTGCGCGCGAGCGCCGCGGTGATTCTGGCCGGTGCCGCTCTCCTCTTCGGCCGCCACGCGTTGCAGAGGAGACAGGAGCTGCTGTCGTTGCCCGATCACGACTGGGGCATACCGGCCATCGTCGCCGCCGTGGAGAACGAGCTCCGGGAGCCGGACCCCACGCAGGAGGGGGTGCCGTCGCTTGCCGTGATCCCCGTCCACACCTACATCAATGCTCATACGCTCCGCTTCTACCTGCACTTGCGCCGGATCCCCGTGAACGTGGTCAAGGTCCAGGACTATCGCCCTCGGGCAGAAAAGCGCTTTGCCGCCGACTTCGAGCGCTACCGACTCTTCCTGACCAAGGACCGCCCGAACATCGGCTTCCCCGCCTTCCAGTCCTCCATCGACGCCATGCAGCGGACCGTTGCCGCACGGGCGAGCGCGCTGGAGGGGCTTCTCGAGATCGCGGAGCCCGACGCATCGACGGTGCGCCTCTCCCGCCGCAATCCTCTCCGCGGACACTGATCCTCCCTTCCGCCTCGATTCCCGGGAGGACGGGATGCTACCTTGGGCTGCGCGACCGCCCGGGAGATCGCGGTCGCTGGCGGTCGGTCCAGCGAGGAGTCGGGGGACATGGGCGAGGCGGGCCGGAGAAGCGAATCGCGAGCGAGCGCGGGCGCGCACCCGGGGCTGTTGGCCTTCCGAGGAGCCATCGGCGTCGAGAAGGCCTTGCTCGATGCCGTCGACGAGCACCTGCGCCGAGAGGGCACCGACGCGGGCAACGCACGGCCCTTCCGGATTCCTTCGAATCCCGTCCGGATCATCGTGCCCTCGCGCGCTCTCGCCGATCACGTGGCCTCCTCTCTCGTGCGCCATCGCGGCCGGTCCGTGCTCGGTGTTGCCGTCTCCACCCTCCATGGCCTCGCCTGGCTGATCCACGACGCAGCGGGAGCGTCGCCACCGATCGAGAGCCCCCTCGTCGAGATCATCGCCCGTCGGCACGCCAAGGCGGCACCCGCCCTCCTTCCACTCGAGGAGCACGTCGACGGAGCTCGCTGTGTGGTGGCGACGGTGCGCGACCTCGTGGACGCCGGGCTCGCACCGGACTCCGTTCCGGCCCTGGACGAGATCCTGGCCCGGGAGGGAGAGTCGGCCGAGATCGCGCGCGCCCGCGCCGCCCTCGCGGTCACGCGCGAGACCCTGGCCGATCTCGAGCGCCTCGGCCTCTCGACCACGGCCCAGCTCCTCACCTCTTCTGCACGGCTCCTCCGCGACGATCCCTCGCTGCTGCCATCGGCCGGTATCCTCGTCCACGGCTTCACCGACGCCACCGGAGCCGCGACGGAGCTTCTTCGCGCTCTCGTCGAGACCCGCGACGCGCGCGTGTTCCTGGATCGTCCACGCGATCCCGGCGCGGCCCCGGGCGACGGAGGGCTCTCCTTCGGTGGGCGACTCGCACAGGCGCTCTTCCTCTGTGAGCCGCCGCGTCCCCCGGGGAACGACACCACCCTCCCCGACCTGACCCTGATCGAGGCCCGGGGAGCCCAGGTCGAGGCGCGCGAGGTCGCCCGGAGGATCCGCTCCCTCCTCGATGGCGGCCTCGCTCCCGAGCGCGTCGCGGTGGTGGCACGCCAGCTTTCCTCCCACATCGAACCCTTCGCCCTCCACCTCGACCGCCTCGGAATCCCCTTCAGCAGCCCGGGGCTCCCCGGCGCCCTGCTGCCCGAAGGGCGGAGGATCCGGGCCATGCTCGATCTTCTCCAGCAGGGGACAGACCTTCCCACCGATCGCTGGCTCGACGCGCGAGGAACCCGCCGGCAGGATCACGACCTGCGGCTGGCTCTCCGCACCCTCGGCGCCGGTCGACTCTCGGGCACGGCCGGGCTCACCCTTCCCGACTCGTTCGGTGACACCGACCGCTACCGCCTGCCCGTGAGAAGAGGCTTCTTCGTCCGCGAGGAGGACACCGACACGGAAGAAGAAGACGGAGCTGAGGAGGAGGGAGAAGAACCCGACACCCTTCTCGACGACGCGAGCCACGACCCCGATGCGGCCGGCAGCACCCGCGGGAAGGGTTCTTTCGCCTACCACCGCTCGGTGCGAGGCCGCGACCTGAGGATCCTTCCGCGGCGGGCACGCGCGCTCCTCTCCCGACTCGACGAGTGGCCCGACGAGACCTCGTTCTCGGAGCACCGCCGCCGGCTCGTCGCCCTCGTGACCGAGGATCTCCACTGGAAGGAGTCCTCGACCGAGGCGCGACTCCTCGCCGAATCCCTTGACGCGATCGCCGAGGGTACGCCCGACGCCCTTCCCATCACCCGCGAGGAGCTCCGCGTTCTCCTCGAGAGGGCGCTGCGGGGCAAAGGGTGCGCACCATGGGGAGGCCGAGGGGGAGGAGTTCAGGTTCTCGACGTGATGGCGGCACGAGGTCTGACCTTCGAGCATCTCTTTCTCGTCGGGATCAACCGCGACGTGTTCCCGCGCCCGATCCAGGAAAACCCTCTCCTTCCCGATCGCCTGCGATCGCGGCTGAGAGCGAACCTGCCCGCGCTCCCTCTCAAGCTCGACGGCCACCACGAGGAACGCTTCCTCTTCGCCCAGCTCCTCTCCGCCGCCCCCCGGGTCACGATCTCGTGGCTCGTCCTCGATGACGACGGCCGGCAAAAGAACGCCTCGCCGCTCGTGCAGAGGCTGCGTCTTTCCGAGGCCGGCCGGAGCCTCGTGGCGACCTGTCCTCCCTCGCTTCTGGCGTCACCCGGTGAGCGCGAGTGCGACGAACGCGACGAGGATCATCCCCTGCTCAGGGTCATCCCCGCGCTTCCCCCTGACGAGGAGGCGATCCACGCCGGTATCCACGGATCCCGCGCCCATCACGCCAGGGCGCTCCCCTTCGCCATGCAGGAGGCGATGCACTGGATCGGCTCCACGCGACCCAGAAAGGAGATCGCCCACGCGGCCACGGCGCGGGTGCGGGTGCTCGCCGAGATCGAGCCCGATCTCACGAGCCACGAGGGTCGCACCACACGAGGCCGCCTCGGTCCCTATCACGGGTTCATCGGACCTGCCGGCGACGGAGACCCCCGCCGGGCTCCACTCTTCGTCACCACCATCGAGGCCCTCGTTCGCTGCCCGTGGCGAACCTTTCTCGAGAAGGTGCTTCGCCTCGAGCCTCCCCCCGATCCCCTCGAGAGCCTTCCTGGCGCGTCGCCGATGGCGCAGGGATCCCTCGTCCATGCCGTGCTCGAGAAGCTCGTTCTCCTCGCGCTCGAGCAATCCCCCGCCGAGCGCACCCTCGACCACGTCCTGGCCCGACCCGCCACCCTGGTTCCCCGTCCCTCGCGGGAAGAGGTGGAGCGCACGCTCCTCGCGTGTGCCGAAAAGACCGCTCGCGATGAGGGGCTGGCAGGAGAGGGACGGGCGCGCCTTCTCGCCGAGCAGGTGAGGCCTCTCGTCGAGAAGGCCCTCGAGCTCGAATGGTCTGACGAGAACCCTCTGCGGGTGGCAGGAGTCGAGGTGCTGGGCGAAGTCGCCCTGCAGACGCAGGAGGGCCCGCGCACCCTCTCCTTCAAGGCCGATCGGGTCGACCGGGACGAGACGCGCGCGCTTCTCATCGACTACAAGACGGGAAGGGTCCCCGGGACCAGGGAGAGGGAGCCCGCGACCATCGGCCAGGGGAACTGGCTCCAGGGCGCGGCCTACGCCCTGGCTGCAGGCAGCGGTGCCACGGGACGATATCTCTATCTCTCGACGAGAAAAGAGATGCCGCCCGAGGAGCGCCGCCTCGACATTCGCCTCGACGACGCGGCCCGCGAGGCCTTCGGTGCCGCCGTCGGCAGCGCGCTCGGGGTCTGGGAGCGCGGGATCCTGTTTCCCCGCCTCCTCGACCCCGATGATCTGGGGATCCAGGGCAAGTCCTGCAAGTTCTGCGAGGTCAAGACCGCCTGCCTTCAGGGCGACTCGGGCGCGCGACGACGGCTGAAGATCTGGCTCGAGGCCCAGCGGGAGAGCGGTGACGCACGCGCCGAGCCGCAGGCGACGCTCGTCGGACTCTACGACCTGCCGCGGACACGGGAAGCGCCGCCCCCGGAGCAGGCCGGGGCGACGAGCGACGGAGAGACCCCATGAGCGGGGTATCGACCGGGCAGGATCTCCTGGCTCTCGATCGGGAGGCGCGCGCCCTGGCCTGCACCATCTTCGACGTTCCGTTCGTGCTCGAGGCGGGCGCGGGAACCGGCAAGACCACCGCCCTCGTCAACCGGATCGCGAGCTGGTGCCTGGGTCCGGGATGGAACCACGCGGAGCGGAGAAGTCGCGATGGGCAGGCCGAGACCATCGCGTTCCGCGTGCTCGAAGGGCTCGTGGCCATCACCTTCACCGAGGCGGCGGCCGCCGAGATGGCAAGCCGGGTGGCCGAAGCCTTCTCGACCATCGAGAGGGGCGAGCTCCCTCGCGGGCTCGACGGGTCGACTCTGCCCGAGCCCGCCGGGAGAATCCTTCGCGCGCGGGCCCTCCTCTCGGGGATCGACCGGCTCGTGGTCACCACCATCCACGCCTTCTGCCGGCGGCTCCTCGTCCGCTTCCCCTTCGAGTCCGGCGTCGCGCCCGGTTTCCGCGTCGACGCCGACTTCTCGGTGCTGCGCGGCGTGGTGCGCGAGGCCATGGAGAGGGCGCTGGAGCGCTGGCTCGGGGAAGAAGACCCCTCGCTCCTTTTTCTGGTCAGGCGAGGCATCCTGCCCGACACCATCGAGAAGGCCCTTCACGACCTCGCGGAGAGGGGAGTCACCGAAGAGATCCTCGCGCGCGATCCTCTCTCGGAGGAGGCGGTGCGCGCGCTCGCGCAGAGGGTGAGCGAGGCGTGCCGGTTCTTCTCCGTCTTCTCGCACCTCGCCGGGAACACGAACGCGCGCAAGATCGCCGACGCGTCGGCAGACACGGTGGCCCGCCTGGCACCGCTGGGAGGAGACCTCGCCTCCCTGGAGAGGTTGAAGAAAACCCTCGAGGAGGCCTTCCCCGACAAGCTGATCGACCACCTCCGTTCGAAGCTCGGTCGCGGCAAGCTCACCCAGGGCGAAGGCAAGTCCGTGACCGAGAGCGAGAAGAGCGTCCTCACCTCCACGGCCCGGGATCTCTCCTGTCTGCTCGAGAACGTCCGGAGGCTCGATCCGCCACTCCTTGGGCACTCCCGGGGCCTCCTCGGTCCTCTTCTGGGAGACGTCGCCCGGGCGATGCGTCGGCTCGGCGTGAGCTCGTTCTCGGATCTCCTCTCGGACACGGTGCTCCTTCTCACCCGCCACTCCGAGGTGAGAAACCGCCTCCGCTCGGAGATCCGGCAGCTTCTCGTCGATGAGTTCCAGGACACCGACGGGCTCCAGTGCCGGATCATCGAGCTGCTCGCTCTCGATGGCGAGGGAGAGCGCCCCGGGCTGTTCCTGGTCGGCGATCCCAAGCAGTCGATTTACGGCTGGCGGAGCGCCGACCTCCGCGCCTACGATGCGTTCGTGGAGAGAATCCGCGCTCGTGGCGGCGTGGTTCACGGACTCTCCATGAACTTCCGCTCCCCCGCCGAGATGCTGGACGAGGTGGGTCGCGTGGTGGCGGAGGTCATGGTCGGCGAGAGAGGAGTCCAGCCCTCCTACCAGCCTCTCATCGAGAGCCCGGACCGCACCGCGTCGCGTCCCAGCGGGGAGAGTCCCGCCGTCGAGTACTGGTCGATCGTCGATACGACACCTCACGGCGAGCTCGATCCGAAGCCGAAGCGCAGGGAGAAGATCGCTGCCCAGGCCGTCGCCGACGACGTGCTCGCCCTCGCCGCGCAGGGAGTCGAGTGGAAGGAGATCGCCCTTCTCGTGCGGTCGGCCTCCGCGGCCGAGAGCTACCTCGACGCGTTTCGCGAGCGGGACGTCCCCTACCACATCGATCGCGAGACGGGCTTCTATCGCCGCAAGGAGATCGTCGACGCCACGAGCCTGCTTCGCTGTGCCCTCGACCCCAACGACCATCTCTCGCTGGTGGCCTTTCTGCGCTCGCCGTCGGTGGGGGTCCCCGATGCGGCGTGGATTCCGCTGTGGCGCAAGGAATTTCCGGCGCGGATGAGCGAGCTGACGGGGCGATCGCGCAAGAGGCTCGCCCTCCTCCACGAGCTCGTCGATCGGGCGGTGGAGGAGGTGCCCGACGTTCCCGGTCTCGATCGTATCGCGGGCTGGCCCTCTGCTCTCCATCTCGCGGTGGAGGCGCTGGCCGAGCTGCGGCAGTCGGCTCAGGACGATCCCGCCCCGCGCTTCGTGGAGAAGCTGCGTCGCACGGTGCAGATCGAGGCCACCGAGGCCGCGCGCCACCTCGGACGCCACCGGGTGGCCAACCTCCAGAGATTTTTCCGGACCCTGTCGCGCGTCCTCGCGGAGAAGAGCGGCGATCCCATGGCGGTCATGCGGCTCCTGCGGTCGCGCCTCGAAGACGATCGGCGCTTCGACGAGGGTCAGCCGCGCGAGGGGATCGAGGCGGTGCAGGTCCTGACCATCCACAAGGCCAAGGGACTCGACTTCGAGCATGTCTATCTCGGCGACGCCTTCCGCGGCAGCAAGGGCAGGGACACGCAGAGAGTTCGCGTGGGCGAGCCCGGCTCCAGCAAGGAGGAGGAGGGCGAATACTCCCTCTTCGGAGCACGCACTCTCGGATTCGATCGACTCGAGCGAAGGCTGCACGAGGTGGAAACGGCGGAGCGGGTGAGGCTGCTCTACGTCGCCCTCACCCGGGCCCGGAGGCGACTGGTCGTGCCGGGCCTCTTCCAGAGGACGAAGAACCTCAGGACGAGCGTGGAGACCGCCGAGTCGCTGGAGTGTCTCCTCCACATCGCGGGCCGCATGGAGGTCTTGCGGACGAGGCGCCCCCGGATCGGCGAGTGGTTCAACGAGGGAGCGGTCCGCTTCAAGGTGCTCTCTCCGAAACGGGACTCCGCCACGAGAATGGGCACGAGGGACGGTCATCCTGGGCTCCCCACCGAGGAGGAGCTGAAAAGGTCGGCGCGCCGCTTCCGGAGGCTGGTCGAGGAGGCCGAGCTGCGCAAGAAGCGCCCCTTCCGCAGAATCGTCACCGAGGAGGCCCGGGAAGAGTGGTCCGAGGAACGCGCCCGAAGAGGGGTCTCGCTCGCCCTCGAGGATGACGGGGAAACTCCCGACCCGGGAAGTCATCCCCCGGCGCCCCTCCGCGCCGCTCGAGGAAGTCGGGCCCTGGCACTCGCGGTGGGGAGCGCCGTCCACCGGGTGCTCGAGCGCATGGACCCGCGACTCCCTCTCCGGGAGGCAATCCAGAAGGAGCACGAGGGGCTCATCGCGTTCGTCTCCCGCGAGCTCCCCCCGGAGGATCGTGCCCCCGCACTCGAGAGGTGCCGGGATCTCCTCACGCGATTCGCCGAGGGACCCCTGGGACGGCGCTTCACGGAGATCGCCCCGACCCTCCTCGCCCGGGAGCTCCCCCTGCTCTCCCGCCCCGGCGACGGAGACCTCGATCCCGTGGGGGTCCTGTCGGGAGCCATCGATCTCCTGTACCGGGACCCGGACACCGGCGAGCCGGTGGTGGTGGACTACAAGACGGACTCCGTGACGGACAGGGGCGAGATCGATGATCTCGGCCGGCGTTACCTGGCCCAGGGAAGCCTCTACGCGGAGGCCGTCGGGGACGCCCTCGGGCTCGACAGGACCCCGCGATTCGAGCTGTGGCTCCTCGTGCCCGGGCGGATCCTCCGGACGGCCGCCGGGCACAAGGGTACGTGAGAGGGGGGGGCTTCACCGCAACCGGGGCAGAGGGTATACCCACAGCGGTTGGCGAGGTTCGAGCCGGAGAGAACGCTTCGGCAAGCCCAGGCCTCCGGAATCTCCTGACGGGATCCCGGAGGCGCGTACAAGGAGTCCAAGCGATGACCGATATCAAGGACCGCGGCTACAGCAAGCCAGACGTGCTCGTGTCCACCGAGTGGGTGGCGGAGCACCTCGACGATCCCGCCATCCGGATCATCGAGTCCAACGAGGACCCGCTCCTCTACCCGTCCAAGCACCTTCCGGGGTCGGTCGAAGTGGACTGGACCCGCGACCTGAACCAGCCGGTGCTGCGCGACTATCTCCAGAAGGACGGGTTCGAGAAGCTCATGAGCAGGATCGGGGCCACCCCCGACACCACCGTCGTCTTTTACGGCGACAAGAACAACTGGTGGGCGTGCTATGCATTCTGGATCTTCCAGCTCTTCTCTCACGACAAGGCCAAGGTGATGGATGGGGGACGGCTCAAGTGGGAGAAGGAAGGGCGTCCCCTCACCAAGGAGGTCCCGACCTACAAGCCGACGCAGTACAAGGCCAGGGAGAGGAACGACAAGGTCATCCGCGCGTTCCGGAACGAGGTGCTCAGCCACGTCGAGGCCAAGAAGCCGCTCGTCGACGTCAGGAGCCCCGAGGAGTACTCGGGACAGCGGCTGCACATGCCGGACTACCCCAACGAGGGTGCGCTGCGCGGCGGACACATTCCGGGGGCGCAGAGCATTCCCTGGGCGCGGGCCATCAACCCAGCGGATGGCTCCTTCAAGACGGCGGCCGAGCTTCGGGCCATCTACGAGACCGAGAAGAAGCTCAAGCCCACGGACGACGTGATCGCCTACTGCCGGATCGGCGAGCGCAGCAGCCATAGCTGGTTCGTGCTCACCTATCTCCTGGGCTACCCCAAGGTCCGCAACTACGACGGAAGCTGGACGGAGTGGGGCAACCTGGTCGGCGTCCCCATCGAGAAGTAACGGCAAGTCCGAGGCACGCATCCACACAGTCGATCGCGCCCCGGGAAGATCCGCGCTGTTAAGAACGGTGCCAGGCACCATTGTTGCCGGCAAGAACGGTGCCAGGCACAGTTCTTAACGGTCTACACGGAGGCCGGCGCTGGCGCCGAGGACCCACGTGAACCGCTATCCAGAGAAGCTACAAGAGCTTGTGGACACCCTCGCTCTGGTCGAGGACCGCCAGGAGAAGATCCAGCTCCTCATCGACATCGCCGAGAGGTATCGGCCGGTTCCGGAGACCATCGCCCGGAAGCCCTATCCCGAGACCAACAAGGTCCCGGCCTGCGAGTCCGAGGCCTACGTGTTCACCGAGAAGCGACCCGACGGCTCCCTCGACTTCCACTTCGCGGTGCTCAATCCCCAGGGCATCTCGGCCATGGCCATGGCGGTGATCCTCGACGATACGCTGTCGGGGGTCCCGCCGGCCGAGGTGGCCAAGGTCCCCGGCGACCTCATCTACGAGATCTTCGGCAACGAGCTCTCGATGGGCAAGAGCATGGGGCTCATGGGAATGGTCGGCATGGTGGCCATGACGGCGAAGAAGCTCGCGAAGACGTGAGCCCCCTCGCGATCCGCATGAGCAAGAAGGCGGATGGTACGAGCGCCTTCGCTGCCACGAGACCCGACGGCTCCACCACCTGGAAGCGATACAATCACGGCTTCTTCCCGCTTCACGATCTCTCGCACTACGCCATCGAGACGACGCTCGGCCTGCGACACGCCTTTTATGGGCTCCTCGCCTCGGGCTGGAACGTCACCGACTTCGGGGAGAGGGAGTTTCCCGACGCGGCCCGGAGAGACGCCCTCCTGGCAGAGGCCATGGCGGGGCTCTTCGACCTCGAGCGAGCGACGGGCCACATTCCCGACCCTTCCGGCTTCAACGAGCAGCTCCGCTCCGTGCTCGAGAAGATGGGCGCCCCCGCGGAACGGCTCATCACCCCGGAAGAGCTGGACACGATCCGCGGCCGCTTCGTGGAGCTGGCGGGACGCTGGGCAAGAACCCCCGTCGGGGAGTCGCTGGAGCTCGTCTTCGAGGTGGAGGGTCAAGAAGGGTGTTAAGAAAGGTGCCTGGCACCGTTCTTAACACCCTCCGTTGACGCCCGGGCCCCTTCGGATTACCCTTTCTCCCGGGTGCCGAGGGGCGCCCAGGCCCGAGAAAGAGGATCTCACCCTCCGCCGAGCACCTGTCGTTCGTGCGAACCCTCAGGCGCTGCCACACGTCGGGCAAGAGGCAGCCAAGGCCGAGGAGTGTCCATGAACGCCGAATCCATCCCTTCCCTTGCCGAGCTCCGCTTCCGCGCCCAGCGACTCCTGAAGGACCTGAGGAACGGTCCGCCGACAGCCCAGACCCGTGCTGCCGAGCGCCTCATGGCCCTGCGTTCCTTCGCGGGCAAGTCTGCCCCGGAGATCGTCGACGACCGCGACCGCGTGCGACTGAAGCACGCCCTCGCCGTCCTGGCCCGGGAGCACGGCCACGCGTCGTGGCTGGACCTCAAGGCCCGGGCTTCGGTCGGAACGGAATCCCCGCCGCACCGCGTGGACGAGACGACCCTCATGTACGACCGGGGCTTCGACGCCCTCCTCAATCGCTGGTTCGCCCGCTACGAGGACGCCCGCGCGTCGCTCGATGAGAACGGCGGCTACCTGCTGCCCTACCGGACCCAGTTCCTGATCTGCGAGGAGGAGGCCATCCGCGTCCTGGGCCTCGACCCCGGCGATCCGGACTGGTAGAGCAGCGGGCGCGACTGGGTCAGGCCGGCCGATGAGGCCGCCAGGGACCGGCTGAGAAAGAAGCGACTGCATGCGCTGGCCGGAAAGAACACCGCGGGAAAGGACAGGACATGACCGTTCGATCCCTTCACGACGACACCGCCCGCGCCGCCCTGTGCGTCCGCATCCGCAGCCTCACTCCGCGCAGCGTGCGCCAGTGGGGAAAGATGGACACCTCCCAGCTCCTCCCCCATCTCGCGGACGGGCTGCGGCGGGCGCTGGGTGACCATCCCCCCCTCAAGGGCATCGGCATGGCCCGCTTCGCGCCGATCCGCTACCTCATGATCCACGTGTGCAAGTGGCCGCGCGGCAAGATTCAGGCCCCGACCGGCGCCTTCCAGACTCCATCGCTCGGATGGGAGGAGGACCGGGCGGAGCTGCTGCGTCTCATGGGGGAGTTCGCAAGGACCCCCCTCGAGCGGCTTCGCTCCACCCACAAGACCTTCGGCAAGATGTCGGGACGGGACTGGGATGTCCTCACCTGGAAACATCTCGACCACCACCTGACCCAGTTCGGGGTCTGACCGGCCGACTCCGGAAAACCCGTGGGAGGGATCGGGCACCTCGTTCGTAGCGCGCGTGGATCACCGGAAAGGAAAGGAGGTCACGGTGACAGAGACCACCCGACAATGTCTGAACCAGGAAGGGCAGGCCGCCGAGATGGAGAAGAGCAGGGCCCGGCGCGGCCGCCTCGGCGCCGCCCTCGAGAGACTCACAAGACGCCTTGGCGCCGCTGCCCCGGGCAGGGAGCGCGAGTGGACGGCCGGGGTGGCCACCGCCCTGGGCGATCTCCAGGTGATCATGCGAGACCGCGTCCAGTCCCGGGAGGAGCTCCTCGAGGACATCCAGTTCTCGGCGCCCCACCTCTGGAACGCAGCCCGGCGGGTGCTGGAGGAATACACCGACCTCGAGCACCAGGCCATGCGGCTGCGATCCCATCTCGAAGCCCACGGCGCCGCCGAAATCCCCGACTACCGCGACCTCCGCGAGCGCATCGGCTGGCTGGTGACTGCCATCCAGCACCAGCAGTCGCTGGAAACCGACCTCATCTACGAGGTCTACCACCGTGACATCGGGGTCGGCGACTGATCCCCCTCGCACCGCCTTTCTCCTCCGGGCAGGCGACTCATCCTTGCGCTCGGTCCCCCGACCGCTTCGCCTCCTTCTCCAGATCTCCCACGACCTCCAGCAGCCGGCGGTTGAACTCGGCCGGCTGTTCGAGCATGGGGTAGTGACCGGCTTTGGCGATGATCTTCACGTCGAAGCCAGGCGCGACGGCCCGGTTCTTCTCCACCTCGGTGGGCCAGAGATCCCCGTTGACGGCACGCACGGGAACTCCCGCCCCGCGGACGGCCCGGGCCTGATCGTAGCCGGCAAGGCCCTCCATGAGCCCGACCACCACCTCGGGAGCCGTCGCCCCCATACGCTCCTTCGCCCACGCGAGCAGCTCGGGATCGCAGTCGGGGTGGAAGAGCGACGCGACCATCGCGTCGCAGGTCTCCACGAAGTTTCGGCGAAAGGCCTCGGCCCGGGCGCGGGCCTGCTCTGCATCGAACGTCTCGGTCACGTCATGGAAGGTGTCGATCCCCACCACGCCGAGCGTGCGACCGCCGAGGAGGGGCGCCGCCTCGAGGCCGACCGGCCCGCCGAGCGAGTTGCCGATGAGGACCACCCGCCCGAGAGACAGCGCATCCACCACGGCCCGGACGTCCTCGGCGAAGGAGGAAATTGTCCACTCCTCTCGTCCCCGGCCCGACTCACCATGGCCGCCCAGATCCAGTGCCACCACCCGGTATCGGTCGGCGAACGCGTTCATCTGGGGCGCCCAGAATCCGCGATCGGCAAGACCACCGTGGATGAGGACGAGGGCGACGTCGCCCTTCCCGCGAGCCGAGTAGGCGATCTCGACCCCGTCCGCTGACGGGACGCGGCCCTCGACGTCGCGAACCTCCATGACCTTGCCTCGTCTCTGACACCCCGGCGAGACGAAGGTCGCCGCCGCCAACAGGAGCAAGGTCAGCGTCCGGTGTTCCTGCATGCTCTTCCCTCCTTGCCGCCCGCCCGGGAATGGCGGGTCATGGGGGCCCGGCAGCATCGTAGACGATCGGGATCGTGCCTTCGAGCCGAGTTCGTTCGCGGTGACCGCCATCCAGCACGAGCAATCCAAGGAGACCGACCTCATCGACGAGGTCGATCACCGCGACACCGGGGTCGGGGACTGAGCAACGTCTACGCCTTCAGGGCCGCAGCCACTCCCTGACGGCGGGCACCCTTGGTCTTCCGCGAGTGGCGACCGTGCCCCTCCCCGCTCCACTCGTCGATGAGGTTGGCCACGAGCGCCGTCCATCCCGTCTGATGCGACGCCCCGAGCCCGGCCCCGTTGTCGCCGTGGAAGTACTCGAAGAAGAGGGTCAGATTCCGCCAGTGGGGATCGTCCTGGAACTTCTCGACGCCGCCGTAGACCGGCCGCTTGCCGCTCTCGTTCCGGGTGAAGATGCCGATGAGGCGATGGGCGAGATCGTCGGCGAGATCCCACATGGTGCTGGAACGGCCCCCCAGCGCCGGCGGCTCGACCATGAGCTGGGGTCCGAAGGCCTTGCCGAGCTTTCGCAGCGACTCGATGAGGAGGAAGTTGGTGGGCATCCAGATGGGCCCGCGCCAGTTGGAGTTTCCGCCCTTGAGCTTGCTCACCGCCTCCGCCGGCTCGTAGCCCACCACCCGGCCGTCGAACTCGAAGGGATGCTCGGCGTGGAAGCGCGAGAGGCTGCGAATGCCATGGGGTGACAGGAACTCGTTCTCGTCCCACATACGGAGGAGGATCCGCCGGATCTGCTCCCGGTCGAGGATGGTGAGGACGTGGGTCTTCTCGCCGTCCTCCTCGGTGGTGTGCACGACTCCCTGGACGAGGTCCTTCCGGTTCCGCAGGAACCAGTCGAGGTTGGCCCGGAACTCCTTGAACGGCTCGAGCCAGGAGAGCTCCAGCCGCTCCACCGCGAAGAGCGGGATGAGCCCCACCATCGACCGCACCCGGAACTTCTTGAAGCTCCCGTCGGGATAGCGGAGGACGTCATAGAAGAAACCGTCTTCCTCGTCCCAGAGCTGGTAGCCGCCCTGGCCCATGTGCTTCATCGCCGCGGCCACGTAGGTGTAGTGCTGGAAGAACTTGGTGGCCATGCTCTCGTAGACGGGGTTCTCCTTGGCCAGCTCGAGGGCCATCCTCATGAGCTGCAGGCAGAACATTCCCATCCATCCCGTGGCATCGGCCTGGTCGAGCACCGCCCCGTCGTTGCACTTCTCGCTGCGGTCGACCACGGTGATGTTGTCGAGGCCGAGGAACCCTCCCTCGAACACGTTGTTCCCCTCGCGGTCGACCTTGTTGATCCACCAGGCGAAATTGATGAGCAGCTTGTGGAAGCAGCGCTCGAGGAACTCCCGGTCGGCCTTGCCGCTGCGGATGCGGTCCATGTTGTAGACGCGCCACACCGCCCAGGCGTGCACCGGCGGGTTGAGATCCGAGAACTCCCACTCGTAGGCGGGAATCTGGCCGTTGGGGTGCTGGAACTGCTCGAAGAGAAGCAGCCAGAGCTGCTCCTTGGCGTAGCCGGGATCGGCCACCGCAAAGGCCACGGTATGAAACGCGAGGTCCCAGGCCGCGAACCAGGGGTACTCCCATTTGTCGGGCATGGTGAGCACCCGCATGGAATTGAGGTGCTTCCAGTGGAAGTTCCGGATCCGGCGCCGCGACTCCGGCGGCGGGTGGAGGGGATCGTCGCCATCGAGCCAGGTGTGAACGTCGAAGAGGTAGCTCTGCTTGGTCCAGAAGAGCCCGGCGAAGGCCTGGCGCTGGAGCCGCTTCTCCTCGAGAGCGGCGCCCCGGGGGGCGATCGCCTCGTAGAACTCGTCGGCCTCCTTCTTCCTCGTGGCGAGAATGACCTCCGCCTCTCCGAGCGGCTTGTCGAGATCGACGCGATCCGAGAGTCGGCAGCGCACCACCACCGAGGCTCCGGGTGCCACGTGAGGAAAGAAGTAGTGGAGGGCCGCCTTGCTTCCGACCCCATCGGGGTTGACGGTCGGCTCGCCGTTCACGAGGTGGCGGTGGAACCCGTCCTTGACGAAGGCCGAGCGGCTCGCGTGACCGTGGCCGTAGAGGCGCGGGGCATTGGTCTCGTTGTCGGTGAAGAGCGGGGTGCCGCCCGCATCCGCGTACAGGACCCTCGTGTCCAGGCGATAGCTCTCGGGCATGTCGATGGGGTGGCGGCACGCCGAGTTGTCGGCGGCGAGGGCCACGAAGCCCTTGCTCTTCTTGTGCACCCTGATGACGGGGGGGCATCCCCCTTCGGGCGTCCAGGCCCAGAGGTTGCGGAACCAGAGGTGGGGCAGGATGTGGAGCGGCGCCGGATCGGGCCCGCGGTTGGTGGCCTCGATGCGCAGCACGATGTCGTCAGGCGAGGCCTTGGCGTACTCGATCAGGATGTCGAAGTAGCGGTCCTCGTGGAACGCCCCCGTGTCGAGGAGCTCGACCTCGAACCCCTGCCCGTTGCGGTTCCGGTTCTCGTCGATGAGCCGCTGGTAGGGATACGCCCGCTGGGGATACTTGTACAGGAAGGCCATGTAGGAATGCGTGGGCGTCGAGTCGACGTGGAAGTAGTACTCCTTGACGTCCTCGCCGTGGTTGCCCTCGTTGGGGGTGAGACCGAAGAGCCTCTCCTTGAGAATCGGGTCCTGGCCATTCCAGAAGGCGGGGGCCAGCACCAGGAGCTGGTACCGGTCGCAGATCCCGGCCAGCGAGTCCTCGCCCCACCGATAGGCCTTGCTGCGGGCCATGTCGTGGGTGAGGTGGTCCCAGGCGTTGCCGTCGGGGCTGTAGTCCTCGCGCACCGTGCCCCAGGACCGGTCGCTCGTGTACGGACCCCACCGGCGCCATCCCGCCAGATCGCTGGTGATGCTGCCGAGGCGCTCGTGCTCCTTGGTGGACATGACAGGCTCCTCGAAGGGACGGAGAAGGCCGAAGGAAGGCCCAAGAATATGCGCCGGCCCCCGGGAAGTAAACGGCTCAGCTCCAGGGGCCCTTCCGGGTCTTCCGCAGGAGGGTCCTCTCGAGACGGGCCAGGTAGAGGTCCCGCGGAACCTCCTCCGCACCGAGCCGGCCGAGGTGGGCCGCCGGGAGCTGGCAGTCGAGGAAGTCGAAGTCCCAGTCGGCGAGCCGGCGCACCAGGGAAACGAGTGCGATCTTGGAGGCGTCGGCTTCCTTCCGGAACATGGACTCCCCGGCGAAGAACCCTCCCAGCGAGAGGCCGTAGATCCCGCCCACCAGGGCTCCCCCCCGCCGCACCTCGAGCGAATGGGCAATGCCGCGGCGATGGAGCTCGACGTAGGCCTCGATCATGGCGTCCGTGATCCAGGTGCCGTCCTCTCCCCGACGCGGCACGATCGCACACGCCGAAATGACCTCCTCGAAGGCCTGGTCGAACGAAATCACGAGGCCCCCTCCCCGGATTCGCCTCTCGAGCCGCCGGGGGACGTGGAGCCTCTTCGGACGGATCACCATGCGGGGATCGGGCGAATACCAGAGGATCGGGTCCTCCTCGGAGTACCAGGGAAAGATGCCGCTCGCGTAGGCGAGGATGAGCCGCTCGGGACGGAGGTCTCCCCCCACGGCGAGAAGGCCATCGGGCTCCGCATGGGAGGCGGGGGGAAACCTCAGGGAGTCGTCGAGCCGGTAGACGGGCATGGGGGTAATGAATAACGAATGGGGGCGCAGATCAAGGTGGTGGGGAGCAAGCCTTGCGTCCTCGATCGGCGGGCCCTATCCTTCTCCCGACATCCACATGCCCCTCCACCCCCCCACCGTCGTCGTGCGCCACCGGAAGGAAAACCTCTCCAAGTGCTCCCTCCGGGGGCTGGAGGAGCGACCCGACCTCGTGTTCGTGTCGTTCCGCGACGAGAAGCTGCTCGTTCCGAGGGGCACGATCCTCCCCGAGCCCGGGACGATGACCTTCCTCACCCTGGATGCCCCCGAGCTCTCGCGTAACGATGGCGCGCGGGGGATCTTCCTCCTCGACGCGACCTGGCGTCGTGCCCACACCATGGCGCGGTGTCTCGCACCGATGATCGCGGAGATGGTCCCGCGCTCGCTCCCCCCGTCGCTGCGCACCGCCTATCCCCGGCGGCAGACCCTCTGCCCGGACCCAGCAAGGGGGCTCGCCTCCGTGGAGGCCCTCTTCGCCGCGTACCGGATCCTCGGGCGAGACGTGGACGGCATCCTCGACGGCTATCTCTGGCGCGAACGGTTCCTCGTGACGAACGCCCTTCGTTCCCCACCCTTCACGGATCGAAGCGCCGTCTGAGATGCTCCGGAACGACCGGGCACGCCTCCGCGGGCGGCCGGGCGATCTTCTTCCGCACCCGTGCCACCGCATCATAGACGAGATCCCGGACCGGTCCCGGAACCAACCGCAGAGGGGCCCCGAGAACGCGCCAAAGCCCCCCGATGCGGGCCAGGAGCCGGAGCGCCGCCGCCGACCGCACGAGCACGTCACCTGACGGCGTCACGAGGACGATGCTGTCGGGCAGTGCGCTTCGCTCCCTCTCCGGAATCGCCTCGAGGAACGTCTTTCCCTGGAGAGGAGAGAAGCGCAGGGACTCCTCCCCATCCTCGGCGAGGAGAAAGCGCACCCAGCCGTGGCAGAACCCGCACGTACCGTCGTAGAAGATCCGGTCCGGCCCCTTGTCCCGCAGGGGAGCCACCCACCGGCGGTCGAACGCCAGGAGATGCAGGGGGAGCGAGAAGACCAGGGTCCCTCCGTAGAAGAGGACCGAGGGAAGGGCGACCAGGGCGTCGAGCAGCAAGAGCACGAGCAGGCACACGACCCGCACCCGGGGAACGGCGAGGCCGACGAGGAGCGCCGCACGGGGCCAGAAGAAAGGGATCCGGGAGAAGGGGGTACCGTAAGAGAGGGCGAACACGTCCAGGTGATGGCAGAGGAGCAGGAGCAGTACGCAGGCGCGCAGCCAGGTAGGAAAGCGGAAGCCGCCCCCGGGATCGACCCTGCCCCGAGCATCGAGAGAGCCCCAGGGAGCGATGGGGACAAAGAGCTGGGTGAGCACGAGAAGGGAAAGACCGATGAGGAAGGGGAACTGTCCCCGGGGCACGACGAGGAGAAGGGAAGCGGCCACCAGCAGTGCCATGGTCCGGGACCACCGGCCCACGAGGAGCACCGGGGCGGCGACGAGGCCCAACCCTCCGATCACCATGTGCAAGATCCCGCGCTCGTCGTACCGGAACTGGTAGCCAAGGAGGCGAAAGATGCCCGCGATGGCGAGGATCGCTCCCACCGCCATCACCACGCGCACGAGCGAGAGCTGCCCCCCCGAGCAGGACGGCCCGCCCGATTCCCGGCTCATGGCGCAGACTTGCCCGCAGGCTTGTCCTCGGCCTTGCCGGCGGCTTTGCCCACAGCCTTGCTCGCGGCTTTGCCCGCAGCCTTGCTCGCGGCCTTGCCCTCGGCCTTGTCCTTCGCCTTGTCCTTGCGATTGGCTCCCACCGGAGGCGGCGAGCCCGGGGGCGGCCCGACCTTGTTGTAACCGTCGAGGGCGGCAACCTTGTAGCACTCGGCAAAAGTCGGGTAGTTGAAGACGCTGTTCACGAAGTAGTCGATGGTGCCCTCGAAAGCGAGCACCGCCTGACCGATGTGGATGAGCTCGGTGGCGCTGGTGCCGATGGCGTGCACGCCGAGGAGCTTCCTGGTCTCGCGGTGGAAGAGGAGCTTGAGGAGGCCCGTATTGTCCCCCACGATGGCGCCGCGGGCGATCTCGCGGTAGCGGGCAAGACCGGTCTCGTAGGGCACGCCCTGACCGGTCAGCTCCTCCTCGTTGGATCCCACCATGGAGATCTCGGGCACCGAGTAGATGCCGAATGGAAACAGGTGGGGGAAAGACTGCACCGGAACGCCGAACGCATTGCAGGCGGCAATGCGCCCCTGCTCCATCGACGTGGAGGCGAGCGCGGGAAAGCCGATGACGTCGCCCACCGCGAAGATGTGGGGCACCCTGGTGCGGTATTCCTTGTCGACAGCGATGCGCCCCCTGTCGTCGGCGGAGAGGCCCGCCGCCTTCAGCCCCAGGCTTCCCGTCGCTCCCTGCCGGCCGATGGCGTGGAGGAGCAGCTCCGAGACCACCTTCTTGCCGGACTCGAGGGTGGCGACCACGCGCCCCGGGCCCTCGATCTCGACCTTGCTCACCTTCTCGCCCATGCGCAGGGTGCAGTTCATGTCGCGCATCTGGTAGGCCAGGGAGTCGGCGATCTCGTCGTCGACGAAGGGAAGGAGCTCCTTTCTCCCGTCGATGAGGGTTACCTCGGTCCCGATGGCGGCAAAGATGGAAGCGTACTCGGTCCCGATGACGCCGGCACCGACCACGGTCATCGAGCGGGGAATCTCCCCGAGCTGGAGCACCTGGTTCGACGTGATCACGTTGACGCCGTCGGCGAGAATTCCTTTGGCCTGGGCGGGGGTGGTCCCGGTGGCAATGATCACGTTCTTGGCCTGGACCTCGACCCGATCCTGGATCCCCGCCACCCGGAGCGTGCTGGCATCGAGGAAGCTCGCGCGTCCGTGGAGGATCTTCACCCGGTTCCGACGGAGCTGGGAATTGACGACCGCCAGCTCGCTATTGAGAACGTAGTGACAGCGCTGGAGAAGGTCCTCCATCCGCACCGGCTCGTTGGCCACGTAGGACCGGCCGTGGATCGCCCGCTGGCGGTAGCCGGCGAGGAACAGGGCCGCCTCCCGGAGCGTCTTGGAGGGGATGGTGCCCGTATTGAGGCATACCCCCCCGATGCACTCTTTGGCGTCGCAGATGCCGACGGACTTGCCCAGCTTGGCGGCCTGGATGGCCGCTTTCTGACCGGCGGGCCCGCTGCCGATCACGAAGAGGTCGAATTCCTGCATGGGGCAAGAGGTTAACCTGGTCACATGAAGACTTCCACGCACGCCCACCACTGGACCCTCGATCCGGGGGTCGACTTCCTCAACCACGGCTCCTTCGGCGCAACCCCCATCGCGGTGCTCGAGGCCCAAACCGAGCTTCGCGCGCGCATGGAGCGCCAGCCCGTCCTCTTCCTGGGGCGGGAGCTCCAGGGATTGCTCGACGCGGCGCGAGAGGAGCTGGCCGCCTTTGTCCGGTGTCCGCCCGAGAGCCTGGCCTTCGTCCCCAACGCCACCTACGGGGTCAACGCGGTGGTGCGGTCCCTCGACCTCGGCCCCGGAGACGAGCTCCTCGTCACCGACCAGGAGTACCAGGCGAGCCGCAACGCCCTCGACTTCGCGGCAAAGAGCGCCGGCGCCCGGGTCGAGGTGGTGCGCCTTCCCTTTCCCCTCGCGAGCGAGGACGAGGCGGTGGAGGCGATCCTCTCCCGCGTCACCGGCAAGACTCGCCTGGTTCTCTTCGACCACGTGACGAGCCAGACCGGGCTCGTGCTGCCGGTGGAACGGATCCTCCGCGCCCTCGATGAGCGCGGCGTCGACGCCCTCATCGACGCCGCCCACGCGCCGGGCATGCTCGACCTCGATCTCTCGCGCCTTCGCCCCGCCTACTACACCGGCAACTGCCACAAGTGGATCTGCGCCGCCAAGGGCGCAGCCCTCCTCTTCGTGAGGGAGGACCGGCAGGAGAAGATCCATCCCCTCTCCATCAGCCACGGCGCCACCTGGCCCGCCGACCAGAGGTCGCGTTTCTGGCTCGAGTTCGACTGGACGGGCACCCACGACCCCACCGCCTGGCTCACCGTACCCGCGGCCATCCGCTTCATGGGCAAGCTCCTCCCCGGGGGCTGGAAGGAGCTGCGCGAAAAGAACCGCGCTCTCGTCCTCCGCGGGCGCGAGCTGCTCTGCCAGGCGCTCGGCATCGACGCGCCCGCCCCCGAAAGCATGATCGGGTCGCTCGCCGCCGTGCCCCTTCCCGACGGCACGGGCGAGAAGCCGACGACCACCCTCTACTCCGATGCCCTCCAGCAGGAGCTCTACGAGGAGCACCGGATCGAGGTCCCGGTCATCCCCTGGCCGGCGCCGCCCAGGAGGCTGCTGCGCATCTCGGCCCAGATCTACAACCGCGAGGAGCAGTACGCGAAGCTGGCGGAGGCGGTGGGGAGAATCGTGGGCGGGTAGGGGCCCCGCAGTCTCCCCATCCGGGCGCCGACCATGAATCTCCAGAATACGGTCGTCACCGGGCCGTAGTCACCCTGGGATCCCGATCACATCCGAGCCCACCCGGAGAGGCCCCTTGATGACGACGCCGTGAGCAAGCACGTCTCCGCCCTGGGAGAGATCTGGCGCTTCGAGATCCGGTACCAGATCCGGCAACCACTGTTCTTCCTGTCGGCCCTCGTCCTGTTCGGGATCGGAGTCGGGGCGATGTCGTCGGACGTCGGGGTAGGCTTCACCGAGGCCCCTGCCCAGGCCGTACGGAACTCGCCCTACGTCATCTGCTCGCTCATGGCCGCCCTGTCCATCCTCGGGCTCTTCGTGGTGACCGCGTTCGTGGCGGGAGCGGCGCTGCGAGATTTCGAGCACGACTGCCACATGCTCTTCTTCAGCCGGCCCATCACCCGCTCGGATTATCTCGCCGGCCGCTTCCTCGGCGCCATGACGGTGTCGGCGCTTCTCTTCGTCGTGCTCACCATGGGCTTCCTGGCCGGCCAGCTCGCACCCTGGCAGGACGAGGACAAGCTGGGCCCGATCCAGTGGTGGCCCTTTGTCTACGGTCTCCTTGCCTTCGCGCTTCCCAACCTCCTTGCCATGGGGGCTCTCTTCTTTGCCGTGGCGATCTGGACCCGGCGCATGCTGTGGACCTACCTCGGGGTGATCCTCTTCGTCACCCTGCAGGACGCGGTGGAAGGGCTGGCGAATCTGGAGGGAATCCGATGGCTGGGCGGGCTCGCCGAGCCTCTCGGGCTGGCGGCGCTCGAGCTCGAGACTCGCTACTGGACGGTCAGCCAGTACAACGGAAGCCTTCCGTCTCTCCTGGGTCTTCTGGGCGGCAATCGTCTCCTCTGGCTCGCGCTCGGTGCGGGTTTCCTCGTCCTCGCCTGGCTCCGTTTCGACGTCGCCCGCGCGGCGCGAGCGACGCACCGATCCCATGACGAGAGTCCCGGCTCCGCACCCACGCCGGCCTCCGTCCTCCCCGTCGCCCGGAAGGAAACCGGGGCTCGAGCCGGGCTGAGGAGCCTGCTTCACCGGTGCCGCTTCGAGATCGCGTGGGTCCTCCGCAGTCCGTTTCTCCTCGTGTGCGTCCTTCTGGCCATGACGGTGGTGGGTGCCGTCGCCTGGTTCAGTTGCCACCGGGACGGCAATCCCGTCTTCCCGCACACCAGCATCATGGCCCGGTTGCTACCCCGCGCCCTGGGATCCTTCCTGTCCGTGCTGGTGGTCTTCTACACCGGTGAGCTCATCTGGCGCGATCGATCGCACGGGATGTCCGGCCTCGTCGATGCCACCCCCGCAGGAAGCCTCGGTTTCCTGGTCTCGCGGCTCGTGGCCATTGCCTCTGCCGTCCTCGTTGTGATCTCCGCCTCGATCCTCGCCGCCATGGGTGTCCAGCTCCTGCGAGGGCCCGTTCCTCTGGAGCCGCTCCTCTATGTCAAGACCGCGGCCATCGTGGCCTGGCCGGCGCTTCTCCTGGCCGCGCCCTGTCTCCTGGTCCAGGTGCTGGTGCGGGGAAAGTTCCTGGGCTACCTGCTCCTGGTGGCGCTCTTCACCCTGCGATTCGCGCTGCCCTTGATCGGCCTGGACAGCCACCTCTACCTGTACGGGGAGCACCCGCCTCTTGCCTACTCCGAGATGGACGGCTACGGCCCCACCGCCCTCCCCTTCGTGTGGTTTTCGCTCTACTGGAGTGGAGTGGCTGCTCTTCTCCTTCTCGCGACCGTGAGGCTGTGGCCCCGCGGCGAAGTCCCGGCCCTCGGTCGACGTCTGCGCACGCTCGTCTCCGGTCCCTTCTCCCGGGCGTGGCTCGCCTTCACGATCGCCACCGCCTGTGTGGCCGCATCCCTGTTCGCCCTGGTGTACGTCAACACCAGGATCCTCAACGAGGGGCTCGGACCGGAAGGGCATCGAGAGCGACGCGCGCGCTACGAGAAGCTCTACGGGGAGTACGCGACCCTTCCTCTCCCGCGGGTCACCGCGGTGCGCAGCGAGATCGACGTCCATCCGCACGAGCGGCGGCTGGAGATCCGCGGGAAGTACGAGGTGGTGAACACGGGATCAGTATCGATCCGGACTCTTCCCCTGACCGTCGGGGCGCAATTCGAGGAAGGGATCTTTCCCATCGACGAGGGAATCCGCCTCCTCGGGATCGATCTGCCCGACCACCTCGTCGTCGTGGACGACATCGAGCTGGGATTCCACGTCTACGAGTTGCGCGAGCCGCTTCCCCCCGGCGGCACGATGGAGATCGGCTTCCACGTCGTCGTGGAGAACAACGGGTTTCGCAATCACCGCCCGAACCTCCAGGTCCTCCGCAACGGGACCTTCTTCACCGACCGCACCGTGTTCCCGTTCCTTGGCTACGCGGCGAGCCAGCGACTGCTGGACCCCCGGCACCGGCGAAAGTACGGCCTCGAGGAAGTGCAAAGGATGCTGACCCTCGAGGATCCCCGGGGACCGGAGAAGAACGCCCTCGAGGCCGATTGGGTCGAGGTCGAGACCATCCTCTCCACCTCCCGGGATCAGACCGCTCTCGCCCCGGGCGACCTCGTTTCCCATCGGCTCGAGGGCGACCGACAGATCTTCCACTACCGGACGTCGGCGCCCGTCTTGCAATTCGTCACCTTTGCCTCCGCGCGCTACGAGGTCCTACGCGACCGGATGGACGACGTGGAGATCGAGATCCACTACCATCCCGACCACGGAGCCAACGTCCCGCGGATGATGCACGTGGCCAGAACCTGCCTGGAGAGGTTCTCGGAGTGGTTCGGGCCCTATCCCCACCGCGTGCTGCGCATCGCGGAGATCCCCTCGACCAACGGACAGATCGCCGTGTCGCTGGGCTCGCTCATCGGTTTCTCGGAGTCGTTCGGGTTCCTCAACGAAGTGGAAGAAGGGCAGCTCGACACGGTGGCCTGGGTCACCGCCCACGAGGTGGCCCATCAGTGGTGGGGCAATCAGGTGGCGCCGGCCAACTGCCAGGGTTCGACGATGATCGTGGAGAGCCTCGCGGAGTTCACCGCCCTGCTCCTCCTCGAGGAGCTCTTCGATGTCGAGGAGGTGCGTCGCTTCCGGAGAAAGGAGCTGGACGGCTACCTCGCCGGGCGCGGCAAGGAATCGCGGGAAGAGCTGCCTCTCCTGCGCGTCGAGAACCAGGCCTACATCCACTACAACAAGGGCGCTCTGGTCTTCTCGGCGCTCGCCCACGGGGTGGGGCGGGACCCTCTCATCCTTGCCCTGCGCGGATTCCTCGAGGAGCATCGATTCGTCGGCCCCCCCTACCCGCGAACCACGGATCTCCTGGAGCGGCTCCGCCTCCTCGTGAGTGACGAGCAGACCGGGCTCCTCGTCGATCTCTTCGAGCGCATCACCGTCTACGACCTCAGGGTCGCCGATGCAACGGCGACGGTGACACAAGAGGGGAGCTACACCGTCCAGGCCGACCTGCGGGGGAGGAGATTCCTTGCCGACGGCCACGGGGTGGAGGTCGAGCAGGCGACGCTCGGCACCCCGGTCGACGTGGAGATCCGGGGAGAGGACGGGGTGCTGTGGCGCGAGACGGTGGTGCTCTCCGACGGAAGCCGGTTGCTTCGCGTCGAGGTGAGGAGCCGGCCCGTCGAGGTCGAGGTGGACCCCGACTGTCTCCTCATCGACCGGGTCCGGGACGACAACAAGAAAACCGTGTCGGTCGGAAGAACCGAGAAGGCACCCGATCCGCAACGGCCATAGACGCGTGTCACCGAGGACAGCACCATGCTGACGATCGAGAACCTGACCAAGACCTACGACAACGGCGTGCAGGCCCTGCGCGGGGTCAGCCTGACCATCCCGCGGGGCATCTTCGGGCTCCTGGGGCCAAACGGCGCCGGGAAGTCCACGCTCATGCGGACCCTGGCCACCCTGCAGCAGGCCGATGCCGGATCCTGCACCCTGGGCGACCTGGATGTCCTGCGCGAGCCCCATCGGGTGCGCCAGGTCCTCGGCTACCTGCCCCAGGACTTCGGGGTCTACCCGCGCGTCTCGGCCGAGATGCTCCTCACGCACCTCGCCACCCTCAAGGGGATCGTCCACTCCCGGGATCGCGCCGAGATCGTGCGCGAGCTCCTGATCCGGACGCGGCTCTGGGAGGTCCGGAAGAGGCGGCTCACCACCTACTCCGGCGGCATGCGCCGGAGATTCGGAATCGCCCAGGCGCTTCTCGGAGACCCGAAGCTGCTCATCGTCGACGAGCCCACCGCCGGCCTCGATCCCGAGGAGCGGCACCGCTTCCTCAACCTGCTGAGCGAGGTGGGAGAGCAGGTGGTCGTCATTCTCTCGACCCACATCGCGGAGGACGTGCGTCAGACCTGTGGTCAGATGGCGATCCTCGTCGGCGGGAGAGTCCTGCGCGACGGCGACCCCCGCGAGCTCGTTCGTGAGCTCGAGGGGCAGATCTGGCAACACACCGTATCGAAGGGGGACGAGAGGAGCACCGTAGCGGGTCGAGAAGAGCCGAAGAGCGCCGCCCTCGGCGACGAGCCCCTCGTCCTGTCCGAGAGGCTCGTCGGAGGGCACCGGGAACGCCGCGTCTTCTCGCGAGAGCACCCGGGAAGCGATTTCCTTGCCGTGCCCCCTGATCTGGAGGACGTGTATTTCCGATCCCTTCAGGCGCTCGGCTAGACCACGCCTTCTTGAGCCACTCGAGGCTCGCCCACATCGGGAGGGGTCGAGGCACCGGTCACCTACCTTCCTGTGCCCGGCGTCCGCGTCTCTCGGGCAGCAAGAAGGGCCTTTCCAGCCCCTACTCCTCTTCCCTCTCCCGCGTCAGAACGGGCGCGAGCAGGAACACCACTCCCATCCCCGCGTAGCCGATGGCCCAGGGCCAGGCCGGCGCGAGGTGCACCACGGTGTCGGTGGGCGTGAAGGCGTAGGAGTGCATGAGCCCGCAGGCGCAGAGGGCGGCCCCGATCAGGCACCAGACCCCGGCAGAGGTGAAGCGTCTCTCGATCACGAAGACGCTCGCCGCGGAGAGGATCATGGCGCTGAAGATGAACCCCCGCTCGAGGGCAAAGGCGCCGTGGATCCAGACGTCCTGGGCCCGGAATGCGGCGAGTAGGTCCTTCGAAAACGGCGGCCCCGAAGGGGATCCCACTCCCGCCGCCCGCAGCCCCGTCTTGGCAAGAAGCGCCCCCCAGGCGGCAAGGCTCGGCAGGAGCCCGATCACCGCCGCGGGAATATGGCTCCTCGGCACCGCCTCGAAGGCCTGCGAGGTGATCACCACCGCGATCCAGATCACGATGGCAAGGCCCGCGTCGATGGGAACCGCCCACGTGATGAAGGCAAGGGTCCCCGTCAGGCACACGACCGTCACCACGGCGCCGTTGAGGATCGAGTAACCGGCGCGGGCCCCCAGCGCCTTCCACCCCGGGTGGCCGATGTAGAGCGTGGTCGGGAAGCAGGACCCGAAGAGCGCAGCAAAGAAGGTGCCCATGCCGTTGACCGCGAGCGAAGAGCGCGTCGAGTAAGAATCGCCCGCCGCCTCCGCGCTCTCGATGTTCTGGAGCGATCCGATGAGGTTGAAGATCCCCATGGGGAGGATGATCGAGAAGTAGGTGGCGAAGAATCCGCCGCGAAAGGCCTCGACGAGATCGCCGAGCACGGGAACGGGAAGGTGGAAGCCGGCGCCGGTGGGCATCTCTCCCACCGGTGCGATGCCGAGCGCCCAGGCGAGGATCGAGCCCACCCCCACCGCCACGAGCCCCCCGGGGAGACCGCCCTTGAAGTGCACCTTGCCGAAGTAGGTGAGCAGGATCACCGCGAGGGTCACGAGCCCGATGATCGGTCTCTCGAAGGCCCGGAACACGAACCCGAGCGAGATGAACCCGAGCGCCACTCCGGCGAGAGTCGAGAGGAGAGCAGCGCGGGGCGTGGCGGCCCGGATGCGCTTCGCCACGAAGGCGCCGGCGAGCTCGATCAGCCCCGAGCCGATGCAGGCCGCTAGCCCCGCCTGCCAGGCGACCCGGGCGGGATCGGGATGCCCCGCGCTCTCGGCAGCGAGCCGCGCCGGCAGCATGACCAGGAAGACATAGGCGATGAGCGCCGGAGTGTTGATGCCATAAGGAAGGGCGCAGACATCGGTGCGGCCCGTCCGGTCGGCCAGCCGCTTTGCCTGAAAGGAGTAGAAGAGGTTCCCGAGGAGCAAACTCACCGCGGCTCCGGGGAGCACCGTGCCGTAGAGGAGCTCGGGGGGAAAGCGGAGGACTCCCCGGCACAGGACGTCGATGAGGAGAAGCTGGACGAGGTTGTCGAGGAAGAGCCCGAAGAAGCCGTCGACGTCTCCTCGAACAAACCAGGGCATCCCGCGGCGGCCCCGGGCCACCGCGGTCCCCCCGTCACTCATGGACGGCGCCCTCCAGCCTCATCCGCGGCAGGTACTCCTCCTGGCCGGGGAAGTCCTCGAGGACGCGATCGACGGCGGCCTTGAGGTAGCGATCGACCCACCAGAAGATGTCCTGCTTGCGCACGTTCTCGCGGAGCTTGGCCATGCGGGCGTGCCGTTCGTCTTCGGGCATCTCCAGGGCAATCCGGAGCGTGTCCGCCATGCCCTCGATGTCGAATGGATTCACCAGGAGCGCGCCGCGCTGGAGCTGCGCCGCCGCTCCCGCGAACTCGCTCAGGATGAGGACCCCGCCCGCTCGCTGGCAGGCGCAGTACTCCTTGGCCACCAGGTTCATTCCGTCTTTCAGCGGCGTAACCAGCGCCACCCGCGCCATGCGGTAGAGGGCAATGAGCTCCTTCATGGGAAGCGACCGGTAGTGGTAGTGAATGGGAACCCATCCCACCCGTCCGTACTTGCCGTTGATGGAGCCCACCAGGGACTCCACCCGCTTCTTGAGGTTGACATACTCGGGCACGTTCTCACGGCTCGGCACGACCACCTGGAGCAGCACGATCTTGCCTCGTAGCTTGGGAAAGCGCTCGAGGGCATTGCGGAAGGCCTTGAGCCTCTCGGGGATTCCCTTGGTGTAGTCGAGTCGATCGACACCGAGCACGACCTCGCAGCCCCGATACATCCCGCGCAGCTCCTTCTCGAGGGCCACCACCTCCTCTTCATTGGCCGCCTTCTCGAACGACCGGGCGTCGATCCCGATGGGAAAGCTCCCGATGCTCACCGTGCGATCCCCCACCGCGGCATGGACCACCGTTCCCTTGCCCGACACCCGCACCTCGGGAAGGAGCTGCTGGAGACAGGTGAGGAAGTTCCTCCGGTCGCGCCAGCTCTGGAACCCCAGGAGATCATAGGCGAGGAGCGCCCGCAGTACCTGCGCCCGCCAGGGAAGACGGACGAAGATGTCGAGGGGCGGAAACGGAATGTGGAGGAAGAAACCCACCTTCCGCTTCGCATCGAGCTGATGCAGGTTCGCGCCCACATGAATGAGCTGGTAGTCCTGCACCCAGACAAAATCGCTCGGGCGAGACGCGTCGTGCACCGCCACGGCGTACTTGCGGTTGACGTGGAGGTACGTGTACCAGAAGTCGGGATCGAAGTCGCAGTAGCCCAGAAGGTCGTGGAAGAGCGGCCACAGGATCGAGTTCGAGAAGCCGAGATAGAAGCCCATGAGCTCGCGATGGCCGAGTCGTACCGGCTGCAGCTCGTAGCCTGTCTCGCGCGCTCCCTCCATCAGAGGAAGCTCCTGTCCCTGCACCTCCTCGTCGGCGACCCCGAGCCAGCCCACCCACACGCCGCCGCGGTGGCCAAGGACAGGAGCGAGCGCGCGCACGAGACCACCGGTTCCGGGCTTGATTTGCCACTGGCGAAGTCGCTTCTCCAGCATGATGGGGAGTCGGTTGGAGACGACCACCAGTCGGGACGTGTCGGCTCCGCTCATTCGTCTCCTCTCACCCACGAACTATTCACGATCCCCCGTACCTGTGCCGCGATCCTCTTCCACGGCCCGCGCCCAGTCCTCGAGAAAGAGCAAGACTTCTTCGTGAGAGCGGATCCGGCAGGTCGCCTGGCTGCTCCTGCCGTCCTCCCGCACGAGAACGGGAAGCCCACGGCCTCTCAGCACGAGGAAGGCGTCCTCGTCAGTATAGTCGTCCCCGAGGTAGGCCGCGACGATTCCTTCCCTTTCCTCCGCGAGCACCGTGGTCACCGCGCCGGCCTTGGTCGCCTCCCGCACGCGCAGCTCCAGTCCTCCGTCGAACGGCCGCAGCACGAGGTCTCCCGGCAGAGCAAGAGGCTCCAACACGGAGAGACCGTCCTTTTGCACGATCTCGCGCTCCCCTTCGTCGAGTCCGCGCCAGTGCACCGCAACGCAGCCCGTCTTCTCTTCGATACGCTCCGTGTGTCCGCGCTCCGTGAGCACGCGGCGTGCCTCGTCGAGACCCTGGCGCGCCGCCAGGGGTAGCTCCCGCACGCTTTCGCTCCCGTCACGAGATCTTCGCACGAGACCGTGGGATCCGAAGACCTCGACGCCCGCCGCCCCGAGAAGGCTCGCCACCTCTCTGGCCTCGCGCCCGGACACGATCACCACCCGCGTGCGACGGCCCTCGATCAGCTTCTCGATCACCTCCTGCACCCCCGGGTACGGAAACGCGCGGGCACGATCGGGGGTGAAGGGAGCCAGGGTGCCATCGTAGTCGAGGAGGAGGAGGGAACGAGACGACCTCACGAGACGGGAAAAGAACTCGTCCCGCATGAGACCGCGGAGAAGGGGTGGGTGAGCATCCATGGTGGCGCTGCCTCGCGGTAACGGCAAGGCAGCACCCACGGAATACCCTTCACTGCGCGCCGTGTCTACCGTTGCGCGCGGGCAGCTCGATGCGGTCTCCGTCTCCGCGGCGAAGCCTCAGCATGATCGAGAGATGATCGGTGACGAGCCGGGGGAGGAGAAAGCTCGCGCGGACGAAATCCTGGGCCGTTCGCCCCATCCTCTCCCTCTCCTCGGTATTGTGAAGTAGATAGCGGAGACGGAGCGCCGCCCCCTCCGGCGTGCGGACGAGAAAGCCCGTGTGGTGATTGACGACCTGGAGGCGGATGCCGCCCGCGTCCCCACCGACCACCGGTTTGCCCTTCCACATGGCCTCGGTCACGGTGAGACCGAAGCCCTCGCGCAGCGACTTCTGCAGGACCACCGTGGACGCCCTCTGCAACGCATTGATGGTGGTGTGGGCATCGGACGGCAGGAGCAGCACGTGCACCCCGGGATCACCCGTCCCCGCGGCATGGACCTCGCGCAGCACCGCCTCACCCTCGGGATCATCATCGGCGCCGCCACCGGCGAGAACGAGCTGCAAGGGAGTGAGCTTGCGCGCGATCTGACAGGCCTCGATCACCCCGACGGGATCCTTGAACCGATCGAAACGCGATACCTGGAGGACGAGAGGGATCTCCGGATCGAGACAGAAGCGCTCGAAGACACCCGAGACCTCGGCCGAAGAGAGCTCGCGGTTCTTGTCGCTGGTAGGGTCGATGCTCGGCGGCACCAGGAACTGGGGATGGGGCAGGCTCTGCGCGAACTCGGGAAGCGAGAAGACGCTGGCGTCGTAATCCTTGACGATGTCCTGGAGAAACCGCCACACCGGCCGATAGGGCCGGCTGGCATCGACGTGGCACCTCCAGATCCACTTTCCCTGGCGATCGGGCACGTGACACAGCATCGCCGCGGGCTGAGGATCGTGGATGAAGACGAAGTCCGCCTCACGCAGCGCATCCCTCAGGCGAACGGCATTGCGCTCGTTCGTCTCGAGATAGGCCTGGAGGTGAGCCTCGAGCACGGGCACGACGTTGCCCTGGATCGCATTGTGGAATCCCTTGGTGCACTGGTAGAAGACAGGATCGCCTTCGACCACCTCCCACGAGGCGTCGAGGCCGAGTGCCCGCTGGAAGGGAACGAGCTTGTGGAGGATCTCCGCCACGCCTCCACCCTCCTTGGTGGAGTTCACGTGGAGGACGCGGGCTCCCGCGAGGGGATGGGCGAGCTGCTCGAGAGCCGCCATCTCCGCGAGACCGACCACTCGTGCATAGGGCTCGAGGAAATCCGTCTTCAAGCCTCGACCTCCCTTGCGTGCTCCTGCAGGGTCGTGGTGAGGTTCGCCCGCAGCTCGGCCAGCGACGAGAAGTAGGGATCGACCCCCCGGATCGCCTGGGCCGCCGCCGCCCACGGCTCGCCGAAGGAGCGCAGCCAGAGGCTGAAGTCGTCCTCGCCGTGGGGTGTCCGCCGACGGGAATCGATGAAGTGGTAGTAGATGCTCCCCGGCGGGAGGACCCCGATGCTCGCCGCGAGGGCCGCCGGATCGTCGAGGCGGTATCCGGTGTCGAAGACGATGATCTGGGACAGGATGAAGTGGAACTGCTGGTCACCCTGGGCCCAGGGCACGAACTCGGTCTCCTCGAGGCGCGCCTCGAGGATCTCGAGAAGCTCCGACCGGACCCCCTCGAAGTCGGAGAGGGATCCCGGGTTCACGGCCCCCAGCTTCTCCGCCACCACGCGGTCGTGGAGAGCGTGCTGCGCCCAGGAGGCAAAGTCGTTGTTGAACTCGGGCTCGGAGAACTGGGCCCGCAGGAGCCTCCCCCAGAAGTGGTGGTAAATCGACGAGAGGGGGATGGTTCTCAGGCTGCTGCGGAGCTCGCCGAGGGTCCGCGCCCGCAGGCCCGTGGCCTGGGAGACCAGGGAGCAGTCCCTCACCTGGAAGGGTGCCGGGAGTCCGTGGTTGCCGTTCCGGGGAGTCACCCTTCCTCTATCGGCTGGACGGTCCAGCGGCTTTTCCGGAATCGGACCGGCGTCCCATCCCCTTGCTCAGGACGCCCAGTACTTTTCGGTGTGGATGCATCCCGGCTCACCCGGCGCGCCGGTCCGGAATCCCTGCCCCTCGAGCCAGGTCGTGACGCCGTCCACCATCCCCGGATTGCCGCAGAGCAACGCATCGAATTCCCGGGGATCGATGCGGAGCCCGGTCTCGCGCTCGATGATCCGATCGGCGAGGAGCGTGTCCATCCGGCCGGTGGGGCCTCGCCAGTCGGGGTCGAGCTCCACCCGGGTGATGGAGGGGACGTACCGGAAGCTCGGGCATCGCCGGGCCCACTCCTCGAGCTCCTCGCGATAGCCGAGGCTCCAGGAGTAACGGACGCCTTCGAGGAGCACCAGGGTCCGCGACGCCCCCTGCCCGAGCTCGTGGCGGATCATGCTCACCAACGGAGCAAGGCCGGTGCCCGTCGCCACCAGGAGGAGAGGGCGGTCGGGGGGGATCGTTTCCAGCGTGAACGTCCCGAGGGCCTTCCTCCCGAGAAAGAGACGATCGCCCGGGAGACGGTCGAAGAGCCGGGGAGCCAGGGCTCCCGTGACCACGAGCGTCACGTAGAACTCGAAGAATCCCGCTTCCCGGGGACCGTTGGCGATGGAGTAGGGCCGACGCAAGAGCTTGCCGGGGGGCGGGGGCGTGGCCTCGGGCTGAGCGTTGTGGACCCGACTCTCCCCTCCCAGGAGTCCGAGCACGGTGTACTGACCGGGGACGAAGGGGAAAGCCGGCACCTCGGGCTCCACCTTGAAAACGGCGAGGAGCGGCGTGATCTGCCTCTTGTCGAGGAGACGGGCGTTGTAGGGAGTTTCTACTTCGTTCTCGGTCACGAGGGGGGTATAGGGGCCTCTCGCGTCCCGGTCAAGGTTGACGGCAAAACCCTTCCGAGCTACCTTCTCTGGCCAACTCCCCCTCCCCGGGGGAGCGCACGCGGACATGCATGGCGGCGTAGCTCAGCTGGTTAGAGCGGGGGATTCATAAGCCCCAGGTCGTAGGTTCGAGTCCTACCGCCGTCACTTACCTGGCTCCGCAGCCTGACGGCTGCTTCGCTCCGCTTCGGGGATTGCGGAGCCTGAGGGCTCCGCCCTTGTGAGCAAGGCCTGCCCGGGAGGCGGCGTTCGATCGTCACCAATGCTGGCTCCGCAGCCTGACGGCTGCTTCGCTCCGCTTCGGGGATTGCGGAGCCTGAGGGCTCCGCCCTTGTGAGCAAGGCCTGCCCGGGAGGCGGCGTTCGATCGTCACCAATGCTGGCTCCGCAGCCTGACGGCTGCTTCGCTCCTCGCTATTCAGGCACTCATAACTCCTGAATTCCCGTGGGCTGCCAGGAGTTTTTCTTTTTTCCTTCGGCGGAACATCCCCCCCTGCTGGTTCATCCTAACGGTTGCAAGTGGGTGAAACGGAACTGGCTGCCGGGGTGGCGGCCCAGTCCGAACGGTGTCTCCGCGCAAGCACACGGGACGACGGGCAAGGAGAATGTGTCTCGTCGTCGACTGGCGGCCCCCGGTGTCGGTATCGCGTGATCCGGCGACCCGGGGGCCGAGCGGAGACTCGACCATCTCGAGTTCGTCTTCGAGGCGGCCGGAAGTCCGGGCCAAGGAGCTTGGAGAGAGCGGCGGAACCCTGGGTTCCGTCCAGGGGTTGGAGGTGGAAAGAAGGCCGGGCGCGCCCGGCGCTCGGGGAAGGCCTGGCCCGGCCGCTTCGTCTTTTGTTTCGTTGCTTCTGGCTCCGCAGCCTGACGGCTGCTCCGCTCCGCTTCTGGCTCCGCAGCCTGACGGCTGCTCCGCTCCGCTTCTGGCTCCGCAGCCTGACGGCTGCTCCGCTCCGGGGCTCCGCCCTTGTGAGCCCGGCCTGCGAGGGATGATCGGATTCTCCCTTGCCCGTTCGGGGGAGCGGTCTACCCCCGGGCGCTCGAGACGAATCTCTTTGCGCGTTGCTGATCCACGGGAGCCGGGGTCTTTCCCTCCACCTTGAGATCGGTGCCGACGATGACCCCGTCGGCCCGGGCGAGGATCCCCTTCACCGTTTCCGACGTCACCCCGCTCCCCACCAGGAGGGGCGCCTCGGGCACCGCCGCCCGGACGGCATCGATCTGCCGGGGATCGGCCGGAGACCCCGTGGCCGAGCCCGTGACCACCAGCGCGTCGGCACCGCCCCGCAACCAGGTGTCACCGGCCACCGCCGCAAGATCGGTTCCGGCGGGGAAGACGGCGTGCTTGACGAGGACATCGGCCAGGATCGCCACCTTCGGATCCAGCCGCCGGCGCAGGCGAGCGATCTCGTGGGCCCGGCCCTCGATCATTCCCTGGTCGGTGAACGCGGTTCCCACCAGGACATTGACGCGCACGAAGGTGGCACCCACCGCCGTCGCTACCGCCAGCGCCGCCTCGCCATCATTGCGCAGGACGTTGATCCCGAGCGGCCCCGGAAAGCCGCGCCGCACCTCGAGCGCCGCCGCGGTCATGGCCGCCACCGTCTCGGCCGGCACCCGAAAGGGATAAAACGGACGATCCCCGAAGTTCTCGACGATGACCGCGTCGAAGCCCGCCGCGAACAGGGCCCGGGCATCGGCGCCGGCGGCCTCGAGCACGCTCTCGAACGATTCCGGGGCCCCGGGGCTTCCCGGCAAGGCCAGCAGGTGGACCACCCCGACGAGCGGCTTCCGGGTCCCGAGGGCAGCAGAGAGGGGAATGGTCATCGAGGAGCCTCCGTCAGGGATCGCCCCGTGCCGGAGATCGGGCCCGGGGTCAACCGCAATCGTACCCGAGCTGACGGAGGAGGGAGCGCCTCTTCTTCCAGCCCGGGGAGACCCGAACGCGGAGGTCGAGGAAGACCCTCTTCCCGTACACGGCCTCCATCAGCCGCCGGGCCTCGGTCCCGATGCGACGGATCATGATGCCACCGCTCCCGATCACGATGGCCTGCTGGGAGCTACGCTCGACGTGGATGGTGGCCCGGATGACCAGGAGCCGCCCGCGAGTCTCGATGTCCTGCACGTGGACCACCGACGCACTGGGAAGCTCGGCGCGCAGATGGTGCAGGAGCCGTTCGCGGACCATGTCGGCGACGCCGGCCCGGTCCGGGCGCCGGGGGATCAGCGGATCTCCGTCCCCGTGGTCAGCGTCCGACGGCAGGATGGACGCAAGCACGTAGCGAAGGGTGTCGAGCCCGAGGCCCAGCTCGGCCGAAACCTCGACCACCCCCCCGAAGCGCCCGAGCTCCAGGTAGGCCCGGCGAACGTCCAGGCCAGACACTCCCCGATGGCTCTCCCGGGACAGGATGTCTGTCTTGTTGAGCACGAGGAGGGTGGGCGGGGAGAGCCCGAGAAGGATCTTCACGATCTTCCGGTCCTCCTCGGTGGGAAGGCAGGAGCCATCGACCACCATCAGGATGGCGTCGGCCCCCTGAAGATGACGGTTGCTGCCCCGAAGAAGGCCCTCCTCGAACGCGTTGGCGGGAGACTCGACGTAGGCGGGGAGATCCACCAGCTCCACCGGCCCCTCCTCGAGGGAGAGGAGGGCAGTCCGAGGATGACGTGTGGTTCCGGGATGGGACGAGACGACGGCCGCCAGCTCCCCGGCCAAACCATTGATGAGCGTGGACTTGCCGACATTCGCCCTCCCCCAGATCGCGACCCTTCGCGTACGGCGGGCCACGGGCGTTCGGCGGCAACGCAGGAGGCCGTTCATGGGCGAGGCACCCCTTCGACCACCCCGAAGGATGGTGCAAACCCCTTCCATTCCCTTAGTTCTGTACAACGAGACCCTTCGAGCGTAGCAGAAACGCTCCCGGCCCACAAGTTGCCCCGCAGCTTGATTTTTCCTCGCCTGCGGTCGAAAGGGGTGGATCCCGGCTGGGACCACCGTGCGGTGGCCAGCCGGAGCCCCTCGACCGCGGCGGGGCGGGATGTCATGCTTTTTGGTTCCCTCCCGACACGGCACGGAGGTCGGCCGGCAACAATCCGGCTCCGAATCATGCACTTCGTGGTCGTCACACAGTATCGATCCACCGTCGATATCCTTCGCGGGATCATTGGCGGCGGCAACGGCGATTCGCTCTGCTTCGTCGTCGAGGAAGCGCGTCTCGAACGCTACGTTCAGCGTACGGGTCTCAAGGTCGTGAGAAGCCGCTTCCGGGACCGCACGGCCTACGAGAAGCTGGAGCTCGGGCCCCAGAGCCTGATGGTCGTCCACCTGCGCGAGAGTCGTCGGCTCAAGGGGCTGCTCAAGGTGCTCGACACCGTGCGCAACGAGGCTCCCGTCCTCGTCCTTCACACCGACTCTCTCGAAGACCTGAAGATCCAGCAGGAGCATTTCCCCTTCGTGCAGTTCCTGCCTCTTTCCCAGCACTTCGCGCCGGTCTTCTCGACGGCGACGCGACTGGCCCGGAACAGGAAGCGGCTGCAGCACCTGCAGGAAGCCGCGCAGGGGGCCAAGAACCTGCTCATCCTCATGCAGGACGATCCCGACCCCGACGCGGTGAGCAGCGCCCTCGCCCTCCGTCATCTGCTCGACCGCAATCGCTCGACCTGCCCGATCGCCTCCTTCGGCCGCGTCACGCGTCCCGAGAACCTGGCCATGCTCCGTCTCCTCGACATCCAGATCATGGAGGAATTCCCGCCTGCCCAGCTCCAGGAGTACGAGCGGATCGCCATGGTCGACGCCCAGCCCTCGAGGTTCAAGGCCGAGCTGCCGCGGGTCGACATCGTCATTGACCACCATCCCGAGCAGCCCGGCTGCAACGGCGCGTTCAAGGACGTGCGCACGAGCTACGGCGCCACCGCCACCATCCTCACCGAGTATCTCAGAACGAAGGGGACCAAGATCTCGGAGAGACTGGCCACCTCCCTCATCTACGGCATCCGCACCGACACCCTGCTCCTGGACCGGGGCGTGGCCGACGCCGACGTGGAGGCCTTCGCCTACCTGTATCCCCTGTCGAACATCAACACCGTACGGAGGATCGAGCGCCCGGAGCTTCCGGTGATCGTGCTCGACTCCTTCGCCGAGGGGCTCCGGAACCGCAGGATCGCCCACCGGGTGATCTTCAGTCACCTCGGAGAGGTCATCCGCGAGGACGTGATTCCCCAGCTCGCCGATTTCTGCCTCCAGGTGGAGGGGGTCGAGTGGTCGGTGGTGAGCGGCACCCATGGCGGCAACTTCATCGTCTCGGTGAGAAACGTCGGCTTCGTGAGGGCGGCGGGCGACGTCATCCGCGACGCCTTCGGCGACCTGGGCTCCGCGGGAGGCCATCGCTCGATGGCCAAGGCGGTCGTCCCCCTGGCGAGCCTCGGGCTCGATCCCGAGGGGGGGCTCGACCCGGCCAAGCTGAGCCACCTCCAGGGCCGATTCCTGAGGGCCCTCCGGAGCGGGGGCAAGTCGGCGGTCAAGGCCGCAAAGTAGGGGTTCTCTCAAGTCCTCCCTCCCCTCGTGCCGATGGGCCTGGAAGGGTCACGCCCGATCCCTGCCCTTTCCGGAGCGCATCCCCATGGCCCAGGGTCCTCAAAACGACGAAGGCAGCCAGCGACAGGCAGCCAGCGAGGACTCCGACGCCCCGCTGCACGGTGACGAGGCCAGTCCCCTCGAGGAGCTCTCGGATCTGGGGCGAGTCCTTCACCTCCTGAGCGAGGTCGTCTCCCAGCTCGAGGACTGCGAGCTGGGTATCTCCCGCGAAGTGGAAGCCCTGCTTCGAGAGGGACTTCAGACCGCCTCCGCCCTCCTCGACCGCTGCGTGCTCGACGTCGCCTACCAGAGGAAGGGCGACTACGAACACCTCGCCCGCCGCATGGTCGATCTCCTCCGCCAGGCGCCGAGGATCCGCCCCGGAGGCCGGTCGAGGGCCCGGCCACCGTCGCGACCCTCCGGGACGAGGGCACCGGAACTAACCGACGACGGCCTCATCGAGGACGACGAGCTGGTGCTCCGCCGCGTCGAAGAAGGAAACGGTCGCTACCGGCTCGAGATCGAGACCGTCGGCGACGACGAGCACGGAGCCGAGGCCGAGCCCATCCACTTCTCTCCGGACGAGATCCAGAAGGCACTCCTGGTCTTCGAAGGTGCGGAGGCCGAAACCGGGAACAAGACCGAGGTCGAGCCCGCCCGGGAAGCGCTCTCCGATCACGAGAAGGGACAGCTCCGCGAGCTGTTCCTCGACATCGCGTCCCACTACGCGGCGCCCCTGTCCCGCATCCTCGGTGAGCTGGAGACCGGCCGCGCCTCGCGCCAGACCGTCGAGGGCGCGATGGGGATCTTCCGTGCAATCCGGAGCTCCGCCGAGAAGATGGGGTTTGCCGACACCGCGGACACCGCCTCGAACCTGGTGGATCTCTTCTCCGCGGCGGAGATGACCGGCGCCCCCCCCACCGGGCCCGAGCTCAAGGCCATTCGCTCCTTCTACGACCGCCTGCGCAGCCTCCACCCCCGGACGTTCCCCGCTGCGGCCTGGGAGCCAAAGACAGGCGGCGGGACTCAGGACCGGATCGACCTCGACTGCATCTGTCTCCTCGAGGAGCTGAAGGCGATCCCGGGTCTGGGCAACAAGCGCATCGAAAGGCTCTTCGAGGCCGGCCTGTCGAGCCTGGACGCCATGAGGCGTGCGACCCCGGCCGATCTCCAGCTCGTGGCCCACGCCGGCCCCACCCTGGCGCGCAGGATCCACGCCAGCTTCAAGAAGTTCCAGCGCCTGCCGCCCCCGGGCGAGGACGGAAGCTTCGGCCCCGAGGTCCGGCGGCGTCTCACCCTCTACCTGGAGATTCTCCGGCGGAGCCAGTACCACTACCGGAAGGCCTCCCTCGAGGAGAGCTACCAGGGAGCCGGCCCCCAGCAGAGGCGGGAAAGCGCCAGCCTCCGCCGCCGGGCCTCGGCTCGCATCCTGGCTCTTCTCGCCTGGCTCGGGCGAACCGGGGACGTGGCCAGCTTCCAGAAGGCGGGCTACGACCGCCGCGTCGCTCTGCTCACCAAGCTCCTCGAGGTCTGAGCCCCCCGGCCCCTCCGGGCCCTCCCTGGCCCCCAATGCCTCTCCTCCCGGCCCGCGAACCAAATATCCCCCTCCCTGTCCAAAGGGGCTCGGCCCGGCGCCCGAGGAGACCCTCCGTTCTTCGGCCGCTCCTCAACGAAGGTACGCCATGACCCATCGCCACCGAGTCTCGAGGTCGGCTCTCTTTTTCCTCATCGCGCTTCCGCTCCTCGTCCCCCTCCCGGGCTGCGGCAAGAGGACGATCGAGAAGCTGCGCCAGAAGTCCTCTGACATCAATCTCGTCCTCATCACCATCGACAGCCTGCGCAAGCAACACCTCGAGCCCTACGGATACGCTTCGCTCCCCCTGCCCGCCCTCTCCGACCTCGCCGACAAGGGAATCGTCTTCAAGGACGCGGTCACGGCTTCCCCCGTGAACGTCCCGTCCCATGCCTCCATCCTCACCGGCCTCTACCCACCGCACCATGGGCTCCGCCACACCGGAACCCAGGTCCTTCCCGAACGCAACGAGACTCTGGCGGAGATCCTCCGCGAGGCCGGGTTCGCCACCGGAGCCTTCGTGGGAACGTGCCTTCTCGATGCCTCGAGCGGTCTGGCCCAGGGCTTCGGTACCTACGACGATCGCTTCCTGAATGCTCAGGGGCAGCCGGTCGACCAGGCGACCGAGAGGCAGGCCTCGGCCGTCACCGACGCCGCCCTCCAGTTCATCCGGAGAGAGGCCGACGGCCGCTTTTTCGCCTGGATCCACTACGCCGACCCGCGCTATCCCTACGTCGCGGGAGAGCGCTTTGCCTACCAGTCGCAGAACGCCATGGACTTCTACCGGCGCTACGATGCCGAGATCGCCTTCGTCGACGCCGAGATCGGAAGGCTCCTCGCCCGACTCTCCGACTGGGGCGTCGCGAAGAAGACGGTGGTGGCGGTGGTGGGTGCCCACGGCGAGTCCTTCGGTCCTGACGACAAGAACGAGCCCTACCACGGCATCTATCTCTACGAGCCCACGGTCTCGGTTCCGTTCATCCTCTCGGGGCCATCCGTTCTCCCCTCGCGCGTCCAGGTGGCCGATCTCGTGTCCACCGTCGACGTGACACCCACCCTGCTCGACATCGTCTCGCTCCTCACGCCCGCCATCGGAAGGGACGGCAAGAGCCAGCTCCCGGCGGCGTTCGGCGTCAAGGGAGCGGCGGATCCCGATCGCGCCGTGTACATCGAGACTCTCCATCCCCTGGTCGAGTACGGATGGAGCTCGCTCTACTCGGTGCGCACCTCGCGCTACAAGCTGATCGGGGCACCCGAGCCCGAGCTCTACGACCTTCTCGATGATCCGGGCGAGAACAAGAATCTCTGCGACGTGCAGGAGGGGCTCGCGCTCCAGCTGTACGAGAAGATGAAGGACCTCGTGGGCGAGGAGGCACTGGCTCCCCCCCGGGATCCCGAGGCGGAAATGTTTCTCACCGAGCTCGCCCGCAACCGGCTGGCCGCCCTCGGCTACATGGGCGAGTTCCCGCTGCTCGACGAGGAGGTCCTCCTTCAGGATCCCAAGCACCGGATCCTGCTCGCCATCGCCCTCATCGAGGCCGAGCGTCAGCTCGAAGCCGGCGACAAGGAGCGCATGGAGCAGGTCGTGAGCTTCGTGCTCGGAGTCCCCGACTCCACGGGACGCGTTCTCTCCCGGCTGGGCGAAACCCTTTACAAGAAGGGAGACCTCGCGGCGGCCCGCGAGGCTCTCGAGCGGGCCGTGGTCGAGGAGCCGACCCTGGCTCACGGCCGACTCGAGCTGGCCCGCGTGCTGATCGCTCTGGACCAGGGCAAGGAAGCTCTCGATCACATCGACCGGGCGGTGGAGCTCGCCCCCCGCGCGTCCTGGATCCAGACCGAGAGGGGCAACGTACTGGCGCGACTCTACCGGCCGAGCGAGGCCGAGACGGCCTACCGCGCGGCAATCGAGCTCGATCCCCTCTGCCTCTCGGCGCGCGCCGGGCTGGCCCGTATGCTCGAGGACGCCGACCGGCTCGACGAGTCGCTCGAGACGTGGCGCGCGGTCCTGCGCAACCGACCCATCGATCCCGAGGCACTCCTGGGACAGGCACGGGTCCTGGAGAGAAAGGGCGAGATCGATGCCGCCCTGCGCTCCTACGGAAACGCGTTCCAGGTCTCACGCGTCTCCAGGAACCGGATCGCGCTCCTCGAGGAGCTCGCCGAGGCCCTCGATCGACTCGGCCAGCCTCTGTCGGTCTTGCAGCTCCTCACCGAGATCTCCGGGAGCCGGCCCGACGACGCGGCACTCCATCTCCGCATCGCCGATCTCCACCTGGAGCTCGGGCAGATGGATCTCGCCCTGGAGCGGCTCGACACCCTTCTGGCCCGCGACCCCGAGAGCGTCGAGGCTCTCATCAAGAAGGCGCGCTTCCTCAGCCTGGCCGGGAGAGCGGACGAGGCCGAGACCGAGATCGAGAAGGCCCTCGCGCTCGACAGCACCGACTCCGATGCGCTCGTGGTGAAGGGAATCCTCGCCAGCGGGAAAGGGGACGCCACCGGCGCTCTCGCGCTGTTCGAAAAAGCCACACGCACGGACAGGACGGGCGAGGCCTACAACCAGATGGCCTGGCTCCTCCTCACCGGAGAGAACGCGGAAGGTGACCCCGCCCGTGCCGTCGAGCTGTCGCGCAAGGCCGTGGAGGCCAATCCGGTCCAGCCCGAGTTCGTGGACACCCTGGCCCGCGCACTCTCCAGGAGCGGCGACGTCGAGGGGGCCACCGGCGTCTGTACGAGTTTCCTCGAGCAGCACCCGAAGACCGCGACCCTTCTCCTGACCCTGGCCGATCTCCAGGACGACGCCGGCAACGCCAGCCAGGCGGCGGCAAGCTACCGGAGCGCGGCCGAGGTGTACCGTGATCAGGGACGGCTCAAGAGGGCCGTCGAGGTCATGGATCAGGCTCTTTCCGCTCGGCCGGACGACGCCGACCTCCTCGCGATGCGAGAGCAGCTCGAGAAGGACCGTCAGGCGCGGCAGGACGAGAGGAGTCGACCGGCCGCCGCGAAAGCCCCGGGCAAGGGGGCGAAGAAGAAGGGCGGCAAGAAGGGTCAGGGGGAGACCGCGAACTAGAGAGCCTGCGCGCGAAGGCACCATTCCACGGCGCGTGTTCGTGCCGCAACCCTGGCCGGCCTTCTTCCAGCCCCTTTCCATCTCCCCTCCGCCGAGATACTCCAGAGCCCAGGAGTCTGCGCCACGGGTACCGGCGCTCCGTCTTTACCCCCCGAGCGGCCATGGGCACACCCGACATCATCAGCACGCTTGCCGAGCGGATCCTCTCCCCGGGGGCCCGCGCACTCCAGGACGCCGGACGGAGCCTCCGCCGTGCCGATCTCGGCCGGGAGGAGAGGAGTCATCTCCTGCTTCGCACCGCCTCTCTGGCCGGTCGGACGGGAGACGTCGCGCGCGCTCTCGCGCACGTGCGGCAGGCCGTCCTCGGATTCCGGGACTCCACGACCCTGTCCCTCGCCATCGATGCCCTCCTCGAGCTGGGCCACCCCAACGAGGCGGAGACCCTTCTCCGCGAGCTCACCGCCCGGGAGGCCGGAAATGGCGACGCATCGCAGAAGGGCCCGGTGGATCTCCTGCGGGCACGGGTCGAGCTCGCCTTCGGCCGCTGGGACACGGCGCTGGCCCGGGCGGAGGTACTCCTCGGGGAAGCGAGTTTGCCCGCCTCGAGCCGACCCCTGGCCGCCCTGGTGGCGGGAAGGGCCGCCCTCAACCTTCGGGCACGGGGCCATGCCCGTTCCTCCCTCATGATCGCCGTCCGCGAGGGTGCTCATCTGCGGCAGACGAGGCCACGTCTCGAGGCCACGACTCTTCTCGGCCATCACCTCCTCGCGTCGGGTGAGATCGGCCCGGCCCTCGAAATCGTGTCGGCGACTCTCGCATCGCTCGACGCGACACCGCTCGACGAGCTGCCGCGTCCCGAGGGGCCCGAGCGCACGGCGCTCACCGGACTCGCCCTCGATCTCCTCGCCGAAGCCTCGCGTCGGGAGGAAAACCGGGTCAAGGCTTCCCCTCTGGCTCGACGCATCGTGGGAACGGCGCGTCTCCTCTCCGCGCGACGACGGTTGCTGGGTGAGGAAAACTCTCTCCTCGAGCTCGTGCCCGAGGAGCTCCTGCTCTCGGTCGACCGCATCGATGGCGAGGTCACCGCCCTCCTCAGGGACTGGCATCGGGACGGAGAGCGTCACTGCGCGGAGACCCTCCTCGACGGGTCGCTCGGCGAGGCCGAGAAGCGACTCGTCGCCGCCCGTCGTCAATGTGCCCGCACCTGTCCCCTGCTGGCCGTGCTGCTCGGTGTCCCCCTCGAGGACGCGGTGGTCCGGATCCCCCTGGAGGATCCCCTCGTCCTCACCGTGGTCCCCGGTCCCGAGCGGAGCGCTCTCGTCATTCTCGCGGGAGGCAGCCTCGTCCACGCCGGCGCGCTGCCGCGAGCCGAGCTCTTCGCCTCGTGGATCGACCACCGACTCGCCTCGCCCGCCGTCCTCGACCCGACGGTCGAGAGAGAGAGCTCGGGGTCCCTTCTCGGGCGTGCGCTCCTTGCCCCGATCGAGGCCGAGCTTCGCCCCGGGCGCCCCATTCTCGTCCACGCGAGCGGACCCTCGGCCCGGCTCCATCTCGAGTCGCTTCCCCACCCGGAGAGATCCGTCACCGCCACCCTGGGTGAGCTCCATCCGGTGGTGGTGCTCGGGGGAGCGACGAGAGGCGAGGCGAGCGCTCCTTCCCGCATCCCTCACCGGGGCAACCCCGGCGTGCTCGTGATCGCCGACCCGATGTTCTCCGCCGAGAGCCGCAGCCTCGACTCGAGCTCGCCCGGTCTCCAGGCGCGAGACCTCGACTTCGGCCTTCGCCCCCTGCTCACCCAGGGGGCTCTGGAGTGGGACGAGATCTCGCGGATCGTGCCGGGGGCCCGGCTCCTCACCGGCGAGGAGGCCACCGCCGAGCGCCTGGCCGCCCTGGCTCCGCTCCACGACATCCTGCACATCTCGACGTGCCCCATCGATGATCCCGCGGATTCGACCCGGATCGGTCTCGCTCTTGCCTCCTCCGGGGATCCCCTGGAGGAAGGAGCCCTCCGCCGGCAGAAGATCATGCGTCTGGATCTCGGCGGAGCGGTGGTGATCCTCTCGCCCAGCATCGAAGGGCAGAGATCGACTCCCTCCGACGTGAGGCGATGGAGCCGGGTGCTGGCCGAAGCGCTGCTCCTCGGAGGCGCGTCGGCAGTCATCGCTCCCTTCCGGGTGCGGCCTGCGCAGGAAACCCGTGCCTTCCTGGCCGCTCTCTATCGTGAGATGGTGTCGGGCGTCGATCCGGCCTCGGCCCTTCGCTCGGCAAGAATGACCTGTGGCGCCGCCGCCCCGCCCTTCTCGGTGTTTGCATGACGACGAGGAAGAAGACGAAATACCCGGTCACCGTCCTGCACCTTCTTCCCGAGCTCGAGCGCGGAGGAGCGGAGGTGCTCGCCACCTCCATCGCCCGTTTCCTTCCCCGGGACCGCTTCACGCCGCTACTGGCCACGCTCTCCGATCGGACACCCCTGGTCGAAGATCTGGACCGGCAGGGAATCGAGCACCTTCTCGCCGAACCCCGCGGTCCCTTCGATTTCTCGGGCGCCGCCCTCGACGAGATCCTGATCGAGCGCCAGGTCGCCATCCTCCACACCCACCTTCCTCGCGCCGACTGGGCGGGCGCCTCCGCCGTGGCCCGACTCGAGAAGAACGGGAAGACCCCGCCGCTCCTCGTGCAGACCCGGCACAACACGAGCCACTTCCGCGGAGCGCGCCGGGTGACGCTCCTCGTGGATCGTCGCCGGGCCGAGCGGGCGTGCAGGATCCTGCCCGTGTCTCCGGTGGTGCGCGACGAGCTCCTCTCGCTCCGCATCGCACCCGAGGAGAAGATCGTCACCGTGCCCAACGGCGTCGACCTGGAACGGATCGACGCTGTGCGGGGGAAGACCCGCGACGAGCATCGCGCCGCCCTCGCCGCCGAGCTCGGCATCGATCCCGGAGACTCTCTGCTCCTCTGCGTGGCAAGCCTCACCGAGCAGAAGGGCCACGAGGTCCTGCTGGAGGCGTTCGCGAGCGTGGTCGAGAGACACCCCGAGGCGCGCCTCCTCCTCGCCGGCCAGGGGCCCCTCCAGCGCCGCATCGACCGGCAGGCCAAGAAGCTCTCCATCACCGAGAGGGTGCACTTCCTGGGCAGCCGCTCCGACGTGCCGGCGCTCCTCGCCGCCGCCGACGTCGCGGTGCAGCCGTCGCTCTGGGAGGGGTTCGGCCTCGCCGCCGCCGAAGCCCTGGCCGCCGGACTTCCCACCGTGGTCAGCCGGACGGGTGGTCTCGTCGACATCGTGCGCGACGGCGAGACGGGGCTGCTCGTCTCGCCCGGATCGCCGGAGCCGCTGGCCCACGCGCTGCACCACATGCTCGGCCATCCCGAGGAGGCAGCAGAGATGGGCCGGCGGGCAAGCGAAGACGTGCGGCGGAGGTTTCCGCTCTCGAAGACGATCGAGCGGTTGACGGCGATCTACGAGGAGATCCTGGAAAGCCCCGCTACTGCGCAGTGACCACGATCCAGTTCGTGAGGCTCACCGCGGCCGGGTTGGCCGGGGTCCCGAAGGCCGAGTCGAAGTTTCCGCCGAGATAGAGGACAGTGAGCTCGACGGGGCGGGGCCACGATCGTGAATCGACCGGGCTAGAAGCTGGCCAGCAAGATGAGGCGGCTCCGGTCCGAGACCACGACACCACCTGGCTTCTCCACCGTGATCGCGAATGCGGTGGGCCGGGAGACCCGCAGCTTGGCCGCCACGGGAATGATCGCCTCACTCACCTGCGGCATGTCGAAGACGCCACCGTCGACGGGGTGGGCCTGCTCGTCGTCGAGGATCCAGAGCTGGTACTGCTCGCGGGCAGGATCGTTGACAGGAAGCCCCTTGAAGTGAAGGTAGCCTTCCTGCTCCCGGTTGCTCCACACGCCGTCTCCGGTCACCGACCCGGGCTCGAGCTCCATGATCACGCTCCAGGGAGAGGTGACCACGTCGTCGGCGCGGGCCAGAAGAAGCTCACGCCGATCGATCACCGTCGGCTCCCTCGACGGCCACGAGGCAGCAACCGCGATCAGGAAAATCACCGCCGCCGCCAGCCAGCCCGCGCGGCCGAGCCAGAGGATACGGGGCGACGAGGAAGCGAGGGAGCCTCTCGCGCCTTCGGCCCGGCCCTCGAGAAAGGCCATGCCTGAGCCGATCAGCTTCTCGGAGATCCCGGAAGGCACAGGCTCGTCGGTGGTGAGTCCGAGCCGACACAGCTCGGCGGCGGCGAGACCCAGCTCGTCGCCCGTCCACTCTCCGTGGCGGGAGAGCAGACCGTCGAGCTCGGTCGCCTCTCCCTTTGCCAGCCCATCCAGCTCGCGATCGGCGAGAAGGTCGAGGAGTCGATCGGGAAGTCGATCCGTATCGTGAGAGCGAATGCTCATGACTCGACCTCCCCCTCGCCCGCCTCGACCGAGGCCGCGGCGAGGAGCTCTCTGACCTTGATGAGACCACGACGAGCGTGGGTCTTGACCGTACCGAGGGGAAGCCCGGTCTCCTCCGAGATCTCCGTGTGGGTCAGACCCTCGTAGATGGAGAGCTCGAGAACGCGCTTCTGCTCGGGACGGAGCTGGTCGAGGGCCCGGGCCGCGTGGGCCGCCTCGTCGGAGACGGCCACCTTGTCCTCGTGATGGGTCCCGGTATCGGGAACCTGCTCGGGCAGGGCCTCCGATTGCGGACGTCGCCCGGCACGTCGGCGTCGATCGATCAGGCGCCTCCGCGCAATCATGGTGATGAAGGTGGACTCGCCGGCCACGGCGGGATCGAACCTCCCGGAGCTCTTCCAGACGTCGAGGAAGATCTCCTGGACGGCATCCTCGGCGTCGCTGGCATTGCCCGTCATGCGACGAGCCAGCGCCCAGACCAGCCGTCCGTACTGCTCGAGCACCTCGGACACCGCGGTGGCGTCGTTGGCGGCGACTCTCTGGAGCAGGCTGTCGGACAATGTGTCTCCTGGAGGCGATCCGGGGTCCGCACCCTTTGTCCGGGGCAGAACCGTCGTGGACAGGCCTGGCGGCCCGGCTCCCCCCGGCGGAGATGCCGGGGGAAGCAGGGACACTATACGCTCCAGGATCGCCGGAGGCGAGGGAGACATCGGTCAGGGCTTGGTCGGAGGAAGGATCACGCTGTCGATGACGTGGATGACGCCGTTCCCGGCCACGATGTCGGTCTTGATGACGCGTGCATCGTTCACGTAGAGCTGGCCATCGATGATCTTGATCACGATCTCCTGCCCCTGCACCGTCTTGGCCTTCCCCGCGGCGGCGGCATCCTTGGCGAGGATGTTGCCCGGCACCACGTGGTAGGTCAGCACCGCCGTCAGCTTGGCGCGGTTCCTCTCCTCGAGGAGCGAGGCCACCGTACCCTCGGGAAGCTTGGCGAAGGCCTTGTCGGTGGGCGCGAACACGGTGAACGGTCCCTTGCCCTTCAGGGTCTCGACGAGGTCAGCGGCGGTGAGGGCGGCGGCGAGGGTCTTGAACTGGCCGGCGGCGATTGCGGTGTCCACGATATCTGCGGGCTTCTTGTCGGCCTCGCAGGTGCCGCAATGTGCCAGGGCGGGACTCGCCAGGAGGGCGGTACCAAGGACCAGCGATCCGAGGATGAGGGTACGCTTCATGATTCGACTCCTTCTCATGGGTTGTTCGGAATGCCTTACACCCCACCTCTTCGCAACCCTCACCCTCTCGGATGCGGACATTCGTGGTTTCCTGGCCACGACCGCCAGATCGGCATCCGGGCTGGATGCCGGCGGAGGTCGCGACGTATAATGGAGGCGGTCGATCATCAGCAGAAACAGAGCCTCCGGAGCCACGACTCATGACCGATGCGAGCACAGCACCGTTCGCGGCATCGCTCCTCAAGGGCTCGGGGCCCGCTCTCGCCGCCTTTGCCGCCGAGGAGCTGCTGGCGTCTCACGCCGAGATGGCCCGGCGCTACGGCGACAAGGCACTCGTCCTCTGGAAGCAAAATCTCCAGTCGCGCATCGAGCACCTGGCCGCCGCCCTCTCGCTGGGGAAGAAGGAGCTCTTCGCATCCCACGTCTCCTGGTCGCGCATCGCCTTCCAGGCCCGCCAGGTCGACCCCGCCGAGATCCGCCACGGGCTCGAGGCCTTGCAGCGGGTGCTCGATCAGGAGCTCCCCCTCGCCGCGGCGATGGTGGCGCGAGAGTACGTCCAGCACGGGATCACGGTGGTCTCCGCCGAGGACGGAACGGTGGCCACGCTTCACCTCGATCCCAAGGACGCGAAGCTACGCCTCGCCGCGTCCTACCTGGCCGCGGTCTTCGACGGCGAGAGGGACCGTGCCTGCTCCATCCTCCTCACCGCGGTCGAGAAGGGGACGAGCGTCAAGGACATCTACCGGAACGTGCTCATTCCGGTCCAGGCCGAGGTGGGCCGCCTCTGGCACGTGGGCGAGGTCGGGGTGGCGACGGAGCACTTCACGACCACCACCACCGAGCACGTGATGGCCAGGCTGCTGCCGCTCCATCCGAGGAAGGCGAGCAACGGGAAGACCATGGTGGCGGCCAGTGTGGGAGGCAATGCCCACTCTATCGGCCTCCGCATCATCACCGACTTCTTCGCCATGGAGGGCTGGAGACCGATCGATCTCGGAGGCGACGTGCCCCGATCCGATCTCGTCGAGAGCCTCCACGACTTCGGGGCAGACCTCCTGGCCCTCTCCGCCACCCTCGCCACCCACCTCGATGAGACCCGCCAGGTGGTAGCGGCGGTGCGGGCGGACGCGAAGGTGGGCTCCATCCCCGTGATCGTGGGAGGAGGAGCCTTTCACGACATCCCCACCCTCGCCCGGGAGATCGGGGCGGACGGCTACGCCCTCGATCCCGACGAGGCGGTCGAGGTCGGAGAACGTTTGACGGCAAAGGGCTAGAAGGGGCAGAGAGGCTCCCGCAAGGCCCCGAGCGAATCCGGACCCGCTCTTCCTACGAAGACAAGAACATGGAGACCTCCCCCCCCGAGCTCGTTCTCGTGACCGGCGCCACCGGCTACATCGGTGGCCGCCTGGTGCCCGCTCTTCTCGAATCCGGATACCGCGTGCGCTGCCTCGCCCGTTCACCGCGCAAGCTGCAGGGTCGCCCCTGGTCCGAGCACCCTCGGGTGGAGATCGTCCGGGGCGACGTGGGCGATGCCCGGAGCCTCCTCCGCGCCATGGAGGGATGCGCGTTCGCCTACTATCTCGTCCACTCCATGATCGCGGTGGGCGCGTCCTACCGCGAGCACGACCGCGAGCTGGCCCGCACCTTCGGGCGCTGTGCGGAGCAGGCCGGGATCCGGCGCATCGTCTACCTCGGCGGCCTCGGCGAGACCGGAGAGCACCTGAGCGAGCACCTCACCTCGAGGCGCGAGACCGAGGAGGCGCTGGCAGAAAGCAAGGTGCCGGTGACCGTGTTGCGAGCCGCCATGATCGTGGGTTCGGGTTCGGCGTCCTTCGAGATCCTCCGCTACCTCGTCGAGCGGTTACCGGTCATGGTGACACCGCGCTGGGTGGGGACGGAATGCCAGCCCATCGCGGTGCGCAACGTCCTCCATTACCTCGTCACCTGTCTCGAGACGGACGAGACGACCGGCAAGGTCCTCGACATCGGCGGCCCGGAGGTACTCACCTACCGGGAGCTCATGAGCGTGATGGCTCGCGTGCGTGGCCTGCGCACCCGGATCGTGATTCCGGTGCCGGTGCTCACCCCGCGACTGAGCTCGCTGTGGATCCACCTCGTGACCCCCATCAGCCACCGCATCGCCCGGCCCCTCGCCGAGGGCCTGCGCAACCGGGTGGTGTGCCGCAATGACGATGCGGCGCGCCTCATGCCCCAGCGCCTCCTGCCCATGGAGGAAGCGATGGCCGCCGCATCGAGCAGGTCCGAGGTCGAGACCTCCTGGTCGGACGCCGGGTTCATTCCCGGAGATCCTGACTGGGCGGGTGGCAAGGTTTTCGTCGACCGGCGGGAGACGCTCGTCGGTTCTTCTCCCGAGAAGCTGTTCCGGGCCATCTGTCGCATCGGAGGAGGGCACGGCTGGTACGCCGCCGACTGGCTGTGGAGGCTGCGAGGCTTCCTCGACCGCCTGGTGGGCGGACCTGGCCTGCGGCGCGGCCGCCGCGACCCCGAGACGGTGGGCTACGGCGAGGCCCTGGACTTCTGGCGAGTCACCGACATCGAGCCGGCCCGGAAGCTCGAGCTGAGGGCCGAGATGAAGCTCCCCGGTGAAGCGGAGCTGACCTTCGAGATCGAGACCGACGGCCTCGAGCCCGGGACCTGCCACCTCGTCCAGACGGCACGCTTCCGGCCGCGTGGTGTCCTCGGTCTCCTCTACTGGTACCTGGTAGCTCCTCTCCACGGCATCGTGTTCAAGGGCATGCTGGGAGGCATCCGTCGCACGGCGGAGGCGGAGATGGCGGCGGCCAGCGTCGCCCGCCCGGCGTGAGCTCGTTGCTGGCCACGCTCGTCTACACACTCGCTGATTCTATCGACCGCGTGGGTCCGATCGGTATCTCCCTCCGGTCGGATCTACCGTTTCCCTTCTGGACCGGGGGGGTGCTACGAACCCCGCACCCCTCCGGTTCTCTTTCTTGCCGGAAAATCACGGCAGAGAGATGATGCGCCAGCTCCGCACGTTCGAGAAGTGAATCCGGGTGCCGGGGAGAGGCCCCTCTGACGTGACAATGCCGTCGACCTGCAGATCGAAGGAGGTCTTCGCCAGCCCCGGCAAATCGAAAGCAAGGTACCACGACTTGCCGTCTCGACCCGCGACATGCTGAGGTTCGGTGACCGAACCCCCGTCGATCCGAACGAGCGCGGGCCCGTAGATTCCAGCGGGCGGGAGGCCCGGGGAGCCGTCGGACAGGTGGACGCGCAGACGATCGAGCCGAACGTCGACGTCCGATTCCGGGAGCACGGCCAGCCAGACGCACAGCCGGGACGTCTCGAGCTCGTCGCGCCCTGGAATGGGAATGAGAGGCAGAAAGACGGGGCCTACCCAGGAGAAGCTCGTGGCGGAATTCCTCACGCTCACGCCCACGCGTACCCCTTTCAGCTCGACCGTGATGACATCCGACGGGCCGCCGAATGCAGGAGAGGTATTCCAGGGGTTGCCCGGGAAGGGGGAGCGCAACTCATGGTCGGCAGACGAGCTGGGGCTGAAGTACGAGTCGTGGGAGAGCACCATGCAGCCGCTGCAAAGAGCCCACAGGAGAAACAGGCACGCCAGAAGTGCACCTGGAAGTTCGACCCGATCCAGAGCCTCGTCAATCCCGTCTGGCTCGAAGATGAAGAGCTGCCCCGCCGGGTCCGGGGCAAGCCGTCGTCGTAGCCGACCGTCACCTCATCACGCTCGACCCAAAAACGCAACTTGTGGCCCTCGTGAGGAGTGGGTACCCAGGCGGGGGAGCTAGACCCCCGCCGTGGGAAGGGACGAACCGCCCTGGCCACGGGTCAGGGCCTCGAGCAGCGGATGGGAGGGATCGAGCGCGTGGAGACGCGACAGAGCCGAGCGCACCACGTTTTCGTTGCCGGCGGCGATCCCGACCTGGGCCAGGATCACGTAGCAGCGGGGGTCGTCGGGCGCGAGCTGGAGCGCCTGCTTGACGCTCTGGAGCGCGTCCATGAGGCGACCCTCGTCCTGGAAGGCCCCGGCGCCCCGGAGCAGCATGGTCACCGAGGGCGAGAGCTCGCGCGCGGGAGCAGGGGTCGTGGCGACCGGTGTTTGTCGTGTCAGCGTGGTGAGCCTGTCAAGGGCGAAGAGCGCCGATCGCGACCAGGGCCAGCGATCCACCATCTCGGTGCGCGCGCGCTCCCCCTTCGCGCGAGCGGTATCACGGTCGGCAAGGACGGCACGCAGGAGCTCGACCAGATGATCACGCGATGGCTCCGCCCACCTCTGACCCAGGAGCGAAGCCATGCCACACTCCTCGGCGATCTCGGCCATGCCGGACAGGCAGATGGGGTAGGCAATCTCCTCGGTCACGAGCTCGGTGTGGCCTCCCCACGCCGTGGCGATGACGGGAAGAGAGGTCGCCATGGCCTGCCGGACGCAGGTGCCCCAGGTCGTCCCTCGCACGGGAAACACGAAGGCATCCGCCGCGGCGAAGAGTCCCGGAACCTCTCGATACGAGGAATTCCCCGAGACCAGGATCGGAGCGGCGTCGGAAAGCGACTGGCCCCGGGCGCGGTACAGCCTCTCGACTCCCCCCGAGAGCGGAGCGCCGGCGATCGGCCCCGAGCCTCCCGACGGAACGAGGAGGAGCCGCACGGCATCTTCCTTGCCGAAGGCCGCCGTCCAGGCATCGAGCAGGATGTCGAGCCCCCAGGCCAGGTTCCAGGGCAAGGTCGACAGGAACGTGAAGCAGTTCTCGTCCGCGATCTCGTGGGGCGGAACCTCCGGACCAAACCGCGCGGAGTCCACTCCCTGTGGCACGACCACGACCGGGCGCTGGACTCCCGAAGCGACGAACGTGCGCCGGTGAAACTCGCTCGGCACCCAGACCTCGTCCATCTCGTTGCATCGCGTCACCCAGGTTCCGGGCAGGCTCTCCGCAGGGAACGTGGTGCGTCCCACGTGAGCCGCCGCTCCCTCCACCTTCCGGAACGACGTGGCCGCTCCCTGGAGGATCGCGATCGAACCGTTCGGGAGAGGCCGCGCGATGAGCTCATCGAGGGTCGATCGCCTCTCCTCGTCGAGAGCCGACAGCACCACCGGCCCCGAAAACGAGGTCTCGCGCGCGCTCACCTTTGCGCCGAGCCGGAAGAGCTCGAGCAGGAGAGAGCTTCCCTCCTCGGCCTCGGGGGTGGCGTCGAGGAGGGGGCCGTGCCAGGTCGCGCTGACCTCCGGAGGAGTCTTCCCCTGGTAGAGGCAGAGGTTCCGGGCGATCTCCATGAAGCGGTGCATCTCCTTCTCGGAGAATCCATCCGGGAGGTACACCAGGTTCTCGTTGTTCCACAGGCGGAAGTCGGGCTCGATGATCTTCCCGTACCGGTCGACGAGGCTCGCGAACGGAGTCCCCGGAAAAGGCACCGCGAACGAGAACCAGTCGGAGTGGGTGGGCAGCGATCGCGCGAAAGAAATGGTATCGACGACGGTGCGGATCGACTCCCCGGTGTTGCCGATCATGTAGAGCCCCGTCACCTCGAAGCCGAACTCCCGGCAGAGCTCGATGGCCTTCCGCTGCTTCTTCGTGGTGGTGCCCTTGCCGATCGTGCGCAGGATGGCGTCGTTCCCCGACTCGACTCCGATGGAAACGCGATCGATCCCGATCTTTTTCGCCAGCTCCAGGCGCGGCTCGGTCACCGTGTTCGCATGGAGGAAGCACCGGAAGCGCAGATCGAGACCATGCTTCTCGATGGCCTGGCTCATCTCCTCGAGCCGGGTCATGGACAGCGTGAAGATGTCGTCCATGATGAAGAAGCGCTGGAACCCGAACGTGCGGTGGATCTCGTCCAGGTGGCGCACCACGTGATCCACGGAGAGCGAGCGCACGGCGGAGGCGAACCGGAAGCCGTCCTTGCAGAAGTTGCAATCGAAGGGACAGCCTCGCGCGGTGATCACCGGAAACTCGGCCACCTTCTTCGGATCGAACGCGGTCTCCAGGAGATCCTGCGGCCCCGGGAGCGGGATGGCCTCCATCTCCTCCTCGGTCATCTTGGTGCCGGGAAGGATCCCCGTGAACGCCGACGGTCCCCGGGACAGCATCTCGGCCAGGGCATACTCGCCCTCGCCGGTGATCACGCAATGGCCGTGGGCGAGGCCGTCCTCGGGAGTCGAGGCGAAGTGGGTCCCTCCGTAGACGACCCGGACCGCGCTCGACCTCTTCATGAGCGCGTCCCCGAGATCCATGGCGTCGCCGCACTGGCTGGTCATGGCGGAGATGCCGACCGCGGTGGGACCGAGGGCGAGGATGCTCTCCGCCGCCTCATCCGGGCTCACCTCGGCATGAGCCTCCCCGAAGCGATCCACGATCGTGATCCGGAATCCCTGCCGGCGGAGGTGCACGGCGATGTTGAGGATTCCGAAGGGAGGCCAGCAGGCGGCATTGTTCCGGTCGGACGACGGTCCGCTCCGCGCGCGCACGAGGACCATGTCACAGCTCATGAAGTGATCTCCCGGAGCCCTCGGGAGCTCCCTACCGGACCGGGGCCGATCCGGAGGATCCACGGCGGAATCCGCCGCGATCGCGCCGATCCTGGCCACCCCCGCCGGGCGGCCGGCCTCGCGGAGGTCGCGCGGACCCTCCCCGGCCACCGCCGCGAGAATTTCCCTTCGGGCCACCGTCCCGCCGAGGCCCGCCATTCCCCTTCTTCTCGGCGTACAGGTCCCTCATGCGATCGTCGATCGCCTTCTGGGCTTCCTTCTCGGAGATGGGGCTCTTGCGGGCGGCTCCGCACTTGCGCGGGAACGCCTTGGTGGTCCGCCCGATCTTCTCCACGAACACGAGCGACCGCTGGTCATCGCCCTCCGGCAGCGTGAAGCTACGGGTCGCGTCGAGCCGCCCCCCGAGCGCCTTGATCGGCCATCTCGAGGCGGCGACCTCGTCGGCGGGATCGGGCCCCTTGTAGGACACGAACCAGCCGCCGGGAATCACCAGCGGAAGGGCGTACTCGAGCAGCACCGGCAGCGCCGACACCGCCCGCGATACGGCCCAGTCGAAGGTCTCGCGGTAGGCCGGGTCGCGACCGAGCTTCTCCGCTCGCCCCCTGACCACGGTGACGTTGGCGAGGCCCAGCTCGGCCCTCATTCGTTCGCAGGCGTCGGTCTTCTTCCTGTGGGAATCCACGAGGACGAAGCTGACCTTGGGATGGAGAATGGCCAGCACGAGGCCGGGCAGGCCGCCGCCGGTGCCGATGTCGACCACCTTCTGTCCCGGGTGGAGACGCACGAGCTGGTCGAGCATCGCCGCGTCGACCACGTGCTTTCGCCAGAACGTCTTGCGGTCGCGACAGCCACTGAGATTCGCGATCTCGTTCTCCTTGAAGAAGAGGTCGACGAATCGCTCCAGCGCCTGCTTCTGGGTATCCGAGAACATGAACGCCCCGCTTCCCGACGCCCTCCCCGTTCCACTCTTCCCTTGGTATGCCAGCGATCGTCCGGGGCGATCGGAGGAGGGCCCCAATGCGATAACGCCCCGAGGCTCTATCGTCCCCGACAAGTGGAATCTTGCGCCCGAAATTTCCCTGTTGAGGGCCGAAAAACAGGGCCGAGGCGGGGCCGGAATCGGACCACGAGACGGTGGTCCTGGCCTTTAAGCTCAAGCCCCGCCCGCAGAAAGACGAATACTCCGGACGGACGGCCTCGAGACTGCGGGCCGGCTCGAACCGGGAGCTGACCGAGAAAGGAGCACCGATGACCAAAGCCCTGGCCCGCCTGCTGCCACTCCTCTTCCTCGCCTCGCCCGGCTGCGTGACCGTGGATCCCTGGCAAGAGCACCGGGACCAGTATGACGCCGTCGCCCAGGGCCGCCTCGACCTCGAGGGACTCTCCCGGGGAAGGGTCGAGCGCATGCTCGGCCCCCCGCGGTATCGGGCCACCCTGAGCTCGCCGAGGACACGCGGCGAAACCTGGACCTACATGGCTCCGGGATCGGCGGTCCGGATCCAGGTCATCTTCGAGCAGGATGCGGTGACCCGGGTCGAGGTGTTCGACAAGCTCCAGGACGGGCCCGGCAACGCGGAGCCCGATCGGAGCGCGACCTCCCGCTAGAAGTCGGGTGCAAAGCAGCGCGCTCCCTTTCGTGCTACACTCCGAAACGCGGTTGGAAACGTCATTCCCATTTCTCCTCGTTCCGGTACGAGCATCATGCCCCCATCGGCTCATGGTCCTCATGGCCCCGGTCGGAGCACGAAGGATCCTCGAGGTTCGGATCCGGTTTCGCCCCGCCCCGCACCGGGCACTGGCTTGCGGACCGCTCGCGCTCTCGTGCTCCTGGCCTGCGGCCTCTCCCTCGGCATCCTCTCCCTCGAGAGCCTTCGGGGCCAGAGCGCCCTCGACGAGGTGCGCTCCATTCTCCTGGGGGAGCCTGACGCCGAGGCCCTCGCGCGGGCTTCGCTTCTCCTCGACCTCGCCGAGCAAGGGCCGGTGCCACGGGGAGAGGTCCTGCTGCTGCGCGGCGATGTGCTGGCCACCATGGCTGACCTCGAGCTCGTTCCGGATGCGCCCTCCCGGAGCTCTTCCGGCGAGACCCGGTTCGAGGCCGAGGCCATCTCCGGCCAGGTGACCGGGAAGGGTGCCGGCTGCCTCGAAGAGGCGACGGTCCTCTACGAAGCGGGCCTTCGCCTCGACCCCTTCCAGGCCCGTCACCACCTCTACCTGGCTCATGTCCTCGCTCGCACGGGCAAGACCGAGGAGGCCCGCGAGCAATCGAGCCAGGCCGTGAAGGCCGCCCCCTACCATCGCGACATCGTGCAGCGGGTGGCGGAGAGCCGCTTTTATTCCTGGCTCGAGACCGGCGACGAGGCGGCACTCCTCGAGGCGCAAGACCTCGTGGCCCGGCTGAATGCCCTCGATCCCACCCTCATCTCCGACATGCTTTCTGTCTTCGAGCTGGCCTCGGCCGACACCGCCTGGCTCGCCCGGGTGGTGCCCGACACGGTGGCCGGCCATTCCGAGTTCGCGCTCTACCTTGCCGGAACCGGACGCTATGACGAGGCCTTGCTCGAGCTCGACAAGGCCTTCGCCCTCGATCCCGATCGCGCCGAGCTGCGCGTCAAGGGCTATCTCGAGGTGGCCGGCCGGCTCTTCGAAGACGGTCGCCTCGAAGAGGCCCTCGCCGCGGTCGAGAAGTCTCGCGAGCACGAAGCCGAGCACTCCCCGCGCAGCAACGCCAAGGGTGACCGGCTCGAGGCCCTCCTCCTCCTGGCTCTGGGCCGGGTCGAGGAAGCCATCCCCAGCCTCGTCGGCGCCCTCCACGCCACCCGCGAGAGGGACGGCCTCCTCCACGATGCCCATACCGCGATCGAGTCGAGCGGAACGGAGCAGGAAAGCATCGCCCTCTGGGAGGAGCTCCTGGAGCAATTCCCGTTCTACGGGAAGCCGCGCTACTACCTCGCCCTCACCCACCTCCATCTCGGCCACGAGAGCGAGGCGATCGAGATCCTGCAGGACTACGCGCGGGGCCAGGCCGACGTGAAAGCGCTCGAGGTCCTGGCCCGGCTCACCATGAAGAAGAGCCAGTGGAGGCTCGCGCTCCAGTACGTGGAGAGGGCCCGGATCTATGCGCCGATGGACGAGAAGCTCGTGAGCCTGGAGAGGGACATCCGTGAGCGACTTCAGTAGCAGACTCGGGGCAATCTGCCGGATCACCATCGAGGCTCTCGTCCTGCTGGCGATCGTCCTGTCGCCGTGGGCCTTCGGCGCCGTCGAACCGTGGGCCCGCACCGTCCTGCAGGGCGTGGCGGCCCTGGTGCTCGTCCTCTGGGCGGTGCGCTCCCTGGTCAGCCGAAACCCCGAGCCGCAGTCCCGGTTCGCGGTGGCCTTCCTGATCCTGCCCGTGATCCTGGTCCTCGTCCAGATGGTGCCGCTGCCCACGGGCCTCGGCCATCTTCTGGCTCCCGCGGGAACGGAGCTGCGCGAATCTCTTCTTCCCGCCGCCGCTCGAGGCTCCGCTCCCGAGCCCGGGCCCCTCGAGCTGAGGTCTCTCTCCACGAGCTGGGAGCGGACGATGCCGAGCGCGCTCCTCCTCTCGGCTCTGGTCACCCTGGCCGGCGCCGCCCTCTTCCACCTCCCTCATCCCTTGTCGCAACGACGCCTCCTCCTGGCCATCGTGACCACGGGAACGTGTCTGGCGGGGTACGGCCTCGCCCAGCGCTTCCTCGACCCCGACCGCATCTACTTCTCCCTGGAGCTCACCCGGGGAGGCAATCCCTTCGGCCCCTACGTCAATCGCAACCACTTCGCCGGCTTCGTGGTGATGGCATCGCTGGTGGGTCTTGGCCTCACCTTCGACCGGGCCCGGAGGTTCTTGCGCGACCGCGGCGGTCTCCAGCTCGGACTTCCCGCCTTTGCCTCCGATCCCGACGGCGCGCGCATCGTGCTCCTCGGGCTCGCCACCATCCTCATGATGGCGTCGGTGTTCCTCTCGCTCTCTCGCGGGGGAATGGTGGCGCTCTTCGTGGGCCTGCTGGTGTTCTTCCTCCTGACCGCGAAGAGGCGCCTCCCCGCCCTGGGAATGCTGACCATCGTGCTCCTCGCTCTGGGTCTGGTGGCCTGGGTGGCCGGAGACGAGGTCGCGAGCCGACTCGCGTCGCTCGACGACGCCGGAATGCGCATCGACCTCTGGAAGGCCTGCGCCAACCTCGTCCTCGCCTTCCCTGTGCTCGGCGTGGGAGCCGGCAACTTCGCCACCGTGATGCCGGCGTTTCAGGACTTTCCCGCCGACAAGACGTTTCGCTACGCGGAGAGCGACTGGTGGCACTTCACGGCCGAGCTCGGTCTCGTGGGACTGGTTCTTTGCGTAGCCACGCTGGTCTGGCTCTTCTTCACCCTGGGTGTGGGGCTGAAGCAAAAGAGCTCCTCCCGCCTGGTGCTGGCGGGGCTCTTCGCCGCCCTCACCGCCATCACGGTGCACGGTTTCTTCGACTTCAACCTCCACATTCCGGCCAACGGCCTCCTCGCGGTGGTGCTCGCCGCGGTGGCGGTGGGGCTCGCCACCCGCGAGGGGGAGAAGCGAAGCCGGACGCTCGCCCACTAGCTTGCACTCCATCCTCATCTCCCGCGCCCTCGAGGTCTCGGCCAAGGCCCACGAGGGGCAGTACCGGAAGTCGGACGGCCGGATTCCCTATATCAGCCATTGCGCGGCAGTAGGGGTGATCCTCCTCCGGGCCGGCTACGACGAGACGGTGGTGGCGGCGGGGATCCTGCACGACGTGCTCGAGGACACGATCCTCACCCACGACGATCTCCGGAGCGAATTCGGCGAGGAGGTTCTCGAGCTCGTGGATCTCGTCACCGAGCAGGACAAGTCGGTCCCCTGGGACGAGAGGAAGACCCTCTACGAGGAGAGGCTCGTGGGGGCGATGGAGGGAGCGCGCGCCATCGCCGCCGCCGACAAGCTCCACAACGTCTGGTCGCTCCTTGAGAGCCTGCGCCGCGGCGAACCCATCTTTGCCCGCATGAACAAGGGCCCCACAGGACAGATCGCCCAGTGGGAGAGAGTCATCGCGGTTCTGAGCGATGGCTGGGAGAGCCAGCTTCTCGACGACCTGCGCGAGCTCATCGGAGCCGTCAAGATGGAGCTCGAGAGCGGGGCGTGAGATCCAGAGAGAATGTCACGATAAGACTCGCCGTCGCAAACCGCTGATGGTCATCGAGTTCCAGAGCCAACCCTGGGCTTCCTACCACCCACCGTCACCTTTCCTCCCTCTCGCGGCCCCTCCCACAGGACCGAGAAGGTCTCTCTCCACCGGGTCATTGCAGACGTAAGACCTGCTCTTGCAATCCGTTCGAACAGGTCTCCTCCTCCCGAGACATTTCCTTGGCAAGCCAGTTGTGTCTGTCTCCGCCGACGGGCTCGAGTCAGTGCCGCGAACCGGCCTCGAGCCCCCGAGAAAACGAGAGAAGGAGGTTCCCCCCATGGCTCGCCACTTCTGGTGTCGCATCCTCATCCCGTGTCTTGCGCTCGTCGCCCTCGCCCTTCCCGCCCGGGCCCAGTGCTTCCAGCCCGACAATCTCGACGGTCCCTGCTGCGAGCAGACGGTCGTCGAGCTCCCGCAGTTCCCGACCCTGACCGTCGACACGAAGTACATCTGCTGGACCCGCTGCAATCCGCAGCTCAGCGGCGTCGTGCGCGCCACCATCAGTCCCATCGCCACCCAGGCCTGCGGCTACTACCTCGGCCGCTTCACCTTCACGAACCAGACGGGACAGCTCACCGCCTGGTCCGGCAGCCTGGTCATGGCCTACTCGCGCACCTGGGCCGAAGCCCGGAACGGCCAGACGCCCGATCTCCAGGTCTGGCGCTTCATCGTCAACGGCGATCTCGCCCCCTCGGCCGACCTCATTGCTCTTTTCGGCAACAACGCCTGCGTGGTCGCACCCTGCGTCCCCACCTACGGCCGCTTTCACGTGTCGGGCTACGTCGACTACGCCCTCGACTGCGCCACCGGCAGCTTCTCGGTGGCCTACGCCCTCGACCACGATTGCGACGCCTTCGAGCACGACAACCCGTTCTCGTCGCGGCCGGGAACCTTCCACGGCACGCGGTCCTACACCTGGGTCGGCCCCGCCGCCGGCTTCACGTGCAGCCCCAGCGTGAATCCCGCCGACGGTCCGGCCTCCTGCGAAGCGTTCCGCGACTACGACTTCAGCCGACCCCTGGCCGAGATCTGCGAGTACGAGCAGCCCGTCGATCCCCAGGGCACCCAGCTCCTCACCGAGACCGAGTTCTGCCCCTGCTCGACCCCGAGCCAGTTCACCCAGTACAACGTGCAGATCCTGAGCGGACGTACGCTCTGCGGCAGTACCGCGTCCACGAGCAGCGTGAGCAACTGGCCCGGTCTCATGACGAAGGCCATCGGCTTCTGGACCGATCCCACCGCGTATCCGGGCGAGGAGGTCCTCTTCCTCGAGCGCGGCCACTTCAGCTACACCGACGGCTGCGACGGGGTCGACTCGCGACCCTACATGATCGGGGTCCAGACCAACGGAGGATTCCAGCCCTTCAAGATCACCCCCGCGGCTCCGATCCCCAGCGGCCGCAGCATGATCGACCTCGCCAACCTGACGCTTCCGAACCTGGGCGGAGCGCCGCTCATCGGAAAGCGCGGGGTGGCCACCAAGCTCATCTACCTGAACATCCCCTGAGGAGCTCGAGAGAGGTCGGGGTGCCTGGCTCTGGCCAGCATCCCGCTTTTGGAGCCGACCCGGCCCCGCAGCCGGGTCGGCTCTTTTTCGTCCCTACTCCCGGAGGTACCCGAGGCTCTTGAGCCTCTCGATCTGCTCCGGGCTCAGGTCGATGGGCATGGGCGCGTCGTCAAGGAGGGGCAACCCTCGGGTGAGGGTCTCGAAGAGATCCATGAGCTCCCTCTCCATCTCACCCGTGATCTCGGGACGGGCGGCCGCGACGTCTCGGGTTTCGCCGGGGTCGCTCCCGAGGTCGTGGAGCTCGACGGTCGATTGGGCCAGGTCGAGGATGAGCTTGTAGCCATCCCTTCTCAGGGCGAGCCGATCGTCGCCGTAGAGGGTGCTTTCTCCCAGGGACGGCCGCGGCTCGTCCTTTTCGCCGCGCATCAGGGAGAGAAGCGATCGACCCTGCACGATACGAGGGGGCTCGAGGCCGACAATCTCCAGCAGGGTCGGCAGCACGTCGATCATCCGCACCTGCTCCTCGACCACCCTGTGCCCGAGCCCGAGAGCGCGCGGCGGCTTGATCACGAGAGGCACTCGCAGCAGCTCGTCGTACAGGGTATGGCCGTGCTCGAAGCCGCCGTGGTCCCAGAACTCCTCGCCATGATCGGCGACGACCACGATGGTGGCGCCGTCGTAGAGACCTGCCTTGCGGAGAGCCGCGACCAGCCGCGCGATCTGCGCGTCGACGAAGGAGACCTCGGCCTCGTGGGCCGACCGCACGTACCGCACCGCTTCCTCCGTTGGCCGCCCGTCCTTTCCCTCCTCGGCGAGCTTCCGGCAGATCTCCATGGTGAGCGGAGGAGCGGGAAGACCGGGGCGGGAGATCTCGGCCCCGTAGCCCGGCCGCGGGTCGTAGTCGAGGTGGGGGTCGAAGAAGTGGACAAGGAGAAAGAACGGCTTTCCCGTGAGCTCCCCGATCCACGGCAGAGCCACGTCGACGGTATCGCTCGCGTTGCGGAGGTTCCAGTTGTAGGCGTGGCGATGGTCGAAGATGTCGAAGCCCCGGTCGAATCCGAGAAGTGGGCTCACGAAGGCGGCGTTGGCCACCGCGCGCGTGACATGGCCCCCCTTCCGGAACATCTCGGCGGCGAGGGGAACCTCGTCCCTCACCTTCGTGAGGAGAGTCCGCTTTCCCGCGGCCCCGTGCGTCGCCGGCCACACTCCCGTGAGGAGGCTCGCCACCGAAGGGAGGGTCCACCCCGAAGGGGCGATCGCCTGCTCGAACACGATCCCGTCGCGGGCGAGAGCATCGATGGCCGGCGTGAGGTCGCGGTCGTTCCGCCTCGTCCCGACCTCGTCCTTGCGCACGGTGTCGAGGAGGAGAACGACGATCGGCCCTCTCTCCACCGTCCGGCCACAGCCGGAGACGACGGCCAGGAAGGCCATCACGACCGGCATGGCCCGGGCGAGACCGAACCGAGGCTGACCGGCCCTCACGGAGCCAGCCTCTCCAGGATCCAGCTTCTGCCCTCGCCCTTTTGATAGCGCAGACGATCATGGAGTCGCATGTCGCGTCCCTGCCAGAGCTCGAGCGTCTCGACCTCGAGTCGATACCCGCCCCAGAAGGGAGGCAAGGGGACGTCTTTGTCCTCGAACTCCTTCTCCATCCTCGCCCACTCCTCCTCGAGCACGTGCCTTCCCGCGATGACCTGGCTCTGGTTCGAGGCCCAGGCCGAGATCCGCGAGCCGCGCGGCCGCTTCGCGAAGTACGCCGCCGACGCGTCGTGGCCGATCCGCTCCACCCGACCCTCGACCCTCACCTGACGCTTGAGCGGATCCCAGTAAAAGGTGGCCGCGGCCCGGGGATTTCCCGCCAGCTCCTGGCCCTTCCGACCGTCGTAGTTCGTGAAGAAGACGAGGCCCGTCGCGTCGATGTCGCGGAGGAGGACCACCCGTGCCGAGGGCGCCCCCTCTCTCGTCGAGGTGGCAAGCACCATGGCCCAGGGCTCGAGGATGGAGGCGCCCCGTGCCTCGTCAAGCCAGGCTCGAAGCTGCCGGAGCGGATCGCGGTCGACCGAGTTCTCATCCATGGTAGGAGCTCCCTGGAGCACGGGAATACGGCAAGGTCCGATCAGGGTAGCAAGCGCCCCTTCCTCCCCGCACGGAGGATCTGGTATCATCGCTCCCCGCCGGCCGCCGTGGCAGACGCCTGTGGCCGCGAGTCATCGGACGAACAGGAGAACAACCATGGCTCGAACTTCGATGCTCACGCTTCCGCTCCTCGTGGCCCTTTTCCTTTCTTCTCCCCTCGGCGCCACCCCCACCGACCCGGCCCAGGAGAAGCTCGAGAAGCAGGCCCTCCACATGCCCTTCCAGCTCTTCTCCCGGAGCGACCTGGGAACGAGGGTCTCCATCGACAAGCTCCTCGAGCGGGACGACGTGCAGGGGGTCGCGGTCACCTTCGTGGCCTCGTTCATGGACAGCTTCGAGCGCACGGGCCCCGAGCTCCAGAAGCTCTACGATGCCTTCCGCCCTCGCGGGGTGATCATCCTCATCTCCGTCGAGCCCAGCTCGGGAACGACCGCCCTCGAGCGCGTCGTCGGGGAGAACTCTCTCACGGTCCCCATCAGCCTCACCGAGAAACAGTGGGTTCCCTTCCAGAACCTGGCCGGAGAGAAGAACCAGAACTCCTGGCCGTGGACCTTCTACGTCAACGAGGAGCGCGAGTTCGTGGAGATCACCCGCGGCACGCCGCGCGAATCCATCCTCGACACCCTGGCAAAGCCCGGCGCGGGACCATCCACCGAGGCTCCCCGGCAGGACGCGCAGTCCACCCTCGAGGCGCGCGTGCAAACGCTGTCCGAGATCACCCTCACCCTTCCCGATGCCGAGGGGTGGAAGTTCGTCGGCAACGCCGAGGAGGGAGCCTTCGGGCGCATCGTCCTGGTGAAAGGCGAAGAGCTGGGCTCGGGTCAGTCCACCGGCATGTTCCCCACCGGGGTGGAGATCCTTCCGCTGGTGGGGCGTTACGAGGCGGCGGTCATCGTGACCACCCTCGATCGCCAGGTGCACACGGGATTCGGCTCGGGGGACATCGTCGATCCCGGCAGCAAGTCCCAGATCCTCAACGCCCAGATCGATCTCTTCCAGCGCCACTTTGCCCAGATACGGGGGGCGCAGAAAGCCCAGAATGCCCGCCTCGGGGGCCAGAACGCGGGAAAGCTCCGGTTCGTCGGCGTCCTGCCAAGCAAGGAATCCTACGAGATCACCTGCTTCTGCGTGCCCATGAAGGCCTACACCTACATGGTGGGGGTCGTCCAGCCCAGGAAGGCACCCAAGGAGCTCGGCCAGGAGGTCGAGCAGATCCTGGACAGGATCCGGTTCCAGCGGGATCGTTAGGAAGATCGCGTCGTCGATCGAGCTCGCGCACGAGGACTCACCATGACGCTCACCGCCGGGCTCAACGGATTCGGCCGCTTCGGCCTCCACCTTCTTCGGTACTGGCTCGACCGCAGAGAAAAGGCCGACTTCCGGATCGTCGCCCTCAACGACCCGCTGCTCACCCTCGAGAAAGTGGCCGGGATCCTGCGCATATTCCCTGGGGCGGCGGCGTCGATCTCTTCCTCGAGGCCTCCGGCCGACACACCCGGAGGAATGGATGCCGCCCATTCCTCACGGACAAGACCCGTCAGGTCATCGTCTCGGCGTCGACGGAGGGCGCCGACCAGACCCTCGTCTACGGCTTCAACCACGAGGAATGGGACACGACCAGGTCTACCTGCACGCTCTCTGCGACACCGAGAACTCCGCCAGCCGGTTCTTCGACCTCGCCTCCTTCGTCAGCCGGAGGCTCGCGCGGATCGCTCCCGAAGACGTGACAGAGAGAGGCGAGGATCGGCGAGCCACTCTCGCGACGAACGGAAGCACTGCTCCGCCTCGTCGATGAGACCCGCCTGCCGGAGCTGCCGGCCCGCCAGACGCCACTGGCCGGCGATACCGCTGGAATAGGCCTCGGGCTCGACCTGGAGCCGATGCGAGAAGCGAGCGAGGAAGTCCTCGCGGATCTCCATCCAGCGCCTCTGCGAATCGGTAAAGCGTGCCCCGATGCGCCCCTCCTCGCCTCGCAGCGGTCCGAGAGCGCGGCGGATGACCACCGCCTCTCCCGGGACGTGGAGCCACCGTCCTTCGAGACCGAGACGGAGAAAGAGCGCCGAGTCGTGACCGGTGGGCACCTCCTCGGGATAGCCTCCCAGGCGCCGAACAACGTGGCTCGGGAACAAAGTGGCCGAGGTCACGTCGGCGCCTTTCTGCAGGAAGTGGAGAACGGCGTCGCGCGCCAGATTCACGGAGGATTTGTTCACGACCGTCCTCTTCTCGTGATCGATGACCACGCGATCACTGGTCGCGGCGACCGCGTCGTCTCTTCCCACGAGGGCAGAGAGGGCCCGATCGAGGAACGACGCCGGCCACAGATCGTCCGAGTCGAGAAAGGCCACCAGCGGGCAGTCGGAGAGGAGGTCGAGACCCCGATTCCGGGCCGCCGCCGCGCCCCCGTGGGGCTGCCGCACGAGCTCGACCGGAGCCCCGGAATGGTGACGGACCCAGGACTCCACCGCGGCCGCGGTGTGGTCGGTCGAGCCGTCGTCGACCACGACCACCCGGAAAGGCGCAAGAGTCTGGGCCACGACCCGGTCGAGGGCGTCCCGAACCATCCCCGGACGGTTGTGGACGGGAATGACCACGCCGATGCGGCTCATGCACGGTCTCCCCTCATACACGATCCCCTGGCCCACACGCGATCAGGATCTCGGCGTCGGTCTCGACGAGCTCGGGGTTCCCGCCGTACACGAGCTCCACCGTCAGGAGGGGCACCCGGAGGTGACGGCGAAAGATCCGGTCGTTGACGAGCCTCCGGGGGTCGCCCGCAGGGTTGTAGAAGCATGCAATGGCCCGGAGTGGAGGCATGGAGCCCGAGTGTCGCATGCAGGGATCGGGGCCGCACGAGGTACCCTGTCTCCCGAGGTCATTTCCATGGACGAGGTTCTGGCTGCGGTCCGAGGTGTGCAAAGGCGAGCGATGTTGATCCACATCGCCGGGACGGGCACGCTCCTTCTCGGTCTCGCGGCGGCCCTCCTCGCGGTCGCGGTCGGCGCCGATCGTCTCCTCGCCTTGCAGATCCCGCTCTGGGGGCTCGCCGGCGTCCTCGCCGGACTCGCCCTGGCAGGGACCCTCGCCGTGGCCCTCGCCCTTCGGCCCCGTCCCGTGACCGCGGCCCTTCTCGCCGATCACGCCCTCGGGCTCGACACCCGACTCTCGAGCGCACTGCTCCTCTCCGGCTCCGCAGACGCCATGGCCCGCGCCGCCATCCTCGACGCGAGGGAGCACGCCCTCTCCGTCGACCCGAGGAGGGTACTCCCCCACAAGGCCCAGAGGTTCCGCAAGGTGCTCCTCTACTCGACGGCCGCCCTTCTCCTCGCGTTTCTCACCCCGAGGCTCGACCTCCTGTCACTCCAGGAGGAGAGGGACCGCATCGCAGAGGAGGAGCGCACCGTTGCTGCCATCACGGAACGGCTGACCCGATCCCTGGAACGAGTGGAGACCCGGGCACGGAGGCTCGAGCTGGCGGCGGCAGTCCCCGAGCTCCGCTCCCTGCGCGAAGCTGCCGAGAGGCTGAGCCAACCTCGACCCGACCGGCGCGCCGCCCTCTCCTCTCTCGAGAACCTGCGCGATCGCATTGCGGATCGCTCCCGCGCCCTCGAGGCGAAGGGCCGACGCCCGGACGGCCGCCTCGGCTCGGAAACCGCGGATCGTCTCGCGAACGCCCTCTCCCGCCGGGATGCCGACTCCGCGCGTCGCGAGCTCGAGTCATTGAAGAGGAAGCTCGAGGATGAGGTCCTGTCCCCGGAGGAACGTTCCGAGCTCGCCCGGTCGCTGGAAAAGCTCGCGAAGTCTCTCGGCGCCGACGAGGCGATGGGCAAGGCACTGCAGGAGCTCGCCGCGTCGCTCGAGGGAGACCGAGGCGCATCGTTCGACGAGGCCCTCGCCCTCACGCGGCAAGAGCTCGCGCGACTGGAGCAGGTCTTCCGGGAGCAGGAGCTCCTGGGCGAGGCCCTGCGCGAGGTGGCGCGCGCGACGCGCGATCTCGGAAGCGCGGCGCTCTGCCCGGACTGTCTTCGCGGGGACTGCGCGGGAGGAAAACCCGGCGGGACCTGAAGCGGAGAGGGACAGGGGGCCGTGAGCCACCTCGGCGAGGGACCGGGCCAGGGCAACGGCCAGGGGACCGGCCCGAGAGGTCAGGGCGGCGGCACGCCCGAAGAGGGCCCGATCAGCCCCCCCGCCACCGAGGACACGCTGCTGCCGGGCCGGCTCTCGTCCACCACCATCGTCGGCAAGCAGTGGGTGCGCGGCCTCCCCATGGAGGGACAGGCCCAGGCCGAGGTCGCGGAGGCGCGCACCCTTGCTGCCGCGGCGGCCGAAGGAGCCCTGCGTCACCAGCGACTCCCCACTGCCTACCGCGATCTCGTTCGCCGCTACTTCGACTCGCTCACGGAACCGCCACCCGCCAAGGATCGCTGAGGCACCCGGAGCACCGTCTCGACGGTCTCGACGTTCGCCAGCTCTCCATCGGTGAAGGGAAGCGGCTTGAGCTCCCGGCGCGCGAAGAGCGGCGTCATGGCGAGGGCATACGGAAGATCGATTCTTTCGGTCTGTCCCAGCGGCAGGATGGAGACGCTCCGCACCGGATCCTCCATCACGTGCAGGGCGACGTACGAAGACCCGAGCCGACACGTGATCGCGAAGGGATTGGTGGTGGAGAGGTCGATGGTGGCGTTCATGAGGGAGATGCCGGGATACATGCCGGTCTCGACGGGAAAGGCCTGACCGTGCTTCCGGATCACGTGGACCAGTCCCCAGGGAATACGCGGCAGAGGCACCATGGAGGCGAGCTGGTCCTGGGCCCGCAACAGGGCCGACAGCGCCCGGTGCGCCTCGGCCTCTCCCAGGCCATCGATCCTCGCATCGAGCAGAGGATCGGCGACGAAGATCCCCACGTAGTTGGCCATCCACAGGTTGAAGATGGTGGGTGCCGGGCTCGAGGCCACGGGCTTTCCGTCCCAGGAAAGAAGAAGCTCCACGTTGCCGCGAACCGCCTCCGACTGCGGAAAGCTCTTGCCGTGGTCGCGCCAGGCGATGGCGAGGAGGCTGCGTAGCGCCGGGAACGGGATCACCGTCCCATCGGTGAGCAAGGCGAGCGCCTGCTCCTCGGTCATCTTCTCCATCTCCCGGAGTCGCTTCCGCAGATACCAGGCCCGCGAATCATCGACGAGGTTGGGGAGCACGACACCCTTCGGGAAGGAGCTCGCCCGGGGATCCTCGTCGGTGCCGGTGGTCTTGTCGGGGACGTTGTTGCAGTTCTGCACGAACCCCGTGGCGGGATCCCGCATCCGGGGCAGATCCTTCCAGGGAACGACGTCCTCGGCGTCCCAGAGGGTCGACGAGGTCGTGCCATCGAGGGGCTTGCGCGCGTCAATGCCTTCCGGCCGTCGCGGGATCCTGCCTCCCCAGGCGAGCTCGATGCTCCCCGTGCTGTCGGCCGCCACCAGGTTGAAATGCACGATGCGCAGCTTCTCCATGGCGCGGTCGATCTCGGTCACGGAGTCGGCCCGGACGAGGTCGCAGAACTGCTCGAAGGCACCGGTGAGGCCGAAGGCGGTCATCCGATAGGCGACGGCGAGGCCCTTTTCCGGATCGTGCCAGGTGACGGGACCGTGCACCGAGTACCGGAGAAGCTCCTCTCTCCGCTCCCCGCCGGCAAGGCGAACCACGGCCTTCTCGCTCTCGAACGGCACGCTCTTTCCGTCGAAGAGGTAACGCTCGGGATCCTCGGGATCGAGGGTGAGCCGGTAGACGTCGGCGTGGTCGGTCCAGTTCCAGGTCCAGCTCCAGGCGACTCTCTGCCCTCGCCCCACCACGGGAAGGGGAAGACCCATGAGGGCTCCCCCCGCCACCTCGAACGTGGCTCCGCGAAGATGGGTCTCGTGAAACAGGAACTCGTGATGCCAGGGAAGGTGGGGATCCATGCCGAGAAAGGCCTTGCCCTTCTCCGTCTTCTTCGGAGACACCGCCCACCCGTTGCTGCCGAAATGGGTGCCCGCCTCGTCGATGATGAGGATCGAAAGAGGCGGCGCTAGTCCCGCCACCTCGCCGTTGGCCACCTGGAGCTGGGCGAGAAACGGGATGAGCCGGGCGAGAGCCAGCGGCCACCACGGCTCGATCTTCTCTCCCCACTCCGGCACACGATCGGGATGGGCCTCCATCCAGTCGTTCATCCCGGCGGCAAAGCCACAGGCAATGTCGCGAGGAAATCCCTCCACCGAGGGCCAGTCCTTTTCGACGTCTTCGGCAAGGCGCAGGAGCCTCTGGGTCCGATCGAAGCGAAGAGCATCCACCCCGTCGATCTCGGTTCTTCTCCCGAGCGCGGTGAAGTAGGCGCTCAAGGCCTCTTCGAGCCGGTCCTGGGCCAGCGCCTGGCCATACCCGTAGGCGGCGCCGTAGTCGGTTGTCGCGATCACGTGAGGAACTCCCCACGGGTCGCGCAGGATGCGGACGGTTTCTCCAGGAGCATCCTCGGTCGCGAATACGGAAGAGCTCACCAGAAGCGTGGCCACGAGGAGAAGAGAGGAGCGGACGACGAACTCGCGGAGGTGTGGCATGAGAGAAGTCTCCCGGGGTGCTGGCCAAGCCCTGGCCCGGATTATTCACGAATGCGGCCCGTTGTCGAGGGAGGGCCGAGGCCCGACTGGCGGCGCGACCTCTTCGCCCTCTCGCCGACGACGCTGCCGAATTCTACCGCCAGCGACGGTGCCGGCTCCAGGTGTTAACAAGTGTGCCTGGCACCGTGCTTGCAGTCCCTGGTCAACAGCATCAGCCGCGAATCCACCACAACCCGCGAAAGGGAGAACCACCCTCGAGCGAGCGGTAGACGCCCGGCCACCGTCACCGGGCGCAGGCTGCTGGAGCTCCCCCCGCCGCGGTGAAGCCTTGCCGAGGTCCGACTGGCGGCGCGAACGGCGAGAGGTTCGCAGCGACATGACTCGTGGGTTTCGCCACGAGCCCCGTAGCCCGACCCATCCCGTTTCTGCGCGGAAAGGCGCTGCGAACCTCT